>Ga0335397_10008984_pt1 | contig 12541 bp, 14 predicted proteins | sample MAT04_FD_205740 | JGI IMG/M metagenome (GOLD analysis project Ga0335397, IMG submission 205740) | Freshwater microbial communities from Lake Fryxell liftoff mats and glacier meltwater in Antarctica - MAT-04 (spades assembly) (version 2) ...
TTAACCCCTGTTCCCTAAAGGGGAACTTGATTTGTTAGTGTATAATTAAATTGAAAGCATGTTCTATTTTTACGCTTTGATAAAAGCCGACAAAAGTTACCAAAAGTACAAGTTAACCCCTGTCCCCTAATGGGGAACTTGGTTTGTTAGTGTATAATTAAATTGAAGCTTATTTAATTCGCTTCAGAAAAAGTTAAGTAAAGGTTACCTGTACAAGTGAGTGACACAACGATGATCCTATGAAAATCAAATGCTGGTAACCAAACAAAAACATATAAATCAAACGATATTACAGATCACTATTGATGTATTGACCTAAGTCCCCATTCAGGGAACAGGGGTTACTCCTCAATTTCCTCTAATGCACCCTGCAATTCATTAAAACTGTGCGTATCGTTTGCCTTTTTTGCTTCCTCCATGCCTCTTTTATAAATACGTACTGCTTTATCATAATCAGCTACTCTTTCCAGCAATTTGCCCAAATGATAATAAGATCCCACATAACTTGGCTCTCTGAGTAAAATATCATTAAACAATTTGCGGGCCTCGTCGTCATCGCCTATTTTAATATATTCCAATGCCAGCGCATGTTGCAGAAAACTATCTTTATCATTTGTTTTCAAGTATTCCAGTAATTTTTCTATCCTGCTCATTCAACAATTTTTTTTTAAAGTTCCTTTAAAACTATCTTTACAACACTTATATTTGCACTTAGTTGCATAAACAACTTATTTGTACAGTTCTAATTATTTTATATGAAAATTTTAGTTTGCATCAGTAAAACACCCGATACCACCGCAAAAATAGCCTTCGCAGATAACAATACGAAATTTGCGTCAGAGGGAGTGCAGTGGATCATCAATCCTTACGACGAATGGTATGCACTGGTTCGTGCCATTGAATTAAAAGAAGCAGATCCTGCTACAGTATTGCATTTAATAAATGTAGGAAATGCCGACAGTGATCCCATCATTCGCAAAGCCCTGGCATTGGGTGGCGATGAAGCCATTCGGGTGAACAGCGATAACTCCGATAGTTTTAATATTGCTTCGCAAATTGCAGCAGTAGCAAAGGAAGGAGCATACGACCTCATTTTTACTGGTAAAGAAACCATTGATTATAACGGTTCCTCCATTGGTGGAATGGTAGCCGAACTGCTGGACCTGCCCTATATTTCCCATGCTTTTAAGTTTGATCTTGAAGCTGGTAATGCGACAGTGATTCGTGAAATTGAAGGCGGCGAAGAAACCAATAAAGTTGCACTACCGGTGGTGGTTAGCTGCCAAAAAGGAATGGCAGAACAACGCATACCAAACATGAAAGGAATTATGGGTGCCCGCAGCAAACCTCTAAAAGTGATAGAACCTGCAGCAGCAGATTCACTCACCAGCATAGTAAGTTTTGATTTACCTCCTGCCAAAGCAGGTGTAAAACTGGTGAGTCCGGAAAACCCGGAGGAACTGGTGAGGCTGTTGCATGAAGAGGCGAAAGCGTTTTAAAGCCCCTGTCCCCTGAAGGGGAACTTAGGATGAAACACCTAATTAAAATTGTTAGTTCTTTATTTATGAAGGTTGATTGTATTTGTAACCAGCATTTGTTTTTCAATTAAGCATCGTTGTGTCACTCACTTGTACAGCAAACCTTTTATCAGCAATTAATTCAAATCACTCACATAGTAATGTGAGAAAAATATACAATTATGAGTGTACTTGTTTTTTTAGACCAGGCCGATGGTCACATTAAAAAATCATCTTTTGAAGCAGCCAGCTATGCAGCCAAAACGGCTTCCCTGCTGGGCACCACGGCGGAAGCCCTGGTACTGGGTACCGTAAATGATGACCTGGCAACGCTGGGCAACTATGGCATTAAAAAAGTGCATACCGTAACCGATGCGGTGCTTAATAATTTAGAGGCACAGGTTTACTGCAACATCATTGCACAGGCAGCCGATGCTATCGGGGCAGATGTAATTGTTTTTAGTAATAACTCTGCCGGCAAAGCCGTGGCGCCCCGTTTGAGTGTTCGTTTAAAAGCAGGATTGGTTTCCGGTGCCATTGCACTGCCCGATTTAAGTAATGGTTTTGCAGTTAAGAAAACAGTTTTCAGCGGCAAGGCTTTTGCCAATATTGCAGTTACCAGCGCAAAAAAAATCATTGCACTCAATCCAAATTCATTCACAATTGTAAAGACCAGCGACCTGGCAGAAGTAGCCCATTTTGCTGCAACTATTAATGCTGCCAAAGTAACCGTTACAGGCGTAAACAAAGCCACCGGTGAAGTTTCTTTGAGCGATGCAGACATTGTAATTAGTGGTGGCCGTGGATTAAAAGGTCCCGAAAACTGGGGATTGGTTACAGAATTGGCTGATCTTTTGGGAGCCGCTACTGCCTGCAGCCGCCCTGTAGCAGATATTGACTGGCGCCCGCACCATGAACATGTGGGACAAACCGGCCTGGCCATTGCTCCCAATTTATACTTTGCTATCGGAATTTCCGGAGCTATTCAACACCTTGCCGGAGTAAACCGTAGTAAAGTAATTGTTGTAGTTAATAAAGATCCCGAAGCACCTTTCTTTAAAGCTGCCGACTATGGCATTGTGGGAGATGCCTTTGAAGTGATGCCAAAAATTATAGATGCAGTAAAGAAACTGAAGGGTGTATCCTAAAGTATTTTCATTTATTATATGATATTAAAAGCCTTTCAAGTAATTTTGAGAGGCTTTATTTTTTATATTTGCCTTTTGCTAAAATCATATTACTTAAGCATATAGCCACCGGATTATGAAAAAAATTGAACTGGAAATAGTAGCACTTTCTCACAGCATTACTCAAACGCATTCGTATGCGGTTGTACTGGGAGAAATTAATGGTCTCAGGCGTTTGCCCATCGTTATAGGAGGTTTTGAAGCGCAGGCTATTGCAGTGGCGCTGGAAAGAATGAATCCGAGCCGCCCTCTTACCCACGACCTGATGAAAAATTTTATGATGGCCTTTAATGTAGAGCTGCATGAAATAATTATCAACGACCTGCAGGAAGGTATTTTTTATTCCAAACTCATTTGCAGTTCGGCCAATGATACAGTAGAAATTGATTCCCGTACTTCTGATGCACTTGCATTGGCTGTTCGCTTTGGTTGCAGCATATTTACTTACGAAAATATATTAGAGCAGGCCGGAGTGATGATGGAAGATGATCAGAAAAAAGAAGCACTGCCTGCATCATCTCCCGTAACTTCTGACCAATCTGCCAAGGACGATCTTAAATCGCTGAGCCTGACAGAACTGAATACCCTTTTGACAGATGTATTGGAGCATGAAGATTATATCCGGGCCATTGCTATAAGAGATGAAATAAAAAGCAGGGGGAAGTAATTGCAATACCGCATTTTCAATATTATTTTTTGCTTTCTTTTCTCTGCGAATTTATTTGCACAAAATAAATTTACCGGCCGGGTTATCAATGATGCTGATCTTACACCCATTGCCGGCGCAAGCGTTTATTTCAACAATACTTCTATTGGTACCATCACAAATGATAAAGGTGAATTCTCTATTTTAAATGCCATCAGTGGAGAAGTAATTATTTCTTGTGTAGGTTATGAAAGACTGATTCATAAACTGGATACGGGCCGGGTATCTGGCAAATCTTTTACTTTTAAACTTGTAGAAAAACAGGCCACACTTAAAAATGTGCTGATACTGCCCGATGCTTTGCGAAGAAGATACCTGGAATTATTTAAGAATAATTTCCTTGGACTTACCGAAGAGGCAGACATGAGCAGGATCATCAATATCAATGCTATTAACTTTGCAGCAGCTAATGAAAAAAAAGCTTTTATAGCCTATAGCGATACACCCCTTACCATCATTAATAGAAAATTAGGATACATTATAAAATTTGACCTGGTAGAATTTTATTATAATGAGCATACGGGACAAACTTCATTTTACGGATATACCCGCTATGAAGATATGGGCGATAAAAAACGCTGGACCAAAAACAGGCAAAGGGCATATTATGGCAGTACGCTTCATTTTTTTCGCTCGCTTATAAACAATGATTTGGAAAAAGAAAGTTTTTCTATCGCAAGAGTAAAAGCCGACAGCATAAAACAAACAAACGATCAGGGCATTCCCTATTTTAAAAAATTTGATTTAGCCATTCCTGTAACCGTAACAGATATTGTAAAAAAAGACAGCTCCGCCAACCTCCATGTAGTAAGCTGGAAAGACCGGCTGATGGTTCAGTATTATAAAAACCCCGCCAGTAAAATTTATCTTTCAAAAAAAGTGATGCTCACGGGTAATCTGCCAACAGGCGTGCGGTCTTATGTAAAGATAAACGCCGAAAATATACATATAGACTCCTATGGAATACTTGCCGACCCGATGAACATATTTTTTAGCGGCTATTGGGTATATGAAAAAGCTGCCAATCTTTTGCCATATAATTACTTTCCGGATAAAATTAATTAACTGCCATGGTTGTATTTCCAAATTGTAAAATAAACATCGGCCTCAACATACTAAGCAAAAGAGAAGATGGATACCATAACCTGCAAACCATTTTTTTTCCTGCAGCCATAAGAGATGTTTTGGAAATAATTGAAAACGATGGAGAAGAAGAAGTACTATTCAGCTCCTCGGGCATTCATGTACCCGGCAAGGCAGAAAATAATTTGTGCATCAAAGCTTACCATCTTTTAAAAAAAGATTTCCCCAGGCTTCCTCATGTGCAAATGCATTTGCACAAAACTATTCCAATGGGTGCGGGCCTTGGCGGCGGGTCAGCAGACGGAGCTTTTACTTTACAATTATTGAATACTAAATTTTCGTTGCAGCTATCGGAAGAAACCCTTATAAAATATGCACTGCAACTTGGCAGCGACTGCCCTTTCTTTATTATCAACAAGCCTTGTTTTGCCACAGGCCGTGGTGAGATTTTAGAACCTGTTGCACTGGATTTTTCGGCCTATAAAATCTTTATCATCAATCCCGGTATTCATATCAGCACTTCCCTGGCATTTTCGCAAATTGCCGTTGGCGAAAACAAAGAAGACCTGAAGAAACTTATTGCAAAACCAATAGAAAACTGGGAGGAAAATATATTTAATGATTTTGAAAAAGTAGTTTTTGCTACCTACCCCGAGATAGCTGGTATAAAAAATGAACTATACAACCACGGGGCGTTGTATGCAAGTATGAGCGGCAGCGGCAGTACCGTATATGGCATTTTTCAAAAAGACCCTGTTATTAAAATGAACTTTCCGGCGCATTACTTTCAAAGATGGGTTTAATCTTATATCTTTGAAATATCAAATCATCTACCACCATAGCATTCTTAAACAGCAATCTTGATTTGCTGAACCACTAACTGCCCCCGGCCCCTAAAGGGGAGCCTGGCTCTTTTATAATAATAAGATTCTGAATTATCTTTCATCCCTATTATTTATTTATTCTTGCATTTACATTAAGAAGGAGGATTTCACCGTTCACCTTTGACCTTTCAACTATCAAACATTTTCAATATGAACACTACTACCAACTCATCGCAATATTATTTAGACCTTGAAGAAAAATATGGCGCCCACAATTATCATCCATTGCCGGTAGTTTTAAAAAAAGGATTTGGTGTACATCTCTGGGATGTAGATGACAAACAATACTATGATTTTTTGAGTGGATATTCTGCCGTGAACCAGGGGCATTGCCATCCACGCATTATCGCCGCACTTACAGAACAGGCGCAGGTACTCACACTTACATCAAGGGCATTTTATAACAATGTGCTGGGAGATTATGAGAAATTTATTACACACTATTTTGGATATGATAAAGTACTGCCCATGAACACAGGTGTGGAAGGCGGTGAAACAGCTATTAAACTGGCTCGTCGCTGGGGTTATTTAGTAAAAGGCATTGAAGAAAATAAAGCAAAGATCATTTTTGCCGAAGGCAATTTTTGGGGAAGAACCATGGCAGCTATTTCCTCCTCTACCGATCCCAGCAGTTACAAAAATTTTGGCCCTTACATGCCCGGTTTTGAAATTATTCCTTACAATGATTTGGCAGCTTTGGAAAAAGCCTTCCAGGATAAAAATGTAGCGGCATTTATGTTTGAACCCATACAGGGAGAAGCCGGCGTGGTAGTGCCCGATGAAGGTTACCTTGCTGGCATCAGGAAATTATGCGACGAATACAATGTACTGATGATTGCAGATGAGATACAAACAGGCCTTGCCCGCACAGGAAAAATGCTGGCTTGCGATCATGAAAATGCAAGACCTGATATTTTAATTTTAGGCAAAGCATTAAGTGGTGGCACATTACCGGTGAGTGCAGTGTTGGCAGATGATGAAATTATGCTCACCATAAAACCCGGCGAACATGGCAGTACATATGGAGGCAATCCACTGGCATGTAAAGTAGCAATAGCCGCACTCTCTGTTTTAAAAGAAGAAGATATGGCAGCCAATGCTGAAGCTATGGGCATTTTATTTAGAGCAGAACTTGCAAAACTAAATGCTCCTTTTATTTCCGTTATACGTGGCCGCGGCTTGTTAAACGCCATCGTAATAAAACATCCTAACCCCGATGCTGCCTGGGAGCTTTGTATAGAATTGATGAAAAACGGTTTGCTGGCAAAACCTACCCATGGCGATATTATTCGCTTTGCGCCACCATTGATTATAAACAAAGAACAAATCAGGGAAGCAGTGGGTATAATTGAAAAAAGTTTGAAGATATTGACATAAAGAAATGCTGGTGCTAAGGATTTTTTTAAAAGTATGGAATAAATTTTGGGGAGCAACACAAAATACAGGGGCATTTACCTGGTATAGTTCTTACCAGTTCTCAAATGAAGGGCCTCAATTTAAAAAAGGGACTATAACATTAATCCGTTAATTACAATTATATTATTTTCGCTGCTTAAACGCACCGTAATTATCCTTATAAAAATAATATGATTTCAGTAAGACAGGTTGATCATTCAAATAATCTTTATAAACCATTTACAGATATCGTTATTGGTATCAGCGATGGACTTATTATTCCTTTTGCCATTATTACTGGTCTTGCTGTGATAGCCCCCAATAATGAACTCATCGTGCAGGGAGGTTTTATAGTTGTTACTGTGGGTGCCATCATACTCGGGCTTGGAGGTTATTTTGCAGCAAAAGGCAGGCATGAAAGTTTTGCTCAAAAAACAACCGAAGAAGAAGAAAAATTAAAAAAAGAAGAACTGGAAAAAACAGTACAGCTTTTTAAACAACTGGACCTGGGAAAAGATATGCAGGAACAGGCGGCGGTAGTAATAGAAAACGACAGTATTGAATGGAAAGCCTACCTAAAAGAACATTTGCCGGAACTGGAAATAACGGACACTTCACAGTTGCCCAAAACTGCATTCATTATTGGATTATCCTACGCCTTCGGAGGATTAATACCACTTTTACCTTTTATCTACCTGGATGAGAAAAAGGAAGCCTTTACTATTTCATGCATTATAACGGTTATAGCTTTATTGGTTTTTGGATATATAAAAAGCAAAGTAAATAAAGAGCCTTTACTGTGGGGAACTTTTAGGCTGATGATATTGGGCATAGTAGCAGCGGGCGCAGCTTTTGCAGTAGCCCAAATATTTACCCGTTAGTTTATAAAAAGATAAAACATACTTTATTCCTAATTCACTTTTCTTTTAAGATATAGCGAATAATCGGTTAACTGGTTTTCGTAATCAACATTCATCAGGGGCGAAGTAATAATAAAATCTGCCGTAGCCCTGTCGCAGGCCAGCAATATATTCCAGGCTATGCCGAGCCTTAGCAAAGCTTTTACATCACTATCGTGGGGTTGCGCTTCCATCGGATCCCAAAAAAATATAAGGATATCAATTTTACCCTCGGCTATCATGGCACCTATCTGTTGGTCGCCGCCCAATGGGCCACTCAGCATTTTTTTTACGGGTCGGTCCAGTTCGGCTTCTATCATTTTTCCGGTGGTGCCTGTTGCTATCAGGTTGTGTTTGGCAAGGTATATTTTATTGTAAACGGCCCACTCTATCAGTTCTGCTTTTTTATTATCGTGAGCCACAAGAGCAATTGTTTTTCTAACCGGGATAATTCTTATTTCTTTCATAAGTATCGCTTTAGTATTGTAACTGAGGTTTAATACCCATTTTGCACAAAAGGTAATCTTTTTGCGTGGCCGGAAAGGCGGGAAGACGTTTAATACAATTTTTTAAACTGCTAAAATATTTCGATTGACCGACTTACCGGCAAAATTTTACTCTATTCTTTTCAAAATAAAAAACAATTCGCTGCCGGCACGGGGAGCAATGGAGTTATAACAATCTTCTATTATTTTAATATTAAATTTTTGGTTAAATAAATGGATGTAATCTTCCTTGCTTCCGCCAAATGGAGGGCCTCCTTCAAAAGGCCTGTTAAATAATACTCCTGTAAGTTTACCCTTAACATTCAAAAGGTCAAACATTTTATCTGTATAAACTTTTCGTAACGTAGGATGCAGCGCACAAAAAAAAGTTTGTTCAATAATCAGGTCAAAAGTTTCGTTGAGTTCAAAAAAATCCCCGCAAATGATGCGCAGTTGCCTGCCATCAAATGCTTTCCATTTTATTTTAAAAGCATCCACTGCTGCAGGTGCAATATCAATTATAGTAATGTTTGTAAACCCCTGCTGCAAAAGATATGCTGCTTCATAAGCATTGCCACATCCGGGAATCAGGATAGCCAGATTTTTATCATGCAGTTGATCAATATATTCTTTTAGCGGAGTGGAAACAGTTCCTACATCCCATCCTGTTTGCTGGCTTTGGTACCGGCTGTTCCAATAATTTTTATTAAGATCGGTTTGTTTCATCCGTAAACATATGTTTGGAGTTCCTTAAAATATTAACCATTGTCCATTCCACTTTTTCTTTGAATGGATGCTTTCTAACCGGGCAATCTTCTTTAATACATATAGGGCAACTAAAATCAAGGCATCCGTCTGAATGAACAAATAACTCCATAGTATCCCCAAAATTTTTTCTTACCAAATCTGATAATGCATCAATTTCATTGTGTGCTTCATGCACATTAAAATACCAGGGCACAGTAAGATGGCAATCCATATGCAAAACTGCGCCGTATTTGATAATTCTAAGATTATGCAGGTCTATCCAATTGGTACGCCTGTTTTCATTAAAACTGATCACCAGTTCTTTTAATAAATTTTCATCCGCTTCATCCATTATTCCTGCCAAAGAACTTCTTATAATTTTATACCCGGTGTAAATAATAATTAATGCAAATAACATTGCTACTGCACTGTCTATCCAGGTGATATTAGTAAAATATAATAAAATGAGACCAGCAATAATTCCTCCTGTTGTATAGGTATCCGATCTCAGATGTTTACCGCTTGCAATTAATGCCAGCGAATTATTTTTTTTGCCCGTTTTTATACAAAGACTTCCAGCCACATAATTAATTAAAGCAGTAACAGCCACCAACAGGATACCCCAATCTAATTTTTTTATAACTGCAGGATCAAAAAGGTTAACAATAGCCTGGTAAATGATAAAGAATCCTGCAACCAAAATCAAGGTTCCCTCTACCGCAGCAGATATAAATTCTGCTTTGCCATGTCCATAAGGATGATCTATATCCCTGGGTTTGGCCGAAACATATAAACTATACACACCAATCAAACCTGCCACTACATTTACAATACTTTCCAATGCATCTGTGAGAATAGCTACCGAATTGGTAATGTACCACGCCACAATTTTTACTAAAAACAGCAGGATGGAAATGGCTGCAATAATTTTTTGAACCTTTAAATTTTGATCGGCTGTGGTCATGAATGCGCAAATATATAAAAGTAAAACTTGTGTACAATTGCAAAAGCGGTTTAAACCTTAGGCTTCCGGCAGACAGGTCAGTTAACGATTTTTTAAAAATAAGCGTACACATTTTTAATATTTCGGAATAAAACATATAATTAAAAAATTTATTTATTTACAGACCGTTGTTGGGGCATTGCCGCCGACAATATTTTTAAGCACACAAAAAGCTATTAGGGCAATTTGTTGAGCAATCAAATGATCATTTAAAATATATCCTGTTATATCTATCCAAAACACCCTTCCAACCCTTATTTTTGCACCCTAAAAATTGCTATATGGATTTCCAACTTTCAGAAGAACATTTGATGATTCAAAAGGCTGCCCGTGATTTTGCCCAAGCGGAATGCCTGCCCGGCGTTATAGAAAGAGATGAACAACAAAAATTCCCAAAAGAACAAATTGAAAAACTGGCAGACCTTGGTTTTATGGGTATGATGGTAAAACCAGAATATGGTGGTAGTGGCATGGATACGATCAGCTATGTGCTGGCAATGGAAGAAATAAGCAAAATAGATGCAAGTGTGAGTGTGTGTATGAGTGTAAACAACAGCCTCGTTTGTTATGGACTGCAGGAGTATGCCAACGAAACACAAAAACAACAATATTTAATACCACTGGCACAGGGTAAAAAAGATGGTGAACTTTTTATTGGCGCTTTTTTATTAAGTGAGCCCGAAGCTGGCAGTGATGCCACTTCGCAGCAAACCACCGCCGAAGATAAGGGCGATCATTATTTATTGAATGGTACCAAAAACTGGATTACCAATGGCAACAGTGCCAGTGTGTACCTGGTAATTGCACAAACAGATGTTTCTAAAGGAAGCCGTGGTATCAATGCATTTATAGTAGAAAAAAAATGGGCTGGCATAACCGTTGGTGCCAAAGAAAATAAACTGGGCATTCGTGGAAGCGATACGCATACCATCATGTTTACCGATGTAAAAGTGCCTAAAGAAAACCGTATTGGCGAAGATGGCTTTGGTTTTAAATTTGCCATGAAAACATTAGCTGGCGGCCGTATCGGAATTGCTGCACAGGCCCTGGGAATTGCAAGTGGTGCTTACGAACTTTCACTGGCTTATAGCAAACAACGCAAAGCCTTTGGTACAGAAATTATGAATCACCAGATCATCCAGTTTAAACTGGCAGATATGGCTACCAAAATTGAAGCCTCCCGCCTGCTGTGCATGAAAGCTGCTTTTGAAAAAGATAATAAAATAGATTATACCCTCAGCAGTTCGATGGCCAAAGTATTTTCCAGCGAAACAGCTATGTGGACCGCAACAGAAGCCGTGCAGATACACGGTGGTTATGGTTTTGTAAAAGAATACCATGTAGAACGTATGATGAGAGATGCCAAGATCACACAGATTTATGAAGGCACCAGCGAAGTGCAAAGGATTGTGATAAGCAGAACGATTTTGAAGTAACGAATCGTGCAAAACTGTTTATGCTAAATGCAATGTTGGTAAAATATATAAGAATGATTTTAAAGCCCGGTGATTTTTTTCGCCGGGTTTTCTTTTCATGGAACATCGGCTACTAATATTTTTGAAAAGTATAATTCAGATGATGGAAGCTAAGCAAAATGATTACTGAAATAACTTAAACCGGGATATATAAACTGTAAAGTTAATTACGAATACCTGGCCATTAAACATAACCTATCCACTAACGACTTTCATTACCTTCGCTACATGAGTATCATTCAAATCTCCCATCTAAAAAAACAATACAGCGGCAATTATGTTCTTAAAGGAATTGATCTCAGCATTGATGCAGGACAGATTGTAGGATACATCGGGCCCAATGGAGCCGGCAAGAGTACCACCATTAAAATACTTACCGGCATCCTCAGCGATTTTGAAGGAGATGTAAATATTTTAGGAATGGATGTGAGGGAAAACCCTATTGAGATCAAACAAAAAATTGGCTATATACCTGAGCAGGCAGCCTTATATGAAGTATTAAGCCCTATAGAATATTTAAGGTTTGTGGGTAAATTGTACCAGTTGGAAGATGCAGCAATTACTACCAAATCAAACGAATTATTACGATTATTTGAACTGGCAGATAAGGCAGATATGCGGATGAATGGGTTTAGCAAAGGCATGAAACAAAAAGTATTGCTCATCAGCGGGCTGATGCACAATCCTGAAATTATTTTTTTGGATGAACCCCTTAGCGGGCTTGATGCCAATGCTGTGATACTGGTGAAAGAAATATTATCGCAACTGAAGCATGCCGGTAAAACGATTTTTTACTCTTCACATATTATGGATGTGGTAGAAAAAATAAGTGATCGTATAATCATCATAGACAAAGGAACGGTGATTGCAGATGGAAGCTTTGAATCGCTGCAACAGCAGGCCAGCCTTGGTTCGCTGGAAAATATTTTTACTGCACTCACTGGCGGTTCGGAACAACACCAAAATACGGCCCAACAATTTATTGATGTATTAAAAAGTTAGACAATGGATAAATGGATACTAAAATTATTATTATCCCTTGTAAGAATTTTTGTAAAACAGGGAGTTGATTTAAACCGGCTGAGCATTATAACGGAAACAAAAATTTTAATGGACCGCCGCAGGGTTCATGTAAACTATAACCAGAAAAAAAATAAAGA
>Ga0335397_10008986_pt1 | contig 12540 bp, 6 predicted proteins | sample MAT04_FD_205740 | JGI IMG/M metagenome (GOLD analysis project Ga0335397, IMG submission 205740) | Freshwater microbial communities from Lake Fryxell liftoff mats and glacier meltwater in Antarctica - MAT-04 (spades assembly) (version 2) ...
TATGCCAAATGGTTCGAGTCTGTAAGTTATTTTGATGGTCTGGGCCGCCTTAGCCAATCCATCAATGTTAAATCAATGCCCAATGGAAGCGACCTGGTAGTGCCTGTTAAATACGATAATATGGGCAGGCAAAGCTACCAGTATTTGCCTTATTGTATTATTCAGGATGGCGCTAATGGAGCTGGTGGTTACCGTGTATATGATGTAGCCGAACAGCAGGATTTTAACAATTATTTCTTTAAAGATGAAGGCACCTATGCAAAAAGCATCCAAACCTACGAGCCTTCACCACTGGACAGGATTGCTCAAACGATAGGACCCGGTAAAGACTGGCAAACAACAGGAAGCGAAAAACCTGTGAAAATATTATATGAAACCAATATTGCGTCCGACATTCATTTGTTTTCGGTTAACAACAGCAACGAACTTTCCCGTAGCGGTTATTATCCTGCCGCAACACTCTATAAGACCCGGCAACTTGATGAAAACAACAATGAAACAAGTGAATACAAAAATCTGCAAGGGCTCGTAATTGCCAAAACAGCAACAGTTGACGGAGGTAAAGCTACCACATACTATGTGTATAATGATTTTGGATATTTACGCTACGTTGTTCCACCCTTAGCGTCTGATTTGGTTCCAGCCACGGTAGCCACATATAATCTGCTGACAGACTGGGTAAAAAACTACTGTTATTATTACGAATATGCGGATACACGCAAACGTATGACTACGAAAAAATTACCCGGTTGCGATCCTGTATATATGGTGTACAACAAGCGGGATCTGCTGGTACTATCACAGGATGGCAACCAGCGGTTAACAAACCAATGGTCGTTTATAAAATATGACAAGTTTAATCGGCCAATTCTAACCGGCATCTATACGCATAGCACCGCAATCAATCAGTCGGCTATGCAAGCATTGGTTGATCCAAATTCAAATTACTACGAACAATTCAGTACTTCCAATGCCGATCCGGGCTACACCTCTGTTGCATACCCTACAACAGGCTACGAAATACAAACCGTTACCTACTACGATAATTACGGGTTTTTAAGCGTTGCAGGCAATACTGGTGATTATGCTTTCAAAGCCACCGAAATGGATTTTGTTAATGGCGAATCTGCCTCTACAAAAGGCATGGTAACGGGTACGCGATCAAAAGTAACGGAAACTACTGAATTATCACCGGTTATTGACAATAAACTTCTATCGGTAAATCGCTATGATAAATATGGTCGTTTGATACAAACCACCGCGGATAATCACCTGGGGGGCAAAAATATAACATCCATAAAATACAATTTCACCGGGCAGATACTTAAAACAAAGGATAACCATATCAATACATCGGCAACTGTAGATGTAAATCAACGCAACGAATACGACAACGGAGGCCGCTTAACCAATGCATATTATAAAATAGGCAGCAGCCCCGAAATTTTAATGACCCAAAATGTATACAACGAACTGGGGCAGGCCAAACAGAAAAAACTGCATGGCAGCGGTTCGGCATTTGTGCAAACCGAGGATTTTCAATACAATATCCGCGGCTGGCTCGAAAAAATTAATGATGTAAATAAGCCGGGTTCAGATTTCTTTGCATTCGGGTTGAACTATACCGCAAGATCGCAGTATAACGGTAATATTTCGTCCATGGAATGGGTTTCAAAACAATTTCCGGCATTAAAATCGTACGCCTTTACCTATGATGAATTAAACCGGGTAAAAACAGCTGCCTATTCGCCATCTGCTTATTACAACGAAAATGTGACCTACGATAAAAACGGAAACATTAAAACTTTAAACAGGATCGGGCAAACCGCAACAGACGTATATGGTCCCATTGACGATTTGGCATATAATTATAGTGGTAACCAGTTAAACAATGTGAACGACAATGCCGGAACAGCTTATCAAAATAACGGTTTTTCCGATAACGGTTCCAATACCACAAATGAGTATCTTTACGATCCAAACGGAAACCTGGTGAAAGACCTGAATAAACATATAGAAAGTATTCAATACACGCCTCAAAATCTACCTTGTCGTATTGCATTTCCTTTTGCCAAGTCATCGCTGATACTTTTTGCCTATGATGCTACCGGGCGTAAATTATGTAAACAGATCCGCCAGAATCAGGCCATTATGAAAACCACCGATTACGATGGCAGTTTTGTTTACGAAGATGGCAGCCTTTCATATATCATCACACCTGAAGGCCGGGCTTTACCCGATGGAACTTCTTACAAATACGAGTATTACCTTAAGGACCATCTTGGTAACACTCGTGTTGCTTTCGACCAGAACGGAACGGTTTTGCAGGATAACAGCTACTACCCTTTTGGTATGTCAATTGATGGACTTAATTATACCAATACCGCGCAAAGCACTCCAAATAAGTATCTTTACAATGGCAAGATGATGCAGGATGAAATGGGGCTGGGGTGGTTAGATTATGGGGCCAGGTTTTATGATCCGGTGCTGGGAAGATTCAATACTCAAGACAGATTCTCTGAAAAGTATATGGGATTGACTCCATATCATTACGGAGCAAATAATCCAATTAAGTTTATAGATATAAATGGCGACAGTTCAGTCGTATTATTAAAATTTGGACATATGGCACAATTAATTCAAGATGAAAATGGTAAATATAAACTATGGTCTAAGAACGGAACTCGAGGTAGTAGTAGGCTCAGTGGAGAAAATATGAGAGAAGATAGAGGAGATAATAAAGATTCCAAAGGGTATGATACGCCTCAAGAGTTTTTAGATAGTAAAGAGAATAAAGATGAAAAAACAGGAGAACCTGAATACAAAGAAGGGTATCTAATTCCCGCAACTTCTCCACAAGATCGTCAAAATGAAGAAGGGACTAAAGAAGAGTTAAAAAAAGATTACAATATAGTTAAATCCAATTGTGTACAAACTGTTCAAAATGGTTTAAGGAAAGAAGGTAAACAAGATGGGAGCCCTTCAACATGGTCACAAATAAGTGCGACATTGCTTAGCGGCACTGTTGGTCAGCTATATAATGAGAAAACTCCTGCAAAGGTTTATAATAGGATTAAAACTCAAAATCCAGGTGGTATTGTATTTAAACCAAAATAAGATCAATGAGAACAAAATTATTTACCATAGCAATAATGCTTTCCCAAACTATATTTTTACCAAGTTGTAGCATTTTCTATAATCGCAATTTAGGAAGCTGCTCAAGTTCAAGTATTGAACATGCAAGGGCAATTGGGACTTTTTTGTTCGAATATATTCCAAATCATATCAAAATTAATGATAGCATTCAATTTACTATAAAACAGGTTTTTGCTGAAAACCAATATGGGTATTATAGCCATTTGGATCCTTCTTATACTATTAAAATAAATAAATCGCAAATAGTAGTTATAACAGAAAAGAAAATTGATGAGGTAAAAGGATATTCAAATACATGGATATTTTCTAATCTACATTATGATAATCCGGGTATTTTATCAATTGAATACAATGATTCTATTCCGCCGGATACAATACGTATTGATATATTGAGAAGAGATATCAATAGTGTTACAGGTTTAGCCGATAGTCAAAATGATGAAATAATTGGTCATTTTACACTTATAAAGAAAATCAATAAAAATGTGCATTAATTCCCCAGCTGTCTATTGTGTTCTATAAAAACAATTTAAACAATAGTTATCCTGAGTTTCCAAACTTAAGATACCAATAAAAAGAATGAAGAAGAATGCAAAAGACAGGCAAAGCATACAGATATTTTCTGGACAACGGAGCGATATATTCCAGTTCGCAAACTCCCGAATATGCATACGATGCCAATGGCAATCTTACACGTGACGATAATAAAAAAAATGTAAACATAACCTATAATTACCTCAATCTACCCGCATCCATTGATAACATTGGTGGCGACCGAATTGAATATATTTATGATGCTGCCGGCAATAAACGGCAACAAGTGTACCTTACAAATGGTATCCCATCCAAAACTACCGATTTTGTCGGTAACTTTGTATATGAAAATTTTGTACCGGCCTATGTGCTGAATACCGAAGGGCGTGTAATACTAAACAGTATAGGAACTGCATATTGTAAAGAAGTTTACCTTGAAGACCACCTGGGCAATGTGCGTGTAACCCTACGCCGTGAGAGCGGTGTATTGAAAGTACGGCAAGTTGATAGTTATTACCCGTTTGGAATGAATATTAAAGGATTATCAGTAACAACTTCGGTTGGCATACGCCCAAATGAGTACCTTTACAACGGCAAGATGATGCAGGATGAGATGGGGCTGGGGTGGTTAGATTATGGGGCCAGGTTTTATGATCCGGTGCTGGGGAGGTGGCACGTTGTGGATCCGTTGGCGGAAAAAGCCTTTGATTTGACTTTATATCGTTATGCTATGAATAATCCAATTAAGATATTTGATAAAGATGGGTTAGATGATTTTTTTGATATAAATGGCAATTTAATTAAAAGTACGCCTCAAGGTAATCAAATACATCTAATTAATAGTTCCATAGAAGTATTTAATAGCATGTTAAATATTGCTTCTCAAAGAGTAAACAATAATGAGTCTAATTGGAATCAAGCCAATCAATATCTATCAGTCTATACAACAAGTTTTAATGATATTTCTGTAAATAAAAACAATCAGGCATTAAGAGGAATAATTTGGAACTATTATGTAAATCAAGGTTATGACCCCAGTCGAATTAGTAATTTCGGCCTAGTTGAACAGAGTGATTGTGATTGTACGGCACAGTCATATGGCCCTCCTGAAACATATGAATTTGCTTATAAAAGTGATAAGATTTTGCCATATGTCCAGAATTCAAATGATATTCAAAGCCTTTGGAATCATGAGACATACCATAGACAAAATCAAGTAGGTTCAGCTAATGATAATGCAGCTCAAGGCAGAGCAAATCATCTGAATGCATATTGGAATGAAATATCAAATACTGCGTTTAAAGGTGTTTCTTCAGCTTTCAGAAAGAGTACAATTTCAAATATTGGTCAATATCTTAAATCAATAGACAAAAAAGATTTGGATTATTGGAAACCACGATTTGAAGAGGAATTGGGCGGAAAATTTGAACTCAATAAAGATAAGCAATATGAATTTATAAATAATGAAAACTAGATTCCAAACAGGGTTGTCATTAATAATATTAATGATATTATTAATAGTTGGTTGTGATTATCCTAAACCAAAATCAATAAGTAAAGTTAATAAAAATAGTTTTTCCATTAAATGGATAAAAACAAGATTAAATATAGATATCAAACAAGTATTTAATGGAGAAGGATATAAAAAAATTCACATATATCTTTTATTTAAAAATGATAGTAAAGACACTCTCTATATTCCTTTGATTAGACCAAAGTCTGAATATGAAAGTTTTTTTACTTTGTTAACTAAAAATATAAATACTGAAAGCATTGATACGAATAAGGTTTTTTTCTATTCTAATCATGATACTTATCGAGTTTTGCCACAGATTACTGATACATTAGTCTTTGATTGTTCATTAAAAACATTTGATTTCAATGAATCAATTATAAAATCTGTTCTGTGGGCCGGGCGAGGTGAGCTTTTATTTATACCTAAAAAAGACAGCTTTAAGAGTAGGGATTTTCAAAATAGTTTCGTGTCTATTAATAGAGATTCTAACTATTTATTGGAGATTAATTATCTATTTCCAAAATGAAGTCATACACTAGTTTCCATCAGAAAAGCAGATATATTATTTACAATATTCCCCTTAGGATTAAATTCAGGATAGAGTATATTTTGTTTTCTTGATTCAACTATATTATTCAGTGACAGCCTACGTATAATTCTCTCCTGAAATCTCAAATAGGAGTAAGAAATCTACTACATCATTGAGGAAAGCGTCTAAAAGTTGCACTATTTTAAATTAAGCAACCCCAGCTGTCCGTAGTGGCCAATAAAAACAATAAACAATTGCTATCCGTAGTCTGCTAATACGGATACCGATCCCAAACCCTGCCTTAACCAAAACGAAAACCGCAGCCAACCCAATGGCCGCGGTTTAATTTAACAGATAAAGTATATTGAAACGCTAAAACCTAAACCAAGGCTATCTTAGCGCATCCCCCGAAATAACTGATAGAGATACTTGCGCTTTGGCTGTACTTTCCAAAACTTTGCAATGAGTGTTGTTGTCACTCTCAATTGAGTGATTTCCCATCTCAGTTCATTTCCCTACCTTTGTCTCGCTACATGAGAATCTGAGTTAAAAAAATGGAACAAAATGAACAACATGATTAAAAACTTTCTCAAAGATCACTTTCTTATTTTTAAAATCAGAAATAGATTTGCACCATCGGTTCAAATCGTGCAGAGGCAATTATATCTTCACTATCAGGAACTTTCGAAGAAGAATGAACTCCCGTCACTTTCCGAAACAGGATACAGAGTATTTTCTCAATTCGAAGAGGACGGCAAGCTTTTGTTTGTTTTTTCGATTATTGGAATGGATAACAAAGTTTTCGTTGAAATTGGTTCTGATGATGGGGTAAACAGTAACTCAGCTAACCTTTATTTTAATTTTGGATGGAGAGGGTTGTTTATTGATGGCAATCCGAAAAGTATAAATCGCGGGAAGAAATTTTTTAATAAATACCCACATCCCTGGTTCTATAAACCTAAGTTTACCTGTGCAAAAGTAACCCGCGAAAACATCAATACATTAATTGAAGAGTCCGGATATGCCGGCGAAATCGGACTTCTGTCTATTGATATTGATGGGAATGATTACTGGATCTGGGATGCGATAAAAGTAATTGATCCAAAAGTAGTAATCATCGAAACTCATAACGAATTCGGATTAAACAACATTGTGGTTCCATATGATTCTGATTATGCATATCCTGGAAAACATCCGGTCTATCACGGGGCATCACCTGTAGCAATGAATAAACTGGCCAATAAAAAAGGGTATCGGTTAGTAGGTGCAAATGAATTAGGATTCAATTTTATTTTTGTAAAAAATGGTTCAGGCGATACTCAATTACCCGAAGTAACTGTTGAATCAGTGCTAAAACATCCGTCAATCGAAGAAGATTATAAGAAATTTGAACCAATAAAAGATTGGGATTATATCGAAGGTTAACTTCATAAAATTATAGTATATAATCTGGTTGGTGAATTTTAATTTTATGATACCTGTCGATAATACCCCTAAAGCCAGTATTTAAATACTTGAATTTTTGACAGATATCATTTTCCCTGATTCTTTATAAACTCATCATAAGTTGGTGTTTCCCCAATCGCTCCTATTTCCTATCTTTGCAAAAAATTTCAAAATGCAACTTGAATTCAGCGAACAGGAACAAATACGACGTAATTCATTAACCGAACTCGCAGCCTTGGGTATAAATCCCTATCCGGCTGAAAGTTTCCCCATTAACGTTACGGCACAGACTATACTTGCCGAATACAATCCGGAGAATCATCATGCTTTCCAGGATGTAAGCATTGCCGGCCGCATTATGACACGCCGTATTATGGGTGCCGCCTCCTTTGTGGATTTGCAGGACAGTACAGGCCGTATTCAGCTTTACATTAAGCGCGACGATATCTGCGAAGGCGAAGATAAAACCCTGTATAATACGGCATTTAAACGCCTTATGGATATAGGAGATATTATCGGAGTAAGCGGTTTTGTTTTTATTACACAAATGGGAGAGATTTCCATACATGTAAAATCGCTGAAACTACTCAGTAAATCATTGCGCGTTCTGCCTGTTGTTAAAGAAAAAGACGATCAGGTTTTTGACTCATTCAGCGATCCGGAAGTCCGTTATCGCCAACGGTATGTTGACCTTATCGTTAATCCCGAAGTACGCGAAGTGTTTGTGAAACGTACCCGGCTGGTAAATACCATGCGTAATTTCCTGAGCAGCAAAGGCTACCTCGAAGTTGAGACACCCATTCTTCAGCCACTTTATGGAGGCGCCGCTGCACGTCCATTCAAAACGCACCATAACAGCCTCGACATGACGCTGTATATGCGTATTGCCAATGAGTTATATCTTAAAAGGCTGATCGTTGGTGGCTACGACGGAGTTTTCGAATTTTCGAAAGACTTCCGCAACGAAGGCATGGACCGGTTTCATAATCCTGAGTTCACTCAAATGGAACTTTACGTTGCCTACAAAGACTACGAATGGATGATGAATGCCGTGGAGGAAATGGTTGAACGCATTGCCATTGATCTTCATGGGACAACCAAAGTTCAGGTTGGGGATAATGAAATTGATTTCAAACGTCCGTGGAAACGCTTTACTATGTTCGAAGCGGTTCAGCATTTTACAGGTGTAGATATTTCCGAAATGACGGAAGACGAACTTCGTGCTACCTGCAAAAAGTTCAATATCGAAACCAACGAAAGTATGGGTAAAGGCAAACTTATCGATGAGCTATTTGGCGAAACTGCCGAGGCTAAACTTATACAGCCCACATTTATAACCGATTACCCGGTCGAAATGTCGCCGCTGGCCAAAAAGCACCGCAGCAAACCCGGGCTTGTTGAACGCTTCGAAGCCATCTGTAACGGTAAGGAACTTTGCAATGCTTTCAGCGAGCTGAACGATCCAATTGACCAGCGTGCCCGTTTCGAAGAGCAACTCGAACTTGGTAAGCGCGGTGATGATGAATCCATGGTTCTCGACGAAGATTTCCTCCGTTCACTTGAGTATGGAATGCCTCCAACTGCCGGACTGGGTATCGGAATCGACCGCCTAACCATGATCATGACCAATCAGCAGTCCATTCAGGATGTGCTTTTCTTCCCTCAGATGCGCCCCGAAAAAGCAACTGTTGTTACCGGAGCAACCGATGAAGAATTCGTAGCTATTGGAATTCCAACTGACTGGGTTCCTGTATTGCGTAAAGCCGGGATTAAATCGCCTGCTGACCTCAAGGAAGCAAATCCGAACAAATTACTTCACGAACTGAGCGGCTTGCGCAAAAAACTAAAACTCGATATTCCTTCATTACGCCTCGAAGAAGTGAGCGCCTGGTGCGGGAAATAAACTAAATCGTATTTTTAAAAAAGACTTCTCCGGTAACGGGGAAGGTTTTTTGACTTTCAGGAATATCTTGTAATTATCTGGTTTAGCTCCCATATTTTATATTTTCCCCGTGAGGGCAGTGATTAGTTCCACAGTACTCATCATTTTCCCCATTAAGGCACTGTTGTATATTACATTGCTTATAATTTCCCACATGAAGGCACTGTTGTATATTACATTGCCCATAATTTTCCCCATTAAGGCACTGTTGTATATTACATTGCCCATAATTATCCCCATGAAGGCACTGTTGTATATTACATTGCCCATAATTATCCCCATGAAGGCAATGTTGTATATTACATTGCCCATAATTTTCCCCGTGAGGGCATTGTTGTATATTACATTGCCCAAAATTTCCCACGTAAAGGCATTGTTGTATATTACATTGCTTATAATTTCCCACATGAAGGCACTGTTGTGTATTACATTGCCCATAATTATCCCCATGAAGGCACTGTTGTATATTACATTGCCCATAATTATCCCCATGAAGGCAATGTTGTATATTACATTGCCCATAATTTTCCCCTTGAAGGCACTGTTGTACTCTACACTGCTCATAATTTTCGTCGTGAAGGCAGTGTGGAGTTCCACGGTGCTCGATTTCAGTATTATAGTAATAAAAAAAGCCTTCTTGCCGGAACAAGAAGGCTATTCAGTAATTTGAGTAAAATAGGATACTGTTACACTGTAAACCAAGTATAACAGAGCCTGAATGTATTATTTAATCACTACTTTCTTAACCATATTTACATTTGTAGTAAGCACTTTTACCACATAAACACCGGGTTCATTCAGGTAATACCTGGTAATTCCCTGTATGGCAGGGGCTGAGTAAACCAATTTCCCGCCCGAAGTATAGATGAAAAATTCGCCTTTGGTGTTATCCTTATTGTTTATAAAAATAGTTTTCTGAAAACTATAAGCATCCGAAAGCGCTTTTTCGTCGAAGTTAAAACCAGTGTTAAGCAGTGTTGTTGCGTTTATAGTATTTGAGTTGTCGCTTGTAGCTGATCCTGCATAGGCTCTCACCCTGTAGTAATAAGGTTTGCTGTAAGCTAATCCGCTTACCCCGTAAGTATTCACATTGCTTACATCCATGTTATTGTAACCCGAAACCGGGCTGGCGAAAGCATCGTCGGAGGCAACATCTAGCTGGTAGCCTTTAGCGCCGGGCGATGTACTCCAGTTGGCAGAAAAACCGCCTGAGGTTATAGCCGTTGCTGCTGTAGCAACCGGAGCTGCTAATGTTGAGGATACACTACCACCGCAGGTTACGTTTACGGTTGCAGCGCCGTCACTTGCATTGGTAATCAGTTCAGTGTTATAGAGTCCTGCATTAAGTCCAGCTTTCAGTCTTACATAAACCGGAATCCCTGAAAGTGTGGATGTTGCATAGGGAACACTCATGTTACCACTGAAAGAAATGTTATCGGCAGATACCTCATAATTTACACTTCCGGTTATCGTAATTATTCCCGGTGCTCCGGTAAGCGTACTTCCTGCCAGGATGTAGCTTTGTGAAGCTGACGGGCCATTATCGGCAATATAAACAAATCCGGAAAGGGATGAAGGTGTAACGGTTAGGATTGGTGAAGGAACTGAACAGGGATTCAAGGTTGATAAAGTATTTCTTGGAGCCGGTGAAGCAGCAATAAAATCGGTACTGTTTTGGTCGGTATCAGTGCAGCCATTTGAGCCACGCAATACAGCAGTTGTATTGCTTGGGGCGGGAGCTACAGCTGTGCCTTCAAAACAATTGGCAGATCCATAGCCTATAAAGTCAATTATGTTGGTTCCGGTTGGGCAGGATCCCGTTAGTGCAGTAGTGGTATTTACCAATGCTACTTTACCAGTATTTCCAGACAGATTAATAACACCTGTTGCATCCGCTGTTGGGAGTGTTACTCCAACTGTTCCGCCAGATGCCTCCTGTATCAGGCAGTACTGTCCGGGAGCCAGAATTATACCCGTTATATTCGTTTTATTTGTCCAGGTAGTCCCAGCTGCCGATGCGTATTGTACCGACCATCCATTCAGGTTAACACTCGATGTTCCCCGGTTAAATAGTTCAATAAAATCATTTGTATAGGTCGCGCCTGAATTCCCGCCGCCGCCATACACCTGGCTTATTACAACCTGTGGTGTGGTTGATGCGTTAATTCCTGCACCGCTGACTATAACATTCTGAGATGTTGCCCCGGTGCTTGTAAGCGAAATAGTGCCACTAAATGCCTGTGCTGAAGTTGGTACAAAACGGACAAAAACTGAAGTTGAGGATACAGATCCACCGGTTTGTGACAAGGTTAAAGTGTTTGGGTTAGCAACAAATCCTGAACCTGAAGTGGATGAAATTTCAAATCCTGACGGAGGTGTAAGCGTAATATCAGCAACCAGGTCGGTTCCTGAAACAGCAAAACTTTGCTCAGCAGAAACTGTATAAACAATCTGATCAGTAAAAGCTGCCAGGGTTCCGGCTACAATTGCAGGAGCAGACAGTGCTGCAACATTTCCACTGCATGTTACATTTATAGCAGTTGCTCCACCACCAGCATTGGCAATTATTTCATTGTTATAAGCACCTGCATTCAAAGTGGCTTTAAGCCTCACAAATATAGGGCTGGCTGCCAGGGTGGCTGTTGCATATGGAACATTTACGCTTCCGCTGAATGTGCTGTTATCGGTTGAAACTTCATAATTGGCACTGCCGGTTATAGTAATTGTTCCAGGCGCTCCGGTAAGATTGATTCCGCTCAGGTTAAAGGTCTTCGATGTAGAAGGTCCGCTACCCGGAACATATGTAAAACCAGTAAGTGTTGCAGGCGTAACATAAAGCGCAGGAGAAGTTCCTCCGCCTGTTGTTGAAACTGTAATCATGTTGGAGTTGCCACTCGAATTCGATCCGTTTTTAGCTCTAACCCTGTAATAATAAGGTGTAGCGGCAGCCAGACCTGTAACGGATTGTGAAATTCCACTCGCCGAAAGGCTTTCGTAGCCTGCAACAAATGAAGGAACTGTACCGCCTGTAGTTATACTTACATCATCCAATGCAAGGTTACCCGCGTCTTTTGAATAGGAGAACCTGAATTTAACAATATTAGCAGGCAATACGGGTGATGAGGTAATGTTGTATGTTTTAGTTGTTCCAACGCTGGTGGGTAATGAATCATAATTATCCACAGTAGCCCAAGTGCTTCCATTATATCCTTCAAGCAATAAGTAGCTGGAAACATTGGTTGAATTTCCTTTACACCAAAAACTTAATTCTGTTGCCGGTGAAGTAAGTGTTAATGTTTCAACTGCATCGCCGGTTGCATCCAGCTTGACAGAAGGAGATGCCTGACCATAATTACCTGATGAAGTGTATATTGTTCCGATGTGTGTAAATGTCCAGCCTGCCGGCGCAGTGGTGCC
>Ga0335397_10008991_pt1 | contig 12535 bp, 9 predicted proteins | sample MAT04_FD_205740 | JGI IMG/M metagenome (GOLD analysis project Ga0335397, IMG submission 205740) | Freshwater microbial communities from Lake Fryxell liftoff mats and glacier meltwater in Antarctica - MAT-04 (spades assembly) (version 2) ...
GTCAAATCCGCTACCCCTTGTTGCGCTTTACTTCCTTCTACCCCGCTCGCACTACCTCGCGCTCGCGTTGCCTCTCGCGCTACCTCGGGCCGTTACCATTGCGTTCATCATCGCCGGCGCCAACCCTCTGACACCCCGCAACAATCCCCACAATCCAACACTTCAGACTTGACGCACCGCGTCACAGACCCGGGATTCTACCCCACCCGTTTCCATCACGCAAATCCGCAATGCCTCGCTTTACTTCTTAATGTGCTGCCGTCCCTGACAATGAAACTGCCCTCGCAGCCTCTCCCTCCGTCAGGCACAAGAAAACACTCTATCACCCCTCTCCCCTAACGTCAAATCCTACACCCCTCATTTGCTTTTGAATCCTATGCGAGTCAGACTGTCCAACCCGTCTGCCAACACCGAATCCCGCCTGAATGAAGCGCTTGACCACCCCCGGCCAGAGACGGCGAAACCACCACGCAAAGCGCTTCTCACCCTACGCATTGTCTTGACGCCTTTTATGTCTTCTGCCAGGAATTACTTGTTAAGGGGCCACCAACACGATAATTTTATGCTGTGGGATCTACCACTATAGCAGACTTTGGTCAGGATGTCAAACATTTTTTCATTTTTCATTTTCCCACCCCGATCCCATCCTATTGACCGGTGACACACGCCGCACCGCATGTTACAATCATGCACGGCCCCGTCGCCCATGTCAACGACAATGGTGGCCAATCGCCTGGGGCAGGGAGATCTGCGTCACATGCAAAACCGGCCACAAAAATCGGGCCAGACTTCTGCTTTTGATCGTCTACGCATTCCTTTTTCATCCCAATGGAAGGAGTGGATCTGGATATTGTCGATCGGTGGCGCGGTATGCTTGGCGGCCAGCATACCGTATTTGGCCGGTTGGTACGCTCAAACGCCGGAATCCCGCTATGCTTGGGTCGGCATAATGGCTGGTGATAGTTTGAGCTATTTCGCCAAAATGGGGCAGGGCCAACAAGGACAGTGGCTGTTCCACTTGCCCTACACCGCACAAACGCATGCGGGGATACCGATTTACACGTACTATTTGTTTCTTGGGCACATAGCCCGGTGGACAGCACTGCCTATCCCACTGATCTTTCACCTGGCGCGTGTGGTCAATGGACTGATCTTGCTACTGGTCATCTACCTGTTTATCCGGCAACTCACAGAGATAAAAGCGGAGCGACGGTTCATTTTTACGTTGGTGGCAATTTCCTCTGGCCTTGGTTGGCTGGCCGCGACCATCGGCGTGCAGTCAACCGATCTCACGATACCCGAATCGAACACCTTTTACACCCTCATGGACAACCCCCATTTCCCTTTGAGCCAGGCATTGCTCCTGTTGATTGCAATGTCCTATCTATTTCCACCCGCAACAAACAGGAAGATGCTCATTGGCGAGTTATCTCTCGTGGCGATAGCCTCCATTCTATTAGCCAGCCTCCAGCCCTATATGCTGATCGTCACTTGGGGCATCGCTTTGTTCTATTCCATCTGGCTCTGGTGGGACAACCATAGAGTGCCGCAAGCCCCAATGCTGCGTCTTGTCGTCAGCGTGGTGGTCGGGGGAGCAGTGGTTGCGATGACAGCCATGGCATTGATTTCAGACCCGCTGTTACAAGGCTGGATGAATCAGAACTTGACACCGTCGCCAGCGGTCTTCAGCTATGTCAGCGGGTACGGCTTGCTCCTGATCCCGGCGGCCTACGGCGCCATTTGGGCGATCCGGGCGCGCCCCCAAGCGGGAAAGGTCATGCTTGTGTGGATTTTGGTTACGCTACTAGCTGTCTATGCGCCCACGACGATTCAGCGCCGGTTCGTCTCGGGGGCGCATGTGCCGCTAGCTATTCTCGCCGGGCTGGGAATCTGCCGGGTATGGATGCCGCGCTGGGGATTGATGCGACGCTGGGCGTGGGCCTACCTGGTTCTCACCTGCCTGACTTCGGTGGTGATCGTGCTCATCGTTACTCGGGTTACCTTAGCGAACTCCGCCAGCTTCTTTTTGAGCGCGGAAGAGCGTCAGGCGCTTGCCTGGTTACAGGAACACGCACCACCCGATGGTGTCGTGGTGTCGTCGCCGGAGTTGGGAGCTTTCATTCCTGCATTCACCTCTCAGCGCGTGGTAGTGGGACACTGGGCCGAGACTGTGGATTTCGCCGCAACGTCGCTACAGGTTCAACGTTTTTACTCAACCGCGTCAAGTTCACCGGCGCTTTGCCCAGAACTAACCGAATGGGGAGCGAATTACCTACTGGTCGGGCCGCGCGAACGGGATATCGGCGCAACGGATCTAGATGCTTCGGCAGGTTCGGGCCTCATAAAGGTGGCGCAATTCAATGATGTAGAGATCTATCAGGTGGATTGCGCCCTTTTACGCAAGTGAGGGTGTCCTATTCGAGGATAATGAGCACCGCATTCTGGTCCACGCGTTGGCCGGCGGCGGCGGCGATGGATTTCACTTTTCCGGCACGCATTGACCGCAATTCATTCTCCATCTTCATCGCTTCGAGCAGCACCAATGGCTGGCCCTCCTCAATTAGGTCACCTTCTTGGACGAGCACCTTGACCACCAAACCGGGTATGGGTGCAATGACCGCCAGTTCACCGTCAGGCAGCGTGGGGAGCCGACGACCGCGGTTCAGACGCCGTGCCCGTTCGTCTTCCACCTGCACCTGAAAGTGATCTCCACGCACATTGACTGCATAACTAAACCGGTCGGCGGACACCAACATCTCGAAACTGCGCCCGGCAAACAAGACACTATAGAGCTCCGGCACGCCGCTGCGTACCATATCGACGTCGACTACTTCGCCGTCAACCACGACAACCCCATCGTTGATCTCGATTTCGTACTCGTTGTTGTCAACCCGAGCGTAGTACTTCACCAGCGCCCCCTCTGTGCTCGCATCCGGCCGGCCTGTTTCCACAACCCGGTTATCTTGTCACCGTTGAGATCCCCTTGCCCCACGTGCATGGCCGCCTGACGCCCTTCCTCATGGGCGATCATGGCAGCAACCACCGCCGCCAGTTTCTCGCGGTCAGTCGAATAGGGCTGCCGGCTGCCAATACGCCGCCGGCTCAAAAATCCTGTGTCAAATGTGCCCCACATGAACTCGGTGCTGTTCATGATCTCCTGATGAAAAGGCACCGACGTCTTGATGCCACTCACGCGGTACTCCGCCAGGGCACGCCGCATGCGCAGGATTGCTTCAGCCCGCGTTTCACCCCACACCACCAATTTGGCAATCATCGGATCGTAGTACAGGCTGATCTCAGCGCCTTCGTACAAACTACTCTCGACTCGTACCCCCGGCCCGGTCGGCTCCTTCAAATAGCTGACCACACCGGAACTCGGCATGAAATTGTTGTAGGGATCCTCCGCCGTGATCCGGCACTCGATCGCCCACCCTTTCGGCACGATGTCTTCCTGCTTGTAACGCAACTTGCGGCCGGCTGCGATCGCAATCTGTTCCTTCACGATGTCGATGCCGGTCACCCACTCGGTCACCGGATGCTCGACCTGCAGACGCGTGTTCATCTCCAGGAAGTAATACTTGTTGTCTTTGCTGTCAAACAGAAATTCGATAGTCCCAGCATTCACATAGCCGACCGACTCGGCCGCAGCCACCGCCACCTTGCCCATCTCCACGCGCAGTTTCTCGTTGACGGCAACGCTCGGCGACTCTTCGATCAGCTTCTGGTGGCGGCGCTGAATACTGCACTCGCGCTCGCCCAGACTCAACGTCGTGCCGTGACTGTCGGCCAGTATTTGAATCTCGATGTGGCGTGCGTTGGTGATCAGTTTTTCCAGGTACACCTCATCGTTGCCAAACGCGGACATGGCCTCACGCCGCGCCGCGCCGATGGCGCTCTCCACGGCACCAATATCATGCACGGCGCGCATCCCCTTGCCGCCGCCGCCGGCCGCCGCTTTGATCATGATTGGAAAACCAATCTCGCGCGCCGCCGCGATGAGCCCCTCGTCGCGCAACCCTCGTTCACTGCCCGGCACCAAGGGTACGCCGCGCCGCCTGACCGTCTCGCGCGCCGTGATCTTGTCGCCCATCGCCGAGATAGCGGCAGGGCTGGGCCCAATAAAGGCGATGCCAGCGTCGGCGCACGCCGCTGCAAATTCCGCGCGCTCCGAGAGAAAACCATATCCCGGATGAATGGCATCCACGCCGGCCTTGCGCGCCACATCAATAATCCGATCCATGCGCAGATAACTATCACGGCTGGGCGCCGGCCCAATGCAGTAAGCCTCATTGGCGTAGCGTACATGCAGCGCCGTTCGATCGGCCTCCGAAAAAACCGCTACCGTATCAATCCCACGATCTTCACAAGCGCGCAATACACGTACGGCGATCTCGCCCCGGTTGGCAACCAGCACCTTCTTAAACATGCGATGCGTCCCGTTCCTTCCTCTATACCCTGCCCCGATGCACCCGCGCCGTCACATAGATCCGGTCGTAGCGATACGGCTGCGGCAGCAACGCAACCGTCTCATGCCACTGGCCAAACAAGCTATCGCCTGGCCGCAGCACCAAACGTCGAAAACGCCAGATCGTCACGCCCACCGGCTGGCCGATTGAGGATCGAAACTCCTCTTCGACAAGTCCCTGCAGATGACCAACTCCAGTCAGATAACGCGTTTCCCAGGTGCCCCACGGCAACCGTCCATCTTCCTGCGGTGCACAGGTGACACGCACCTGGAAATCGCCGCAGTTGACCGTCACAACACCTGCTTGCTCGCCGTCTTCTTTGAATAACTCAGCTTCAACAATCTGACCGGCAAAGGCAACCAGCGCCGGGCCGATCATGCCAAAATGGGAAGCCACTGGCTCTTTCTGCACCGCAAACCAACTGTCAGCCGCTGGGTCAGGAAAGAGTACCCCGGCGTCCAGCACTAGTGACAGCGACTCGCCTTGTTTCAGGCCAGGGTACCCCATCAATTCATACTGATGGGCGGATAGTTCAAATTCGATCTCGGTCAATGGCATAAAATTCACAATGCGTTACTCGTCACAGGGGAATATTTCCGTGCTTCTTTGGCGGCAAGTTCGATTGTTTGTTGCGCAGCATTTCGAGTGCGTTGATCAGACGCGGGCGGGTCTCCCGCGGCTCGATGACGTTGTCAATAAAACCGGCCGCCGCCGCGACATAGGGATTGGCAAAACGCGCCCGATAGTCCTGCACCAATTCCGCCTTGCGCGCCACCGGATCCTCGGCATCGGCAATTTCGCGACGAAAGATCACATTGACGGCGCCGTCCGGCCCCATCACCGCAATCTCAGCGCTTGGCCACGCCAACACCAGGTCGGCGCCAAGATGACGCGGGTTCATCACACAATAGGCGCCGCCATAGGCCTTGCGCACGATCACGGTCAGCTTGGGCACGGTTGCTTCGGCAAATGCGTACAGTAGTTTGGCGCCATGCCGGATGATACCGCCGTGCTCCTGGTTGATCCCCGGCATAAAGCCCGGCACATCTTCTAGCACGATCAACGGCACATTAAACGCATCGCAGAAACGCACGAAGCGGGCGCTCTTCTGGCTCGCCTCAGTGTCCAGCACACCCGCCAGCACCATCGGTTGCTGCGCCACGATACCTACCGGCTTGCCACCTAGCCGCGCAAAACCGACGAGGATGTTGGCCGCCCAGTGCTCATGGACTTCCAAAAATTGCGCGTTGTCGACGATATGCTTGATGACTTCCTTCATATCGTAGGGTCTGTTGGGATTGTCGGGCACAAACGTATCCAGGAACGGGGCTTCGCGCAGCGGATCGTCATTGGGCGGTTGAAAGGGCGGGTCTTCCATGTTGTTGCCCGGCAGGTAGTCTACCAAATGCTGCGCCAAGAAGAGTGCATCTTCTTCGTTCTCCGCAGCGAAGTGCGCCACACCTGATTTACTGGCGTGCACGACGGCGCCACCCAGTTCCTCAAAAGTAACATCTTCGTGCGTCACCGTCTTGATCACGTCGGGACCGGTGACAAACATGTGACTGGTATCCTTTACCATGATCACAAAGTCGGTGATGGCCGGGCTGTAGACAGCACCGCCCGCACATGGGCCCATGATTACGCTGATCTGCGGCACCACGCCCGAACTGATCACGTTGCGATAGAAGATGTCTGCGTAGCCGGCCAGACTATGCACCCCTTCCTGGATACGCGCCCCGCCCGAATCGTTTAGGCCGATGATGGGGGCGCCGTTTTTCATGGCCATATCCATGATCTTGCAGATCTTCTGCGCGTGTGTCCGACTCACACTACCGCCAAAGACGGTAAAGTCTTGCGAGTAGACAAAAACCAGGCGGCCGTTAATCGTCCCATATCCCGTAATGACCCCATCGCCCAGCACTTTCTGCTCGGCAAGGCCGAAATCCTGGGCAGTGTGGGTCACAAAAATGTCCATCTCCCGGAAGCTGCCCTTATCCAACAGGAGCGTCAAGCGTTCGCGTGCCGTCATCCGGCCACGCGCGTGCTGGCGGGCAATCTTATCTTCACCGCCGCCAAGGTATGCCTGTGTCTTCATCTCGCGCAGTTCAAGAATACGCGGGTCGTTGCTTTGCTCGCTCAACGGTCACCTACCTTTATCCCTATCTTGCCAAACATTTCGTCGGCTACCATACACGGCCGCACCGCCTTAAATGGGTCGATTGGAAAACCGAATCGACGATCGGGCACGCGCCCATCCTGTAGCCTGGCCAGCCACTATCGGGTAAGCAACAGAGTCGCCCCCACTGCACCCAATAACATGCACAAACCCAAAAACAAGAAAGATGCCAAAATGAGGCCACAACTGAAGACAATATTGGCGACCGCAGCCCGCGACCCCGTCAGCGCCGAAAGACCGGCGCCAGACGCACCCAATCCTAGACTTAACCCCAACACAGCTACAAAAACGCTCGCCGGCACCGGCAACCCCAACCCCGCATAGGTCACATACAACCCCACAACCCCGCCGGCAATGCCACACGCCGAGCTAATCAAGATGATCGGTAGCGACGGCCGGGTCTCCTCAAGTTCGGGAGCGTAGTCGTCGGGCAAAACAAAGTCGTCGGGTCCTTGTGGCGAGTTGCGGGCGGAAAAGTTTTGGGCCAAGCCGGATCCTCGTCTCGGAACAAGCTGTACCGGTTTGTGGTGAACGATTGCCAAATGTTATTCTACACGATGCACAATAGAAGCACAAAGGAAGTCAACAACATGCGACAGGTCAGGCGCGGATGGGTCTGCCGTCGTGCCTGTGCACTGTAGCCGACCCAATCCGTTTGACGCTGGCGCATGTGTCATGTAATCTTCTCGTCTAGACGCGCAGCAGGCGGAACCAACCCATGCGTCGCCAATCTTGTGAACTGGATGATCAAATGAGCGGTTATAATCACACGCAGCCTTCATTGCTAGACATTACTCGGATCGCCAGGAGCCTGCAAACGGCCCCTGTTGGCCATACCATCGACTATTATGCTGCTGTGCCCAGCACAATGCCGATGGCTTATGCACTGGCCTCCCGCGCGGACACGCGCTCCGGCACACTCGTGATTGCCGAAGAACAAACGGCCGGCGTCGGACGGTTCCAACGCCATTGGGAGGCACCCCATAGCCAGGCCCTGCTCGTCAGCGTGATTCTCAAGCCGCCCCATCTGCCGGCCAATCCGGCACAATTGCCCATGCTCGCTGGTATCGCGGTCGCACGCGCCATTGTGAGCGTTGTGCCTGAATTGATCGAGGAAATCGGCCTGAAATGGCCAAACGATGTGCTGCTGGGCCTTGACTTCGCCAGCGGACGCAAAGTGGCCGGCATCCTGATTGAAACTGCCTTCCAGCGTGAGGCGATGGCCCACGCCGTCGTCGGCATGGGCATCAACGTAAACCAAAGCGCCGGGAGTCTGCCGGCTGTGCCGCCCAGCGCACCCCACCCCACGAGCCTGCGCGAATACCTGGGTCGCCCGGTCGACCGCTCCGATTTGCTCATTGCGCTCAGCCAGATCTGGGGCGAATTGATTGGACCCAATCAGGCCGGCCATGACATTTATCATGAATGGCGCAATCTGCTCTACACCTTGGGTCAGCCGGTTACCGTCCGGTCACACGCTGGGGGGAATGACGCTCGCACCATCACCGGCGTCGCTGTCGACGTCACGCCGGACGGAGAATTGGTCGTAGTCGACGATCTTGGCTACACTCATACATTGAGCGCCGGCGACGTGACGACCCGGTCGGAGTGAGCCACTGCTTCTCGGGCAAATCTATGTCCTCTCCCAGTCTGTCTACATGGACGATCCGCATTCTTGCCGCCGTATGGCTGGCGATCTTCGGCGCGGCCGGCTTTGTGCTCCTCGCGCATGCGGAGCAACCGCCACCGACCGAAACCATTGCCTTTGCCCCAACGCAGATCATTGCGGCGACCCTCGTCAAGACGGTGGGCCTCACTGCAGAAACGGCGTGCACCGGCGCCGATCGGGTAGAGATCGAAGCCGGCACGACGGTCTATTTTTGCTACACATTGAAAAATAGTGGCGACACCCCCTTTGCGCCCCTGTTTGATGGGCTGATCGATGGCATCGCGGTCGACGGCAGTGGCGGCGAAGCGGTCACATGGACACCGCCTTCACCTGACTTCCTGCTTGCCCCCGGCGAAACGCTAACGCCCACCACCGCCAATGGGCTGATTCGTACCGTCGCGATTGGTGACAGCGATGTCACGACGCGTGCCCAATGGACGGTCGATCCCGGCACGGGTACAGCCGCCATGTTCGCGAGCAACTTCACCACGGTTGACATCGTCGTTCTAAAAACTGAAATAGTCCTCACCGTAGGAACCACGGTCGCCTGCAGTACCGCCACCAATGTAACGCTCACCTCACCGCTGGCATTTGCCTACTATTGTGTCACGATCATCAACGCCGGCCCGATCACGTTGACCAGCCACCTGATTACGATCCCTGCCCTCAACCTCAAAGAAAGCCCGCTGTCAGCCGCAGTGGCGCCAAACGCCCGGCTGGCGGTTACCGCCCTGATGCTCCCAACACTGGCACAAGCCCTGACCACGCCCACGCTGACCAGCCGAGCAACTGTCACATCTAAAAACGCCAATGAAAATCTCACGGTCACCACCACCTCCGATACGGTGTCAGCCAGCGTCCCGCCAGCGGCGATCTCCCTGCAAAAATCGCTCAATACAGATCCCGCGACGTGCAGCAACACCACGATACTCAACGAAGTTTCAGCAGGGCAGTCGATTTACTATTGCCTGACTGTGAGCAACAGCAATTCGCTTACCTTCACGTTTCACACCTTCACGGAACCGGCGCTCGGTATTTCTGCGTCGTTCTGGACCGAACTGCCGCCCGGTGGCAAACTTGTCCTGACGAACAGCACCCTGCCTTCCTATGGCGTAGCTCCAGTGTTGGGTCCATTCCAGCTAAAACAGAGCATCAACAACCAGATGTTCTACACGTCCACCAACCCTACCTACAACTATCGGGCATCGACTTTTGCCAACGCATCGATCAACGTGGCACTTGTGACGCCCAAACCCACGGACGAGCCCACACCGACCTTCACCCCCACCCCGGGTCCCTCACCGATCCCCACTTGGACATCGACACCCATCCCGGCGACGCCGACCACCCCACCGACCTGGACTCCAACGCCAATCCCGACAGCAACGCCCACGGTGTTTATCATCACGACACCGGGCGGCACTGCGCCTACCCCCTATCCGTCGCTGATTCCCAACGCGCAGCCCGCCGCACAGCCCGGTCCGTTTGTATCGCCGTTGGACCCCATTGCTGCCGCTACCGCCACCGCCGCCGCTTTTGGCTTCCCCACACCGGTTCTTGATCCATTCGGCGCCACTGCCACCGCCGTTGCTCTTGGCTTCCCAACACCGGTTCTTGATCCATTCGGCGCCACCGCCACCGCTGTCGCTCTTGGCTTCCCAACACCGGTTCTTGATCCATTCGGCGCCACTGCCACCGCTGTCGCTCTTGGCTTCCCCACACCGGTTCTTGATCCATTCGGCGCCACCGCTACCGCCGTCGCTCTTGGCTTCCCAACACCGGTTCTTGATCCATTCGGCGCCACCGCCACCGCCGTTGCTCTTGGCTTCCCGACACCTGTCCTTGACCCTGTAGGAGCCACCGCTACCGCTGCCGTCCAGATGGGTTTGGTGGCGCCGGCCCCCATCGATCCAGCCGGCGCCACGGCGACCGCTGTCACGTTGGCGGCGGTCGCCCAGCCACTGCCGCCAACCATCACGCCAGCCCAGGTTGCCGTACTCCCACCCCAGTACGTAATCACGGTCACGGCAACATCGACCCCGGCACTCCCAGAAACGGCAACACAGCGGCCCATTGCGCCGCCCGCGACACCGCCCGCGCTTGATGGCCGGTCACTTTTCACGCGCGTGCTGGACGCCGCTGGAATGACCATGACGCTCCTCTGGTTTTTAGCCGGTTCGGTCTTGTTCTTTGTGACGGCTGGTGTGCTCGCCGGACTTAGTTTTCGCACAAAAGCGCGCAATCGCTACACTTTGACCGATGGCGACGATTCACCCTATCGCGTCGAAATGCCGGTCCCCGCCCCGCCGCCGGACGACGACGACCACTGGCCTGCTTCGCTCCCATGAATGCCAATCGTCGTCGTTGGCTACTGCTGGGCTTGGTGCTGGCAGCCTATGCCGGGCGCGTAGCCGGCCTGGACCGCCAAAGCCTCTGGCGCGACGAAGTCGACGCCATCTACTTCGCCGTGCGCGATCTCAGTGAAACCCTCGGCATGTTTATACAGGCAGCGCAGAATGGCCCGCTCTATTTTCTTGCCCTGCGCGCCTGGTTTGCCCTCATGGGCACCACCGAATTTGTGCTCCGCTATCCATCGGTGATCGCAGGTACGCTCAGCGTTCCCCTGCTGTGGCAGGTGGCGCGCCGCCTGCTGCCCGAACGACACACCGGCGTGCTCGCCATCTCGACAGCCGCCATGATGCTCATGGCCTTCAACCCATACCAGGTGTGGTATGGGCAGGAAGGCAAAATGTATGCCACCGTCACCTGCCTGGCGCTTCTGGCTACCTGGTTCTGGCTGCGTGGCGTCGACCAGGGTGGCTGGAGGCCTTGGACCGGCTATCTCATCACCGTGAGCGCCGCGCTATACACGCACCTACTCATGGTGTTGATCATCCCGGTGCACATCATCTGGTATTTTTTGGCATGGCCGGCCAGCCGCGTCCGCTGGCGTGGCTACGCCCTGGCGCTGGCAGGCTTGACACTGCCCTATCTGCCGATGGCGTGGTGGCACTGGTGGCTCCTCACTGCGCCCGAGAAACTCTCCGGCTTCAGTTTCACGCCCCTGGCAAAGGTAGCTGAGGGCCTTTTGCTCAGCCATGCGCGCGGCTTCCTGAATACGGTGAATCCGCTCTGGCTGACGCCGATCTTTTTTATATTCGGTGCGGGTATTTTGCTCGGTGTCACCGAAGTTGGTGACGGGCACCCTGGCGGCGCGAAGCTGGCGCCTTGGCGGCGCTTCGCCATGCTCGCGGTATGGCTGCTGCTGCCAGTAGCCCTCATCTACGTGATCAGCCTGCGCCAACCCGTTTTCACCGAACGGTATCTGATCTGGATCGGCCCGGCCGCGATCATGACCCTGGCGCTTGGGCTACGTGTGATCGCCGCCAATAGCGGCCGTCTTGCGCTTGCTGTTGCAGCCGGATTCATGGCCTACACGCTGATCTTTTGGACCTACGCCAATTGGCAACAAAAAACGACCACCATCAAATATGATCTGCGCAGTGCCGTCGCCTATATTCAGGCGAATCGTGACCCCAACACCTTGCTGGTCCTTCAGATTCCACACCAGGAATGGAGCTACCGCTATTACAGCAGTGACTTTGGCCCCAATCCATTTGCGGACAGCGACTTACGATTGGGGCGGTGGGTGGGCGGCCCCTACACGAACTATGGGCAACCCGACGACCAGGCCCGTGCGGCCGTTGATGCTCAACTGCGTCCAGCAACCGCAGATGGCGGCGACGTGTGGGTCATGCTCAGCGAAGTCGAGTTGTGGGACGCGCGCCGTCTCACCGACGATTGGTTCGACCGCCACGGTTTCCTGGTCGAACATGCAGATTTCCCAGGTGTTCAAGTTCGCCGCTACCAAATGAAATAGAGGGTACACATGCCGATCATTAACGATATCCTTGCCGAACGAAAGGTAGTCTGGGACAAACAGCCACGCCCCAAATGCATTGGCTTGGTGTTGGGCGGTGGTGCTGCGCGTGGAATAGCGCACATCGGCGCGTTGCAGGCGCTGGAGGAAAACGGCATCTATCCGCAGGTGATTGCCGGGACAAGTGTCGGCGCTCTGGTCGGTGGTCTGTACGCGGCCGGCGTCTCTCCCGCGCGTCTAGCTGCGCTGGTTCAAGACATCAAGTGGCTGGACCTCGTCTCGATCAAATTGCCAGCCATCAACTGGTCCGATCCGGCACGCACCATCCCCATGGGATTAGCCGA
>Ga0335397_10008992_pt1 | contig 12534 bp, 8 predicted proteins | sample MAT04_FD_205740 | JGI IMG/M metagenome (GOLD analysis project Ga0335397, IMG submission 205740) | Freshwater microbial communities from Lake Fryxell liftoff mats and glacier meltwater in Antarctica - MAT-04 (spades assembly) (version 2) ...
CGACAAATCCTGATATTACTTTTACGGATGATCCGCTTCGTATGATGCGTGCCATAAGGTTTGCAACTCAGCTTAATTTTAAGATTTTACCTGAAACACTTGAGTCCATCACCAGGAATGCTAATCGTATCAGCATCATTTCGATGGAACGCATCAGCGATGAGCTGAATAAAATTGTGATGACGGAAAAACCTTCTGTCGGATTTTACCTTCTCGATGAAACAGGACTGTTAGAACTGATTTTCCCCGTTTTTACAACTCTTAAAGGAGCTGAATATGTTGATGGAAAAGGGCACAAAGATAATTTCAAGCACACGCTTGAAGTACTTGACCGGATTGCTCCAAATACTGACAATCTATGGCTTCGATGGTCAGCGTTGCTTCATGATATTGCGAAACCGGTAACACGTCGGTTTGATCCCCACGCAGGCTGGACTTTTCATAGCCATGAGTTCAAAGGCATGAAAATGATACCTTCAATTTTCGCACAGTTGCGGCTTCCTTTGAATGAAAAAATGAAATATGTGCAGAAAATGGTTCTGCTTCATCTGCGTCCGATCGTGTTATCGGAGGATATTGTTACCGATTCGGCGATCCGTCGGTTACTGATGGATGCCGGTGATGATATAGATGATTTAATGACACTTTGCGAAGCCGATATCACTTCGAAAAACCAAGCCAAAGTGAAACGCTATATGTCTAATTTTGAGGTAGTAAGGGCAAAGCTGAAAGAGATTGAAGCCAAAGATAATTTACGAAACTGGCAGCCTCCGGTTTCGGGCGAAATCATTATGGAAGCTTTTGGCCTCGAGCCCTGCAGACAGGTGGGAATCATAAAAAATGCCATCCGTGAAGCTATCCTGGAAGGCGAAATTCAAAATAATTTTGAGGAAGCCTATCAGTTTATGTTTGACGAAGGTAAGAAGCATGGATTAGTAATTGTAAAACAGCACATTAACTAAACCAGGCGTAAATCTTCTTATCCGGAAAAGAAAAATCGTAAAAAATATTCATACCTTTACACTAACAAAACTACAACAGACATCTACTATGCAAGCATATCGTTTCAGGATTTTGTATGATGAACAGGATGATTTTCTGCGTGATATAGAAATCAAGCCTGGACAGACATTTAAAGATTTCCATGATATAATTCTGAAATCTGTTGATATTGAAGGCAATGAACTTGCGTCATTCTTCATCTGTGATCCCCAATGGAACAAGCAACGCGAAATCACATTAATTGATATGGGTCTTAAGGTGCCTGACACTGATTTTGATGAAGATGACCGTAAGCCGGTTAAGGTTCCTATCCCTGTAATGATAATGGAAGATGTTAAAATCAGAGAAGTTATTGAAGATCCACACCAACGGATACTATTCGAGTATAATTTCCTGAATCCCATCGTTTTCTTCATTGAACTTTTAAAAATTGTTGATGGTGATCCTAAAAAGGAATATCCTGTTTGTATGAAAAAAGAAGGCGCTCTCACTCCATCTGCTACTCCGAATTTCCTCTCTTTCCTCGATGATCCGGATGAGGATGCCATGATTGGCGAATTAAATAGCCTTATTGAGAGTGGCGAACTGGAAGAAGAAATTGACGAAAACTATACCACCGAACCCGAATGGTAGGCTTTCCGCTTGACCTTTTATTGAAAATATTTAACATACTGTGAATCAAGTTGTCTGTTGATTAATTCCACCAAAAACCTTGTCGTTATTGCCGGGCCGACAGCAGTTGGTAAGACTGACGTTGCCATTCAACTTGCAAAAACATTTAACGCTGAGATATTATCTGCCGATTCGCGGCAATTCTTTAGTGAAATGTGTATTGGAACGGCAAAGCCTGATCAGCATCAATTGGATGAAGTAAAACACCATTTTGTCGGGCAATTATCCATTCGCGATTACTATAATGTATCAAATTTCGAAAATGAGGCTCTGATTTTACTGAAAAGCCTTTTTCAACAAAAAGACCTTGTCTTTATGGTTGGCGGATCTGGATTGTATATTGATGCTGTATGTCGTGGTATTGATGATTTCCCGGATCCGGAACCGGAACTCCGGAATTACCTGAAAGGAATTTACCAGGATGAAGGAATTGTAAAATTGCAGGAAATGCTGCTTCATCTTGACCCTGAATATTTTGCGATTGTAGATATAAATAATCCGAACCGCCTGCTTCGCGCCCTTGAAGTTTGCCATACAACCGGAAAGAAGTTTTCGGAACAGCGGCTTAACAGTTCTAAAAACCGTGATTTTAAAATTATTAAAATCGGATTAAACCTTCCGCGGCCTGAGCTTTTCAGTCGCATCGAATTGCGGGTGGATCAGATGATTGAGAAGGGAATTGTTGATGAAGTTAAAAGCCTGCTGCCTTTCCGCCATCTGAATGCATTGAATACGGTTGGTTACAAGGAAATTTTTGATTTCCTGGATTCAAAAATAACATTGGAACAGGCCATCGTAAATATTAAAACCAATACCAGGCGTTATGCCAAACGGCAATTGACCTGGTTTAACCGAACCAATGAATACAAATGGTTTGAGCCTTCGGATATAAATGAAATAACCAACTACTTAACAATGACTTGTAAATAGTTGGTTACCCATTCGGGGAATTACTCCCTTTCAAATTTCTTATTTCTTCAGGTACTCATCAAGCCAGCGGAAGAATTCCCTTTGCCACAGCACCGAGTTTTGTGGCCTCAACACCCAATGGCTTTCTTCGGGAAAATGAAGATACCGCGCTGGAATGCCGCGCAACTTCGCAGCAGCAAAAGCCGCCATTCCTTGCGTGTATGGAATCCGGAAATCATTTTCACCTTCAATGATCATAATTGGCGTATCCCATTTATCTACAAACTTATGTGGTGAATTAGCATAGGAATGATCCACTTTCGGATTTCCCTTTTCCCAATACGGTCCGCCCAGGTCCCAGTTTACAAACCACATTTCCTCTGTGGTAAGATATTGATCATCAAGATTAAACATGCCGCAATGCGAGATAAAAACTTTAAAGCGTTTTTCATGATGCCCGGCCAACCAGAGTACAGAAAATCCGCCATAGCTGGCACCAACTGCACCTAATCGTTCCTTGTCAACAAAAGGCTCTTTTGCCATTTCGTCAACCGCAGTAAGGTAATCTTTCATGTTTTGTCCGCCATAGTCACCGCTGATCTGGTCGTTCCATTCCTGTCCGAAACCGGGCAGTCCGCGACGGTTAGGAGCAATAATGATATAATCTTTGGCCGCCATCATCTGGAAATTCCAACGGTAGGAAAAGAACTGGCTTACCATGCTTTGCGGCCCGCCTTCGCAGAACAACAGAGCAGGATATTTTTTTTTCGCGTCAAAATCGGGAGGATAAATCACCCAGACCAGCATTTTCTTATTATCGGTTGTAGTCATCCAACGCTCTTCCACCTTGGCTGATTTCACATTCTTCAGTATTTCCTTATTGGTAAAAGATAGCTGTGTTTCTTTTCCGGTACCATCAATTTTGAATATTTCAGTCGGATCAGTCATCGATTGTTTGGTGGTGATAATATCTTTACCTGCGAGGCAAATGGATAAGTAATCCCACTGTCCCTTACTAATCTGCTTAATTTCTTTGGTAGCCAATACCACAGAATAGATTTGAACCGTACCAAGAATTGAACTCAGGAAGTAAATGGTTTTGCTATCGGACGACCATGTGAAATTATTGGCACCCTGGTCAAATTTTTCAGAAAAGTCATTGTATTTATCGGAAGCAAAATCATAAATCATAATCCGGTCCTTATCTGCTTCGAAGCCGTTTCGTGCCATGCTTCTCCATACCAGTTTGCTGCCATCAGGCGAAAAAACGGGATCTTGATCATAACCGACAATTCCGTTTGACACGTTTGTTTCTTTTCCTGTTTTCAGATCGTAAACATAAATCTCTGAATTGGTGCTTAATGCATATTCAAGTCCAGTAAGTTTCTTGCAGGTATAAGCAATTTTATCGCCAGCCGGGCTCCAGTTAATCTGTTCCATGCCTCCCCAAGGCGCCATTGGTGATTCAAACCTTTGTTTTTCCATAATATCCTTGCCTGCTTCAACTTTCCCTTCGGAATAAGGAGCTACAAAAATATGGCTGTAACTGAAATCCGACCAGCTGTCCCAATGACGGTACATCAGGTCATCCTCAATACGAGCGTTGGCTTTTGGCAAATCGGGATAAACGTCATTGGCTGTTTGGTCGAGCTTAACACGCTGTGCATAAAGCATATGCTTCATATCCGGCGAATAGCTGAATCCAGAAATATCAGCATCTGTTTTGCTGATCTGAATAAGAGCAGAGCCATCAGGATTAGCTTCCCATATCTGCATCGGACCAGATTCGGCCGAGAGGAATGCTATTTTCTTTCCATCGGGTCTGAAAATTCCATTGCCTTCACTTCCTTTAAAATTTGTGATTTTTACAGCCTTGCCACCCGAAACCGGCAGAGAATACAAATCGCGGTTGCCTTTGTTTTCGGCAAGATTGTACCAGCTAACACCGTACATGATAGTTTTACTATCAGGCGAAACCTGTACATCGCTTACCCGGCCTAGTTTCCACAAAAACTCAGGGGTATAGCGGTTGGAAATTTCATTTTGCTGCGAAAACGCAAAACTTGAAACTGCCATGCAAAGAAGGAAAAAGATTGTATTTTTTTTCATCAAAAAAAGATTTGAATTGTTAATTGGCTGCGAAAGTAGAAAAGTTTATTCAATATGAGCCATGCGGATCAATCATTTTGAGAATGAGTATCATTTTGGAATGCAGGCTTTTGAATTTAACGAACTGGATAAATATAAGATTTACATCGTAAGCTTAACTTCCGATGCTCTATTTTCTTATTTTTACATCTTATTTCAATAAAATTTAATGAATTTATGATGGATTTATTCAGGTCAATTCAAAAAATGTGGACCGCAAAACCTTTGCAATTGGTTATTTGGGTGGCAGTGATAACTCGGCTTATAGCAGCCATATTTTCCCGCGGTTTTGGAATGCATGATGATCATTTTCTTGTAATTGAAGTTGCACAAGCCTGGGCAGACGGTGTAATTGTTCCGGGGCATCCACAAATGCCCGGACAGGAATTAATTCCTGATGGACACAGCCTGTTTTACATGGGATTGCATTACTTGCTTTTTAAATTTTTTGCATTCATACATTTCACCGACCCGCAATATAAGATGTTTGTTGTGAGGCTTTTGCATGCTGCGGCATCAGTTTATTCGGTTTGGCTTACTTATAAGATTACAGAGAAACTATCATCAAAAAAGGATGCTGCGCTGGCTGGAATGTTAATGGCAGCGTTTTGGTTTCTGCCAATGCTGAGTGTGCGTAACCTGATCGAAACTTTTTGTTTTCCTTTCACGCTGGCCGGAATATGGCTGTTAATTAATTCAGACGTGAAAAAACAGCCCTGGCTCTGGTATTTATTTGCAGGATTTGTTCTGGGACTAAGTATTTCAATAAGATTCCAACTGATTGTTTTTGTTGGCGGCGTTGGTCTTGTATTACTCATTCAACGTAAATGGATACCGGCAGTAATCTTTGGATTCGGTGCGCTGTTTTCAATAATTTTATTACAGGGAGCTGTTGACTATTATATTTGGGGCCATCCTTTTGCCGAATTTATCGAATATGTAAATTACAACATACAAGTGGCATACGATTATATTACCGGTCCCTGGTATAATTACCTGCTATTGCTGGCAGGCATCTTAATTCCACCGGTTTCGCTGATGTTGCTTTTCGGATTTTTTCGTGTATGGAAGAAACAACTGCTCATTTTTCTTCCGGCCTTTCTTTTTCTTGTTTTTCATTCCTTTTTCCCGAACAAACAGGAACGCTTCATTTTTCCAATTATACCTTATTTAATAATAGGAGGTGTAATTGGATGGAACTCGTATGTACTGGTTTCAAAATATTGGTTTATTCACAAGAAAGCACTCCGGAATGGCTGGATATTCTTTTGGATACTTAACCTGGTTTTATTAATTCCTGTATCTACGGCTTATTCAAAACGTTCGCGCGTTGAAGCAATGTCGTATCTTTTGAAATACAAAGGAATTAAGGTTGTTGTAACAGAAGATACGAACAAGGAGAGTGCACAAATGGTACCCCGCTATTACTCAGGTCAGTGGATGCAGGCTCTTTATAAATCCAGCACCGGTGTAAGGTCTTACATGCAGGATTCATTGCCATGCCGTGTAGCTGATGCTTCTTTTGTGATGTTTTACAGTGATGAGAATCTGCAGGCCAGAGTTGATTCGGTAAAAAAAGAAATCCCGGGACTGGTTTATGAAACAACTTTTAAACCCGGATTTATTGATGATCTTATGCACCGGTTAAACCCTGTTAATAGAAATGGAACTATTTATATGTACCGGAATGAAGATATCACACCCAAACTACCTTAATTGATTACCGAATTATTTAGCAATAACAGGTTGCCATACTGATGATTATGACACAAGAAGAAGCAAAGATAAGTATTGAGAAACTCATTATAGAACTGAATGATCACAACCACAGGTATTATGTGTTGGCGGAACCGGTTATTTCGGATTATGAATTTGATATGCAGCTTGAAAAGCTGGCTGTGCTTGAAAAAGAATTTCCTGAACTGCTGCAATCCGATTCGCCGACTCAGCGTGTTGGAGGAACGATTACCTCTGAATTTGCATCGGCTCGGCATACCTATCTCATGCTCTCACTTTCCAATACTTATTCTGAAAGCGAACTTCGTGAATTTGATGACCGCGTATGCAAACTTGTGGATGGCAAATACGAATATATCTGCGAACTGAAATTCGATGGACTTTCAATCAGTCTGACATATGAAAATGGCTTGTTAACAAGGGCTTTAACCCGCGGTGATGGCGAAAGAGGCGACAATGTTACAACCAACATCAGAACTATTCGAAGCATACCTTTGCGGCTGATTGGATCAGGATTTCCTGAATCGTTCGAAGTAAGGGGAGAAATAATCCTGCCAAGACCGGGATTTGAGAAAATGAATCTTGACCGAATTGAGATTGGTGAAAATCCTTTTGCCAATCCGCGTAATGCCGCTGCAGGCAGTCTTAAATTGCAGGATTCATCCGAAGTTGCCCGCCGTCCTCTGGATGGTTATATGTATTATGCGCTCGGCGATTCACTCTCATTCACAACCCATCAGCAAAGCTTACAGACACTTGCATCATGGGGATTTAAAATTTCGGATAAAACAGCTCTTTGCCAGACAATTGATAATGTCATCACCTTTATTAACAAGATGGCACGTGATCGCGATAAATTGACCTTTGATATTGATGGAATCGTAATAAAGATAAATTCGCTCGAACAGCAGCAGGCTTTAGGTTTTACAGCCAAATCGCCACGCTGGGCAATTGCCTACAAATACAAGGCCGAACAGGTTACAACGCAGCTTTTATCGATTGATTACCAGGTGGGTCGCACGGGAGTGGTAACTCCGGTTGCAAACCTAAAACCCGTTCAACTTGCTGGAACAGTTGTGAAACGCGCCAGCCTGCACAATGCCGATATTATTGCTAAACTAGATGTGAGGGTTGGCGACTTTGTTTTTGTTGAAAAAGGCGGAGAAATAATTCCTAAAATCATTGGTGTTGATTACAGCAAACGCGATATGTTTGCTGAGCCGGTTGTTTTTATTGAGACCTGTCCTGAATGCGGAACACGGCTCGAACGGCAGGAAGGCGAAGCTGGTAACTTTTGCCCGAACGAGGATCATTGTCCGCCTCAGATAAAAGGCAAACTTGAACATTTTATTCATCGCAAAGCTATGGATATCGATAGCCTGGGCGAAGGTAAAATTGAAATACTCTTTGATAATCATTTGGTTAACGACATTGCCGATTTATATAATCTGACCTATGAATCAATCCTGGGGCTTGAAAAGGTTTTTAAAGGAACAGATGGCGCAAAGGATAAAAAGCTAAGTTTTAAGGAAAAAACAACTGAAAATATTATAAATGGAATCAAAGCTTCAAAATCAGCTCCTTTCGAGAGAGTGCTGTTTGCCATTGGTATCAGGTATGTAGGCGAAACCGTTGCCCGCAAGCTTGCTTTGCATTTTAAAAACATGGATGCTATAATTGCGGCCGGCCTCGAAGAATTGCAGTTAGCTGAGAATATTGGTGAAAAAGTTGCTGCAAGCATTTTTAACTATTTCCGCAAACCTGAAAACCTCATTTTAATTGGTAAATTGAAAGCTTTCGGGCTTAATATGGTAGCCGAAAAACAACCTGATTTGCTGTCAGCAAATCTTGCCGGCAAAAGCATTGTAGTGTCAGGATCATTCGGATCATCACAAAGGCGCAAAGAACTGGAAGAAATGGTTGTGATGCATGGTGCCAAATTGGCAGGCGGCGTTACTTCCAAAACTGATTTCGTAGTTGCTGGCGAGAATATGGGACCTGAAAAGCGTCAGAAAGCTTTGAAGCTGGGAATTCCGGTTATTACGGAAAGCGAATTCCTTGGAATGCTGGAATAAAATTCATCTTGGATTGCTTTTTGTAGTTGGTAGCGAGGAAACAGAGTGTAATATTTTTTGCTCTGCTAACTCTGGCATTTGAACTACATTTTATTCCTACTCAAAAAGCACTTCTTATGGCAATCCCCTTATCAGAAATAGACATAACCTTTACGAACCTCTGCAACCTTGTGTATGCCGACAGGTTAAAAGAAGCATTGAACCAGTTGAAGGTTTTGATGGAAGGAATGCATGTGGCCGATTTTACTTTGCAATACGAAGATATTAATCAAACCTACCTGATGTTGCTGGAATATAATTTCAGGGGAGTTCCTGATCCGCAGCGGAATATCATTTTCGGAAAACTGAAAGTATCATTGCTGGAGTTGGCTGATAAGGTTCGCCAGCAGGCATTTGCCCAAACCGGAATGCACATTTACCAGCTTAAATCACGTATCGAAACCGAAAAAGAAATAGCCAAGGAAGAAGCCACACGAAAGATCGATAATTATTCATTTGAGCTGGAATTTGCAAGGTTGCTTAGTGATACGGATCTTTCGGCACAAAATTCGGGGAATGATGCTCTTCCGTCGATTTCGCCAAAGCTGTTCCAGTTAATGTGGCTCACAGATAAATATACTGAAACTGATCTTCTGCTGATCAAAGCCATAAGGGAATCGGTTTCATTGCCCTGGTACGAGAAATGCCTTGCTGTAAGCGCAATAACTCTTAGCCTTATAAATTGTTTTGATAAAGAAAAATTTGCAGTGCTATGCGACTTTTATGACGATCGCCAGCCACAGGTTTGGCAACGGGCTCTTACCGGACTTATCGTAGCCGTTTTTATCTACAATAAACGACTTGAGCTTTACCCCACAGTACGTACTAAATTAATGAAGTATTCCGGAGACGAAACTTTTTCATCCGACCTCAATAATTTCCTGATCCAGATACTTAAATCGCTTGAAACTGAAAATGTTACCCGTAAATTCAGGGAGGAAATTCTTCCCGATGTTCAGAAGTTTGAATCCAAAATCCGGGAAAAACTGGACATCGACAATATTATCAATAATGAGCTGATAGAAGATAAAAACCCCGACTGGGAACAAATTTTTGAGGATAGTCCTGATTTATTGAATAAGATCGAAAAGATGTCGGAAATGCAGATGGAAGGCCTCGACCTGTTTATGGGAACCTTTGCTATGCTTAAGAATTTCGATTTTTTCAGAGAGATTTCCAATTGGTTCAGGCCTTTTTATAAGGAAAATGAAACTGCTCAAACCTCAATAGATGAAGAGATGCAGGGAAAATGGGATTTCCTGGCTGGCCTCGAAGATTCCTTTTACATGTGTAATTCTGACAAATATTCCTTTTGTTTTAACGTAAAACATTTGCCTGCCGAACAGGGCCGCAATATAATCAGCCTCTTTAACATGGAAGCCCAAAGTATGCGCGAACTTTCCAGTGAGGATGGTTTATTGAACAAGCCTGGTAAGGATACTTTTATTTTTACACAATACATGCAGGATTTGTACCGGTTCTTTAAACTTCATCCTTTCAGAAACGATTTCCGCGATATTTTTAATCTGCAATGGGATTTATCCGACAATTGGCTGATTCGGAACCTGGATGATAATACGCATATTCTTCGCAATGCTGCCGAATTTCTTTTTACAAAAAAGCATTATGGGGATGCTTCCGGACTTTTTCATATGCTGGCTCAAAAAACTGAACCCGACCAGACAGTGTATGAAAAACTGGCTTATTGTTACCAAATGACGGGTAATTACAAGTCGGCGCTGGAATATTACAAACGTGCTGAATTATTCGATACCAATCGTTTATGGAGCCTCAAAAAGATAATTTTCTGCTACCGGAAACTGGGCGAAACTCAATCGGCGTTGAAATGGAGCCTCGAAGCCGCCGCATTGGCACCCGAAGATGCCTATTTACAAACAATGCTTGGTAACTCTTACCTCGATCTTCGTCAATACGAAAAAGCACTTGATCATTATTTCAAAGCTGAAATCATTTCGCCCGAAAATAAAAAAGTTCTTCGCCCTATTGCCTGGTGCTGTTTCGTACTGGGGAAACTTGACCTGGCTGCCGACTATTTACGGCTTATATTGGCTGAAGAAACCACAGCTAACGATCTGATTAATGCAGGCCATGTGGAGTTATGCCTGGGAAACAAGCCCAAAGCCATGGAAAATTATATCTCTGCTTTGTCACACGGAGGTGTAACCCTGATGCAATTCACAGAAACACTCGATTTCGATAAAAAATATCTGAAAGCGAACGGAATTGAACCAACTGAAATTCAGCTAATCACTGATTACATCCGGTTCAGAGGTTAATTAGTGTTAATCAATTGTTAATGAGTAACTTTTTTAGAAAAATAATGTCCGAAAGCCTATTACTTTTCACGATTGTTAATATTAATTAATAAAGAAGGCTGATATTCTGATTTGGCGTACTTTTTGAACATGTTTAACAAAAGTAAATACTATGAAAAAAATACTTTTACTCTTAACCATACTTGCTTCAGTTTATGCCGCTTCGGCTCAATATTCCATGAATAGGAATGACATTGTGACGGCTAAACCTACCCGGGCTATTTCCAATGTTGCTTCGTCAGAAAAGTTTATCGAAAGCATTAGCGTGTATCCTAATCCGGTTGTTGATGTTTTGAAGATATCATTTAGAAGTAACCTAAATACCAGGGCTGTAATTTCGCTTTTTAATAATATTGGAAAACAGGCTTATATTCAGGATTCGGAAGTTGTGCCCGGCAGTAATATTGTTTCTATTGATGTGAAAAGCAAAGGCATCGAATCAGGAATCTATTTTGTACAAATCAAAATCGGGAAAGAGGTTTCTACCCGGAAACTGATTATAAAATAGAGAATCCGGAATTTGCTTTATATAAATGGATGCGATAATTCATATATCCATCGAACATAACTTCCCAAATCACGTTTTACAATACCAGCGGTTCTCAATAAAGCCGGACGTGTTATCCGATTATGCGCATTATCTCAACATCCTTCAAATTTGTACGCAGTAAATCATTGCCGGTAATAGCGGCTGTGCTGTTGTACCTTTTGCCAAATTTAGTACAGGATGTACATCGTGTTTTCGGGCATCACAACGTTTCGCATTATACTCAGGCAACCACAGCCAAAAGCATTCACCATCCTGCTGAAAAGTGTCCTGTCTGTGTTTTTGAATTTTATTCAGTTGATGAAGCTCCGGCATCTATTTTTACAGTACTTTTAGTTACCTGTAATACTGTTTTTACATATAATATCAATCATCAGCTTACATCAAAAGTTTTTGATTATTCGCAATTACGCGCTCCCCCTGTTTCCTGATTATAACTTTAAGGCATATTTTTAGGGATGGAGATTTCTTTCATCTCTTATTTTTAATTTTATTAAATCAGAACGAAATGAAAAAAAAAATTTTCATCATGTTGATTATATTATTGTCAATCAACATGATAGCAATCTCAGGTAATAATATGATCGAAAAAACAAGCTTGTCGGGCAAAATTACTGACAGCAAAACAGGCGAAGCACTTCCCGGTGTTGCCGTTTATCTTCCCGATCTGAAAACAGGAACAGCTTCAGCTTCAGATGGAACCTATAAACTGGATAATTTACCGAAAACCAAGGTTTTGGTTCAGGTAACTTTTATCGGCTACAAATTAATAGCCGAAACTGTTGACCTTAGCCTAGTGAATGTAAAAGATTATAGAATGGAGGTATCCGTAACCGAACTCAACGAAGTAGTTGTTACCGGATTATCAAAAGCTGCTGAGCGAAACCGCACTCCTACACCCATATCCATAATCCCGTCTTTACAGTTGTTGCAAAATTCATCCTCAAATATAATTGATGCGCTTGCCAAACAACCTGGTATTTCGCAGGTTACAACCGGTCCTGGTATTTCAAAACCGGTTATCCGGGGTTTAGGATATAACAGAATTATCACACTCAACGATGGAATC
>Ga0335397_10008995_pt1 | contig 12529 bp, 8 predicted proteins | sample MAT04_FD_205740 | JGI IMG/M metagenome (GOLD analysis project Ga0335397, IMG submission 205740) | Freshwater microbial communities from Lake Fryxell liftoff mats and glacier meltwater in Antarctica - MAT-04 (spades assembly) (version 2) ...
CAACGTGTGCAACGGAGTCATGTTGGTGCGTCTCCACGATGGTGCAACAGGCACGCTGCTTTTTGCACACCGCAGTTGAACCTCAACCGTTTCCTGCCCAATGACGAAACCACGGCTGGCCAAAGTTCGGAAGGGCTCCTTCCGTCTCACTGCGGTCGTATTGTTGTTGACGGTGTTCGGCGCATGCGCTCAAAAGCAGGAGGCGGCCACGGAGCGTTCCGAACCGATGCTCTCCGCAGCGGCACCTGGAGCGCCCATCGCGAAAGCCGAACGCAGCGCTAGCGGAGGTGCGATGAACCTGGCCGCTTCCGACGCCGCAACAGCACCACCCAGCGCCGATCAGGTCGCCAATTCCAACGCCACTGCCATCGTTGCGCCCACGATGGTCATCCGGAACGGCGCCGCCAGCATCGAAGTGGACTCGTTGGAAGTCGCAATTGCGGCGGTGCAACGCCTGGCCAACAGCCTGGGGGGCTACGTGGGCAACACATCGCTGACGTCCGGCGCGTACGCGGTGCGCTCGGCCGAATTGCAGCTCAAAATTCCGTCGTCCCGGTACGACGCTGCGGTCGGCAGCCTGGCACCCATCGGGAAGATCGAATCACAAACGTCCACCGCCGAGGATGTGGGCGAAGAATTCGTTGACGTCACCGCGCGACAAAACAACGCACACAAGTTGGAGGAGCGATTGATCGCACTGTTGGCCACACGCACGGGCAAGTTGGAAGACGTGCTCGCAGTTGAACGCGAACTCGCGCGCGTTCGTGAAGAAATTGAGCGCTATGAGGGTCGGTTGCGGTATCTCAAATCGCATGTCGCTACCAGCACGCTCACGGTGACCGTTCACGAAAAGGCTCCGGTAGTCGCGCAATACACTGGGAAAAACGTCATTGTCGAATCCTTCAAGAACGCGTGGACGATTTTTGTGCAGTTCCTCGCCGTCTTTATCAGTTCATTGGGGTGGATCATCCCGACCGGTGTGATTGCCGCGATCGCGACTGTTGTGATCAAGCGGTATCGCAAGAACCGCTCGGCGAGTTCGAGCACCATTCGGAAGAATGACGGTGATGACCCCAGGGTGTAGCTCACGCTCCTGATTCCGCGCACCGCACGCCCACTCGCACCGGCACTCACGCTCGCACAACAAAACGGCGACCCGCATCAACGCGAGTCGCCGTTTTGTTCGTTACTGAATAAACCTTACCGCACCGTGCGATTGGCCTTGGTGGCGTTCGAAATCTGCAAATCAAAACCCTGCGGTGATGTCGTGTGATAACTCTTGTAGTTGGTGCTGTCGGAGTGAATGTCACCCTTGGCGCCCGTATCCGCCCGACCCGTCAAGCCACGCTTGGTGAGTTCTTCCAGCGTGCCGTGTGAATCAAACGGTGAGAAGCCAAACGAAACGTGACCGATGGTCGCGCGACGCGGTGCGGCCGGATCGAAATTGGGCGCCATCGAGTTGCCGCCGCGAATGAGTGAGTTGCCGCAATCATCGCACATCCACGTTTCGTTCTGGCTGCCTTCGTCGCCCGTTGGCTTCCAGCCCATCAGTGCTTCGTAGAACGCGACTTCACCCTTGTAGTCGGACACCTGGAACGAAATGTGGTCGAGCCACACCGTTTTCCAGTTCGTGTTTTCAAATGGTGCGGGCTGCGTCCATCCGGCGACGGCCTTTGGAGCACTCTTGCGATCCTTGGCATAACAGCCGTTGGTGAGCACCAAATCGAATCCGTCCGGATCTTTGATGCGGAACCCTTCGCAGCCTTTTGGACCGTCGGTGACCGCCACTGGATTCAAGCCACGCTTTTTGAGCTCGGCCTCGACGTTTTTGGCGTTCCACGGCGCGATCTGCCAGGAGAACGAATCCCAGGCTTGCTGCGCGGGACCGCGCCCGCCTCCTCCTCCGCCCGCGCCGCGTCCGGCACCACCGGCACGACCAGCTCCGCCTGCGCCGCCGGCTGCACCCGCGGCCACGGCCGCGCGTTGTGCAACGAGTTGCGCGCTTTCCGCTGGCGTCAGCACACGGGGCGGCGGGGGTGGTGGCGGCGTGTAGCCACCAACGATGACCACGGTTCCGATATCGCCTACATCCAACACGGCCTGCTTGCCGTCGTCACTGCGCAACTTCCAGTTCATCAACGCCATGTAATACGCCGCTTCCTTCTTGTAGTCGACGGCGTGCACGGTGAAGTTATCCAGGGCGACCGTCTTCCAACCGGTTGGCGCAAATGGTGCCTTGGCCGGTGTGGTGTTGCACTGGGGAGTGCCAACGCGGGCGCCGCCGCAGGAACCCTGCGCCGCGGCACCGTGAACGGGAGCCGCCAGCAGGGCGGCCCCAATGGCGGGAAGGAGCAGACGACTGTTCCTCAGCTTACGGGTGGAATGCAAGAAACGCGGGGAAATCGGGTCGGCCATGGGTCACTCCGCCAGCAGTGCGCTCAGGGGGGATAGGAGCGGGAACGTACGTACGTATGGCAAAATTACGCAAGAAATGGGCGAACGCTGAACACATCGGCATTTCAACGCACCCCCGGCGCATTTCAGAGCATCATGGACCGCCGCTGATCCGCGGCATAGTGTTTGCACTGTTTTGCGGCCTGACAGCCAGGCTAGGTTTGAGCAGCTCACCGATTTCGGTTTCTCTCGGATAAAATCATGTCCCTCGCAACATCCGTCGCCCGCTGGTTGCCCGCGTCCCTGAAAAACAAAATTCACAACTCCGAGCAGCTGCAGGCGCTGACTGGGCGCATGTATGGCGCGCTGTTGGGAAGCAAGCCACAGCGTGTTGCGTCGGGCCCGCTGGCCGGAGTGATGCTCGCCCCCAGCTCGCACCTGTCGCATGCCCACATCTCGGGCACGTACGAACTCGCGATTCAAAACGCCGTCGATCAATTGATCACCGACGGTGATGTGTGTTACGACCTCGGTGCCAGCGTCGGATATTTCGCGCTGTTGATGGCAAGGCGGGCCAGCATGGTCTACGCGTTCGAGCCGTCGCCGGTCGCGCTGTGCGAGTTTTGTCGCCATATGGCGCTCAATTCGGACGCGCCAATTCTGGTGATTCCCCTCCCGCTCGGCGACGCCACACGCGCCATCAAATTCGGCGTGGTCAACACGGCCTACGGATCGGGCATTGTCAGTGACTCCGAAACGCGTTGGCCTATTTTGCCGATGGAAACGATTACCATCGACGCGTTTGCCGAAACACATCGTCCGCCCAACGTCCTGAAGATCGATGTGGAAGGGCTCGAAGCTGACGTGTTGCGCGGCGCCGAACGCACGCTCGCCGCGCACCATCCGCGCATCTGTTGCGAGCTGCATAACGTGAAAGTGTCGCACGAAGTCGTCGCGATTCTCAAGGGACACGGCTACACGCTGACGAATCCAGCGGGGCAACCGTTCGCCGTTCCCGATGTTATTACGACTGGCCAGGAAGTTCACGTGATCGCCCGATAACGACGGAATGCCAACACCGGTAGCTGCTGCGACCGCCGGCCACAGACCGCGAAGCCCCTCGCCATCGGGCGACAATTCCATTGTGAAGGTGATCTTCGCATCGGCCGCCGGCACGATGATCGAGTGGTACGACTTCTATTTGTTTGCGCTGATCGGCACGGTCGTCGCGCCGCAGTTCTACCAATCCACCACCGAACTTGGCGCCGTCATTTCGTGGCTGGCGACGTTTGCGGTGGGATTTATCGTGCGCCCGTTTGGTGCCATCGTCTTTGGACGGTTGGGTGACCTGGTTGGTCGCAAATACACCTTCCTCGTGACGATGACGCTCATGGGATTGTGCACGTTTGCCATCGGGTTGCTGCCAACACGCGCCGCTGTGGGTGACATCGCGGGAGTGTTGCTGATATCCCTACGCATTCTGCAGGGGCTGGCGCTTGGCGGCGAATATGGTGGTGCCGCGACGTACATCGCGGAACACGCCCCGCAAGGCAAACGCGGTGCCTACACGAGTTGGATTCAAACGACGGCGACTCTGGGTTTATTTGTGGGCCTGATTGTTGTGCTGGTGACTCGCACAACCCTGGGCGAGAAAGATTTCGCGGCCTATGGGTGGCGTATTCCGTTTCTTGCGTCGGCCGTGTTGATCGCCGTGTCGCTGTACATCCGGCTCTCGCTCAAGGAGAGCCCGCTGTTCGCAAAACTCAAGAGCGAAAACGCGTTGTCCAAAAATCCGATCGCGGAAAGTTTTGGCAACTGGTTCAACTTGCGCTATGTATTGCTCGCGCTGTTTGGCGCGACCATGGGTCAGGGAGTCGTTTGGTACACGGGTCAGTTCTACGCGCTGTTTTATCTCACGAGCATTTTCAAAGTGCCGCTGGTCACTGCGTACACAATTATGGGCGTGGCGGTACTCTTGGGCACTCCGTTCTTCCTGGTGTTTGGGGCGCTGTCCGACCGGATTGGGCGCAAGCGCATCATGCTGGCCGGCATGTTACTCGCCGTCCTCACGTACATTCCCATCTACTCCGCCATCGGCAACGCGGTGGGTCCGATTACGCCGGCGGTGCTGGATACGGCGGGCAAAGTGGTAACCGCAGCCGTGGCGTCCTCACCGAACGTGCCGCTGTTGATCGCGCTCGTGTTCATTCAGGTTATTTACGTCACGCTCGTGTATTCGCCAATCGCTGCGTTTCTCGTGGAGCTGTTTCCCACGAAGATTCGCTACACCTCCATGTCGCTGCCGTATCACATTGGCAACGGAATTTTTGGCGGCTTGGTGCCGGTGTTTGGATTGATTCTCATTCAGGCGGCAACCGATCCGAAGGCGCAAAGCTGGCTTACGCCGCTCGTGAAACCGATGGGACATTACGCGGGGTTGTTGTACCCCATGGTGGTTGCAAGCGTGTGTTTTGTGGTGGGCTTCTTTCTGTTGCCGGAAACCAACCATGTCGACGTGCAGGCCGGTGAATCGACCGCAAATGGCTGATCGCTCACACAAGCCCCAATAATTAACGAGAATCGATCCGCATAACCCTCAAGCTCGGGACACCTGGAGTCGACTACGCTAGACAGGTCGTGGCTCTTTCCGCCGCGCAGCAGCGTTCCCGCTTCAGGTCGACGTCAATGAAGGTTGAGGGCGAAGGACGATTTCAAGACAGGTCTGCGTTGACCGAGCCCGAAACTCAGGCGGGCTCACACGCTCACGGTAGTCCGCACCGACGCATTCGGTTCGCGATGCTTGGCGCGCTGGTTGTCATCGCGACCGTGTTTGTTGGCGGCATCTGGATGCAAAACACCGTGAATGAGCGGTCCGCACGTGATGCGCGACTGGTAAATATCGCTGGCCGCCAACGGATGCTGAGCCAACTCGTTGTACGCGGAGTGATTGCTCACGAGAAGGCAGCCGATCGGCTGCGATTGAGAAACGCTCTTGACCAACTGGAGCGGGAGTCAAAGCAACTGCAGCTGCTGATAAACTCCGCTGTCAGTCCTCGGCACGGCGAGTTGGCGAAGGTGACAACGTGGTTGAATGACGCTGCAAAAGCGCGCGTAATCCTGCTCACGGCTGGCCGGGACGTTCTTTCGGAGAACTCCGATAACACCGCGGCGCGTGAACACGCGCTCGCCAGCGCCGATGATTTCCTGTTCCGAATGGAAGCCGCCGTTGCGGCGTTGCAATCGTTCAGCGAGGCGACGGTGCGGGACGCGGTCGAGCTGGCCGTTCTGCTCGTCGTGGCGGCGCTGTCCGTCATGGTGTTGTTATGCCTGACCGTTGTTGAACCGGGAGTGCGCCTGGTGCGTCGCCAATATCTCGCCACGGCCGCACGCAATGCCGAACTCGAGCGCCTTTCCATGGCGGTGGAGCAATCCACGAACGCCGTGATCTTCACCGACTTGCAACACAAAATCACGTGGGTGAATGACGGGTTCGTGCGCATGACGGGTTACACCGCCGATGAAGCGATCGGTCGCACACCGCAATCACTGCTGTCGAGTGCGCGCACCAACAACACTGTCGTACAGGAACTTCGCGACGAACTCGACGCGGGGCGTGGTTACCACGGTGTTCTGGTCAATCGTCGCAAGGACGGCACGGACTTCTGGATGGACGTTGACAAGCGCCCGATGTTGAACGCCGAAGGGGCCATCATTGGTTTCCTGGGTATTCATGTTGACATCACCGAACAGGTGGCCCAGCGCGACCGGCTTGCTTCGATATTCGACACGGTGACGGAAGGTGTCGTGCTGATCGGATTGGACGGGACAATTCTGGAGAGCAATCCGGCGGCGGATCGCATTCTTGGACTCTCGAGCGAAGAAATGCGCGCGCGGAAAATGGTGGACGCCCGCTGGGGCAACATACGGATTGATGGCACGCCGTTGCTCGGAAATGAGTTGCCCACAGCGGTCACGCTGCGTACCGGCGAATCGCAACGAAACTTTGTACACGGTGTGCGCTTGCCGGACGATTCGCGTCGCTGGTTATCGGTCAACACTGTGGCCCTGCGCGATGCCTGCGGTGAAATCACGGCTGTAGTGGCAAGTTTTGGCGATATCACGGACCGTCTGGACTTACAAAGCCGAACCGAGCTCGTGATTTCGGGCGCTCGATTGGGCACGTGGGACGTGCACGTTCCAAGCGGGCGCGCGACGTTCAATCGACACTTTGCGGAAATGCTTGGATATTCCTTCGAAGAAATCGAACCAAACGTTTCGAGCTTTGAAGCGAGATTGCACCCGGACGAACGCGAACTGGTGCAGAGCGCGCTGAGCGCACATCTCGAAGGCCGCGATTCAGACTACCGTGCCGAACATCGCCTGCGTCGTAAGGATGGTTCGTGGGCGTGGGTGATTGACGCAGGAAAAGTGACGGAGCGCGCGACCAGCGGCGAACCAATTCGCATGGTCGGTGCCACCATTGACATCTCCGCCACCAAAGCACTTGAGGAGCGCGCCGAACGCGCACAAAAGCGCTACGAGGCCGCGGTAGCGGGCACCAGTGATGGCCTGTGGAATTGGGAGCTTGGTGCGGAAACCATCTGGTTTTCGCCGAGATGTTGGGTACTGCTTGGTTTCCCGGATAGAGGTCCGTATCCGACGATTACGATGGCCATGTTTCACGACCGACTGCGGCCCGACGATCGCGCGCGCACGGTGGAGTTGCTCAACCGCGTTATCACGCACAATACTCCTTGCGATACTGACGTGCAGTTGCGCGTGTTGAATGAGGAGTACCGTCACTTCCGGCTTCGATGCAACGCGCAGCGTGACCACGATGGGCGCTCGATCAGTCTGGGAGGTTCCATTCAGGATATCGAAGCGCAAAAACAATCGGAGCTCAAACTGTTGCGAGCGACGTCTCAGTTGGAAGAAGCCCAAGCGGTGGCACGAACCGGAAGCTGGTCGTTCGATTTGCTGACTGGCACGATCGAATGGTCGCGCCAGATCTTCTCCCTGTTTGGTCGCGACGAATCCGCTGGAGAGCCGGACTTCGCTGGTGTGCTGTTCGATTACGCCGATGCAGATGCAGAAATTTTGCAGGAGGCCGTCGGCCAAACGTCGCGCACTGGTGAGCCATACTCGCTCGTTCTTCGCACACGTCATGGGCACGGCGGCACGCGCTTTGTAAGGGGAATTGGTCGCGCAAGCACAAATGCTGCTGGTGAAATTATCGGTCTCTTCGGTATGGTCACGGACGTGACTACGGAAATCGAGCGCGAGTACGCGCTCACGCAGGCGCGCATAGAGATCGAGGGGGTGAACAAGCGCCTGGTTGAAACAAATCGTGGATTGGAAATCGCTACAGAACGTGCCAACGAAATGGCGACGCAAGCGACCATCGCCAACTACGCCAAGAGCGAGTTTCTCGCCAACATGAGCCACGAAATTCGCACGCCACTCACTGCGATTCTGGGCTACTCGGAAATGTTGCGCGATGAACTTGGCCCGGAACCGACTGGAGGTGCAAGCGCCGGCGCCCTCGATACAATTGGGCGCGCGGGCCAGCATCTGCTCAGCGTGATCAATGATATTCTTGATCTCTCCAAGATCGAGGCTGGAAAACTCGAAATCGAACGCATCGAAACATCACTCCCGCAGCTCCTTCGCGAAGTGGATAGCCTGATGCGTGCTCGCGCGGCAGACAAAGGTGTGATCTTGCGAACATCACTCGCGACACCGGCGCCATCGCGCATATACAGTGACCCAACCAGGTTTCGGCAGATTCTGGTGAACCTGGTGGGCAACGCCGCAAAATTCACCGACCATGGCTCCATCGAAGTACGAACATTTGTGGCAATGGCCGGTGATTCGTCCACCCTGCGAATCGAGATTGAAGACACGGGTCCTGGCATGACCGAAGCCCAGGCGCGCGCGTTGTTTCAACCGTTTTCACAAGCTGATGCCTCCGTTACACGACGGCACGGTGGCACGGGACTCGGACTCACCATTTGCCGCCGACTCGCCGGCCTGATGGGTGGCGATGTGCGACTGGATTACACCGGCGTAGGACGGGGTTCACGATTTGTGCTTGAGTTGCCGCTGCTGCCGGTGGCCGACGCAGAACTCGTGCAAGACCTGTCAATCATTTCCGATCGCGATTCGGAACGCGCAGCGCCAGACCCCCTTCCAACTCTGGCCGGGCGAATTCTGCTGGCCGAGGATGGCGAAGACAATCAACGACTGCTGCTGGCAATCCTGACCAAGGCCGGCGCACAAGTAACCGTCGCAGCCAACGGTGAAATTGCCTTGCAGGAACTCAGCGCGGCCAATGCACAAGGCAATCCGTTCCAGCTGCTCGTGACCGACATTCAAATGCCGGTGATGGATGGGCATACGTTGGTCAGGACACTGCGTGCCGGTGGCTTTACCTTGCCGGTGATTGCTCTCACTGCACACGCGATGGCCGAGGACCGCAGCAAATGTCTGGCCGCCGGATGTGACGAATTCGCCACCAAACCGATAGACCGCAGGCAGCTGCTGAGCTCCTGTGCAAGGTTGCTGCATCTCGACGACAACGCCGTCAGCATTTTTCCGCAAGCGGCCATCGCTGAACGGCGCGCCGCCGATAACGAAGCGACAACGCATTGTAACGAAATTCTGTTCAGCGAACTCGCGGACGATCCCGACATGGTCGAGCTGATCGGGGAATTTCTCGAACACCTCGGTGGCCGCGTTGCCAATATTCGTTCGCTGCGTGGCGCTGTCACCGATGAGGCGCTGCGGAGACTCCTGCACCAGCTAAAAGGCGCCGCCGGTGGATACGGATTCATGTCAATTACACGGGCGGCGCACGACGCGGAACGTCTCCTGCAAGAAGACGCAGCACCTCAGAAAATTCACGCGGCACTCGACCACCTCATCGAACGTTGCGAGGCGGCAATTCGCGGTCGGCTGATCGGAGAATCGCTGTGAGCATCGCGCCATCAACGCCCGAACCGTTGTCAGTTCTCGTTATCGACGATGACGAGGTCATCCAAAAGCTGGTGGCTGGCATTCTGAAACCATCGGGTCTGACCGTTCTGTTTGCCAACAGTGGCGAAGAAGGAATGAGTATCGCGCTTGCGCGGCCAATCGAGCTCATTCTCCTCGACAACGAGATGCCAGGGGCGAGTGGCATTGATGTGCTGCGCGAACTCAAGGCGCATCCCTGCCTTGCGTCCGTGCCTGTCATTATGGTCACCGCCAGTGAAGGCAGTCGCGTGTTATCGGAATGTTTTGCCGCGGGAGCCGTTGACTACCTCCGCAAGCCATTTTCCTCGGCCGAACTACGCGCGCGCGTGAACTCGGTGCTCGAACGGCACCGTCTCATGTCCGCGCTAACAAAGGCGGCGCGCACAGATCGGCTCACAGGATTGGCCAATCGTTCCCAGCTTACGGATCATCTGTCAGCCGCGCTGCAACGTCTGGAGGCTAACGAGGGGTTGCCGTTCACGGTGTTGTTTCTCGACTTTGATCGGTTCAAGCTTGTAAACGACACGCTGGGGCACGATGTTGGCGACCTGTTGTTGCAAGCCATTGCCGGCCGGTTGCTGCACAACCTGCGCAGTAGTGAGAGTGCGTCCCGCGGAACATCCGGCACGCTCGTAGCGCGACTGGGAGGAGATGAGTTTGTTGTTGTGCTGGATGGCACCAACTCACCTGAGGACACACATGTGGTGGCCGCCCGTTTGTTGGCTGCGCTGGACCGGCCCTATCAACTCGGTCCGCACGTCGTGCGATCAACGGCGAGCATTGGAAGTGTTCAAAGCGCGGCGCACTATCAGTCATCGGACGAGATGCTGCGCGATGCCGACATCGCCATGTATGAGGCCAAAGCACGCGGCAAGGCCTGTCATGTGGTGTTCAACCCGGAGATGCGTGAGGATGTGGCAACCCGCGTCGCACTGGAAAACGCGCTGCACTCGGCGCTCGGCACGCCGCAGTTGCACATCGCTTTGCAGCCGATCTACTCGCTGGATAATCATAGCGTTAACGGGGTGGAGGCATTGGCACGCTGGACTCATCCCACGCTCGGTGAAATTGAACCGGACGTATTCATTCCAGTGGCCGAGGAATCGGGGGTGATGTTGCAACTCAGCGATTTCATTCTGCGTGAGGCCTGCAAACAATTCAGCCAACTACAGGCGTTGTTGCCCGTTGCTACGGCGTCCCAGCTCGAATACGTAAGCGTAAACTTGTCACGCATCCAGCTGGCCGATCCAGGCCTGGTCGCGCGCACACTGGAGATTGTGCGCGAAGCCAACATGCAACCGGATCAATTGCAGATCGAAGTTACCGAATCGCAAGTGATGCAATACCGGCCGATGGCGCAGCCTTTACTCGCTGAGTTCAGCCGTCACGGCGTACGGCTGGCGTTGGATAATTTCGGCAGCGGCCACTCCTCGCTCTCCTGTCTGCAGGATTTTACGGTGGATACTCTTAAAATTGACAAAGCGCTGCTCGCCAACGCGGCGCGTGGTCGAGGGTTTGCTGCGCTGCTACACGCAATATTGACGTTGGCCGAGAATCTGGATCTGAAAGTGATTGCTGAAGGCGTCGAGACACACGAACAACTTGTTTTGCTTGAGGCGCTGGGCTGTACTTCGGCTCAGGGATTTCTTCTGTCGCGACCGCTGACCCTGCAGGAATGTGCGGAACTGTTGACGGTCGGCGCGGGCACCGTGCGGAACGCTCACGCATTGGAGAGCTGAGATGCCGGACACGCAAACGATTTCTGTTGCGGCCCAGCTTGCCGATGCATTGTCGCGCCCGGGCCAACTGTCGCCACTCCCGCAGGTGGCCATGGCGGCCATGCGACTGGCTGACGATCCCAACGCAGTGGCTGGCGATCTGGAACGCATTATTTCTTCGGATGCCGCACTGAGTGCACGCGTCCTCAAGATTGCGAACTCCGCATTTTATGGCGCGCGCACCGAAGTTGCGTCACTCGACGCGGCGTTACAACGGCTGGGGTTCGGCGCAATCAAGAATATCGCAATTGCCGCCAGTCTTACGCGCAACTTCCGCGCATTGCGGCCAGTGGGATCATTCGATCCACTGTCGCTGTGGACGCATTCTGTTGCGGTGGGCACTGCAGCGCGACTGATCGCGGCGCGCACTGGATTTCCCGACGCGGGCGAAGCGTTTCTCGCCGGGCTATTGCATGACATTGGCGTGATTGTCGAACTTCAATTGTCCCACGAGAGTTTCGTCAAGACTGTGAACCTGGCTGACGCCGACGCAGCACTCTCATTCAGGCAGGCCGAAATGCAATTGTATGGCGCCACGCACGAAGATTACGGCGAAGCAATGGCGATCGCCTGGCATTTTCCAGCGCAGTTGGGGCAGGTGTGCGGCTATCATCATCGTCCGCACATGGCGTCGAAAGCGGCACGGCGCCTCACGACGATCGTTCATATTGCGGACGTCCTCGCGGCGGAATCGGGTCTTGGTTACTCCCGGACGGTCGAGACGCTTGCAGTGGGCAATGATGTTGCCGAATCGATCGGTCTGTCCCGGGGCTCCCTCGATGAAATTCGCGGCGAGCTTTCACAGCATGTGTCCGACGCCCTGCCAGTCTTGTCGTGACGCACGCGAAAACAGTGACAAAGGTCAATCGACGCGTTCCAGCTTCTTTGAATCGACACCGCGTTTGATAAGTTCCATGAGCGTCGGCAAGTCAACGTCGCTCAACTTCTTGATGTACAAACAGCCTTTGCCGGTTTTGACCTTGCCAAGTTTCTTCATCAGATCGGGCGAATCATTGATGCCCAGGCCGTAAAGGGTCAGGTCGGTTTTGCGCGGCGAGAAACCGATCACTGGAGAATCGCCTTCGCGCCCGCTTTCGTATTTGTAGTGGTAGGTGCCAAAACCAACGATGTTTGGTCCCCACATCACGGCGGAGCGCTTCGTGGCTTTCTCCATGAGGCCCACAATTGTTTCGCAGTCTTTGCGGCGATCGGCATCAGGCACCTTCTCGTCCAGAAATTGTGCCAGCGTGCGTGCCGTCGGTTTGGTTTTTGCTTCGGCCATGTGAGTTCACCACTTACGGTTTTTGTACGTACGGTGTTTTTGTAGCGCGCTGCCCGGTTGC
>Ga0335397_10009006_pt1 | contig 12519 bp, 14 predicted proteins | sample MAT04_FD_205740 | JGI IMG/M metagenome (GOLD analysis project Ga0335397, IMG submission 205740) | Freshwater microbial communities from Lake Fryxell liftoff mats and glacier meltwater in Antarctica - MAT-04 (spades assembly) (version 2) ...
TCGCTGATCTCCTGCGTGATCTCGGCCTGCCGCGCGGCGTTGGCGGCGCGGGTGAGGGTCTTGATGAGCTCGTCGGCGTTGTCGGTGGCGGCCTTCATGGCCCGCCGGCGCGACGCCGACTCCGAGGCCGCGGCCTCCAGCATCGCCGCGTAGACACGGGTCTGCACGTAGCGCGGCAGCAGGGTGTCCAGCAGCACCTCCGGGGAGGGCTCGAACTCATACAGCGGCAGCGCGCCCTCCGGCGGCGGGGCGTCGGACTCCTCGACCACTAGCGGCAGGATGCGGTTGGCGACCGGCCGCTGGGTGAGCGCCGAGACGTACTCGGTGTGCACGACGTGGATCTCGCCGACGCCACCGTCGGCGATGTCGGTCATGAACGCCGCGATGAGCGCGTCCGCGACCTCGCGGGCGTCCTCGTAGGTCGGCTGCTCGGAGAAGCCTGTCCACACCTGGGACGGCGTACGACCGCGGAAGCGGTAGTAGCTGACGGCCTTGCGGCCGACCAGGAAGAGCTCGGGCTTCTTGCTCTCGCCCCGGAGCAGGGACTCCAGGCCCGCGGCGGTCTTCAGCGCGTTGGCGTTGTAGCCGCCGGCCAGGCCGCGGTCGCTGGAGATGACCAGCACCGCGACGGGTCCCGGCTCGGCCTCCTCCTGCAGCAGGGGGTGGTCGATGTTGCTCTGCGACGCGAGCGCGGAGATGACCCGGGTGATCTGACGGGCGTACGGCTGCGCGGCGTTGACCCGCTGCTGCGCCTTGACGATGCGCGAGGCCGCGATGAGCTCCATCGCTCGGGTGATCTTCTTGGTCGACTGCACCGACTTGATGCGGCGGCGGTAGACCCTGAGCTGGGCACCCATCGGCTAGCGCTTCGGCGGTGCGTAGCGGGTGATCTTCTCCTGGCCGACGTCCTCGGCGTCCAGGGCCTCGGCCTCCGGCTCGTTCAGGCTCTTGCCCTCGAAGGTCGTGAACTGCTTCTTGAAGTCACCGACGGCCTTCTCCATCTGACCGATGGTGTCCTCGCTGAGCTTCCCGGTCTGGTCGATCGCCGAGAAGATCTCGCTCTGCGAGCGGCCGACGTAGTCGATGAACTCGGCCTCGAAGCGCCGGATGTCCTGCACCGGGACGTCGTCGAGGTAGCCGTTGGTTCCGGCCCAGATCGACAGCACCTGGTGGGCGACGGGGAACGGCGAGTACTGCCCTTGCTTGAGCAGCTCGACCAGGCGGGCACCGCGCTCGAGCTGGGCCTTGGAGGCCTTGTCGAGATCCGAGCCGAAGGCCGCGAACGCCTCGAGCTCGCGGAACTGGGCCAGGTCCAGGCGCAGGCGGCCGGAGACGGCCTTCATCGCCTTGACCTGCGCGGCGCCTCCGACGCGGGACACCGAGATGCCGACGTTGATCGCCGGGCGCACCCCGGAGTTGAACAGGTCGGTCTCGAGGAAGATCTGGCCGTCGGTGATCGAGATGACGTTGGTGGGGATGAACGCCGAGACGTCGTTGCCCTTGGTCTCGACGATCGGCAGCCCGGTCATCGAGCCGCTCCCGAGCTCCTCGGAGACCTTCGCGCAGCGCTCGAGCAGGCGGGAGTGCAGGTAGAAGACGTCACCGGGATAGGCCTCGCGGCCGGGCGGGCGGCGCAGCAGCAGCGAGATCGCGCGGTAGGCGTCGGCCTGCTTGGACAGGTCGTCGAAGACGATCAGGACGTGCTGGCCGTTGTACATCCAGTGCTGGCCGATGCTCGAGCCGGTGTACGGCGCGAGGTACTTCAAGCCCGCGGGCTCCGAGGCGTTGGCGGCGACGACGGTCGTGTACTCGAGCGCGCCGGCCTCCTCCAGGGTCTTGACCAGGGCCGCAATCGTCGAGCCCTTCTGGCCGATGGCGACGTAGATGCACTTGACCTGCTTGGCCGGGTCACCGGTCGCCCAGTTGGCCTTCTGGTTGATGATCGCGTCGAGCGCCACCGCGGTCTTGCCGGTCTGGCGGTCACCGATGATCAGCTGGCGCTGGCCGCGGCCGATGGCGGTCATGGCGTCCACGGCCTTGATGCCGGTCTGCAGCGGCTCGGTCACCGGCTGGCGCTCGACCACGGTCGGCGCCTGCAGCTCCAGGATGCGACGACCCTCGGCGACGATCTCGCCCTTGCCGTCGAGCGGGTTGCCCAGCGGGTCGACGACCCGGCCGAGGAACCCGTCGCCGACCGGCACCGAGAGGACCTCGCTGGTGCGGCGGACCGCCTGGCCCTCCTCGATGGCGCTGGGGTCGCCGAGGATGACGCAGCCGACCTCGCGCTCGTCGAGGTTGAGCGCGAGGCCGAGGGCGCCGCCCTCGAACTCGAGCAGCTCGTTGGCCATCGTCGAGTACAGGCCCTCCACGCGGGCGATGCCGTCACCGACCTCGGTGACGATGCCGACCTCCTCGCGGGTGGTCTCGGCGCTGTACGACGTGACGTACTGCTCGATCGCGGACCGGACGTCCTCCGGGCGGATGCTGAGCTCCGTCATCTGCGTTCCCTGCTCTCTGGTGACTCGGGTGGGGCGGAAGGAAAGGGGGTGGCGTGCTACTGGCCCGCGAAGGTGCGGCGGACGTCCTGCAGCCGGCGGGAGATGGTGCCGTCGATGACCTCGTCGCCGACCCGCACCTCGATCCCGCCGACGACGCCCGGGTCGACGTCGACCTGGAGCTGGACCTGACGGCCGTAGATCCGGGCCAGGGACCCGGCCAGGCGCTCCTGCTGAGCGAGGTCGAGCGGCTGCGCGACGCGCACGGTGGCGACGTAGCGCTGACGGCGCTGAGCGGCGAGGCGCGACAGCTCCTCGAGCGAGGACTCGAGCGAACCGGCCTGGGGCCGGGTGACGGCGATCTCGACCAGGCGCAGGGTGACCGGCGTGGCCTGGGCGCCGAGCAGGTCGCGCAGCAGCGCGCTCTTGCGCTCGACGGGCAGACCGGGGTCGGTCAACGCCGCGCGCAGCTCGGGCTCGCGGTCGAGCAGCCGGCCGAAGCGGAACAGCTCGTCCTCGACGTCGTCGAGCACGCCCTCGCCCTCGGCCGCCCGCATCGCGGCGTTGGCCGCGAGGACCTCCACCGCCGAGCGGAGGTCGACGGCACTGTCCCACCGGTCGGCCACGAGGTCCTGGAAGACCCCGAGCGGCAGAGGGGCGAGCTGCCGGCCGAGCAGCTGGTCCACGAGCGCCCGCCGGCTCGCCGGCGAGGAGGCCGGGTCGGTGAGGGCGCGGCGCAGCGATGGCTCGCGGTCCAGCAGCGCGGCGACGGCATAGAGACCCTCGCTGACCTCGCTGGACCCGGCGCCGTCGGGCAGCGTGCCGAACGCCTGCTCGTAGGAGGCGAGCGCCCGCTTGAGCGAGTCGCGGCTGGCGCCCCGCATCTAGGCCTGCCCTGCGGGCGCAGCGCTGTCGAGCCCGTCGAGGAAGCGCTCGACGGTGCGGCGCTGACGCGCCTCGTCCTCCAGCGACTCGCCGACGATGCGGCTCGCGAGCTCGACCGCCATGCCGCCGACCTCACGACGCAGCTCGGAGACGACCTGCTGGCGCTCGCTGGCGATCTGGGCGGTGGCCGACTCGGTGATCCGGGTCGCCTCGACCCGGGCCTCGTTGCGGGCCTCCTCCACGATCTCCGCGCGCTGCGCCTGCGCCTCGGTCCGGATGCGACCGGCCTCGGTGCGGGCCTCCGCCAGCTGCTCGCGGTACTGCGCCAGGAGCTGCTGTGCCTCGTCGCGGTCCCGCTCCGCCTGCTCGAGCTTGCCCTCGATGCCTGCTGTGCGCTCGTCGAGCGCCTTCTTGGCCATCGGGAGGACGTACTTGATCATGAAGGTGGCAAAGATGGCGAAGCAGATCGTGCCCCAGAACAGCTCGTTCGCGTTCGGGATCAGCGGGTTCTTGGCCTCACCCGGCTCGACGGCGAGGAGCAGGTTGGTGACGGGCGACATCAGGTGAAGATGAAGCCGGCGACCAGGCCGATCAGGGCCAGCGCCTCGACGAACGCGATGCCGAGGAACATGTTGGTGCGCAGGACACCGGTCGCCTCGGGCTGGCGGGCGATGCCCTCGAGGGCCTTGCCGACCAGGATGCCGATGCCGATGCCGGGGCCGATCGCCGCGAGGCCGTAGCCCACGGAGTTGATGTTGCCGCTGATCTCGGCGAGGACGGTGGGCTCCACTGCTTGCTCCCTTGCTTGGTACGGCGGGCCGACTGCCCGACCGCGTTGTGGGTCCGTGCGGAGTGGGTGCTGCCTAGTGGTCCGGCTCGAGCGAGCCGGCCAGGTAGACCGCGGTCAGGAGGGTGAAGATGTAGGCCTGCAAGGTCAGGACGAGCGCCTCGAAGAAGGTGAAGGCGACGGCGCCGGCGAACGACCCGAGGCCGAAGAACGCGGTCCACCAGCGACCGTCCTGGAACCCGAGGAACAGGTAGGTCGAGGCGCTGAAGAACAGCCCCAGGATGAGGTGGCCGGCGATCATGTTGGCCAGCAGACGGATGAACAGCGTCACCGGCCGCAGGATGAACGTCGAGACCAGCTCGATCGGCGTGACCAGGAGGTAGATGGGGGTGGGTATGCCGGGCGGGAACAGCGAGCCCTTGATGTACGGGCCCAGCCCCTGGCTCTTGGCGCCCTGGTAGTTGTAGAGGCCCCAGGTGATCAGCGCGAGGATGAGCGGCAGCGCGGCCAGACCGTTCACCGGGAGCATGATGCCCGGGAGGATGGCGGTGAGGTTCATCGCGAAGATGAAGAAGAACAGCGTGATCAGGTAGGGCGAGAACCGCTTGCTGGCAGCCTTGCCCATGACCTCGTCGCCGATCTGGGTCCGGACGAACTCGGTCCCGGTCTCCAGCACGTTCTGCAAGCCGCGCGGGACGACCTGCGGGCGCCGGAAGCCGAGACCGAAGACCAGGCACAGGAGGCCGGTCATGAGCAGCATCATCAAGACGATGCGGTTGACGGCGAAGATGCCGGACCCGAACAGCGGGTCGTAGAAGAACTCGCCGATGTTCGGCGGGACGTAGCCACCAGGCGGGGTCGAGACGGTGGCGAGGACCAGACCGGTGTCGCCAGAAGCGTCCAGGACGGGAGTGGCGGGACTCAGCGCACGTCTCCTGTGTCGGGGCGGGCTGTCACGAGGACGGTCCCTGCCGGTCGGGGTTCGTCTTGATGTAGACGATGTAGAACGAGGTGATGAAGCCGACCACGACACCGATCGGGAGGAACAGCGAGGTGTCGAGCAGCCGGTCGGCGCCGTAGCCGATGGCGCCCCAGACAGCAGGGCCACCGACGAGCGTCGAGATGAGCCCCCAGACCTGGTCTGCACCGTCGTTCGAGGAGCTCATCGCAGGGGGAAACGTACCAGCCGGGACCCTGCCGCTCCCCCAAGGGGGGCCGTGTCACGGCTCGACGTAGGGCGCGCGGGTCGAGGTGATGACCCGCGCCTCGACCAGGAGCGCCACCATGAGACCGGTGATCGCCGCCAGCCCCAGCGCGGTCTGGTCGGCGTCCCCGAGGTCACGGATCGTCACCAGGACGAGCCCCACCGCGACGATCTTGACCAGGTACGACACGAGCATGACGCCCGCGAACGCGGTGGCCGACCGCCTGGCCCCCAGCTCGGCGGCGCCCCACGTCAGCAGCAGCACGGCCGCCGGCACGGTGCAGCCCAGCAGCGCCCCGACCAGTCCGTCACGGCCGGCGAGCAGCTGCCCCAGCAGGGCGGCGAGGGGGACGAAGGCCAGGAGGGCAAGCAGGCCGGACCGGGCGGCGGTCACCGGGCGGTCGGCCCAGGCGCTGGAGCTCGGATCGGGCTTGGGCGGGGTGGTCATCGGTCCTCCGACCGGACAGCCCGCAGACGCGGGACGCTGGACAGGACGAGGGCGACGGCGCTGAGGGCGGCCACGCCCGCCAGGACCGGCAGCAGGCCGCCGCTCACCGACGCCGCGACGGCGCCGAAGGCGAGCAGGGCGGTCCAGCAGTACATGATCAGGACGGCCCGCGTGTGGCTGTGGCCGATCTCGAGCAGCCGGTGGTGCAGGTGGGCCTTGTCCGGGGCGAACGGCGAGCGGCCGGCCCGGGTGCGGCGCACCACGGCCAGGCCCAGGTCGACCAGAGGCACGGCGAGCACCGCCACCGGCAGCAGCAGCGGCAGGAAGACCGGCAGCGAGGCCGTGGACGGGATGTCCACCTGCCCGGTCAGGCTCGTCACCGAGGCCGCGAGCATCAGGCCGATGAGCATCGAGCCCGAGTCGCCCATGAAGACCCGCGCCGGGTTGAAGTTGTGCGGCAGGAACCCCAGGCACGTCCCCGCCAGCACCACCGCGATGAGCGTCGGCGCGCTGATCCGGTCCTGGCCGACGCCGTCGGTGACGGCGCCGCTGGCCAGCGCGTAGCTGAAGGCGAAGAAGGCCAGCGCGGAGATGGCCCCCACACCGGCCGCCAGACCGTCGAGGCCGTCGATGAAGTTCAGCGCGTTGACGGTCAGCAGGGTGATCGCCACGGTGAGCAGGACGCCCTCGGGGCCGAGCGCGATCGTGCCGACCCCGGGCAGCGTCAGCGTCAGCAGCTGCAGGCCCAGCAGGACCATGACGCCGGCGGCCACGACCTGGCCCGCGAGCTTGGTGAGGGCGTCGATCCCCCACCGGTCGTCGACGGCGCCCAGCAGCACGATGATCCCGCCGGCGACGACCACCGCCTCGACGTCGGAGTAGCGGAAGACCCGGGACAGCGCCGGGAGCGAGCTCGCCACCCAGAACGCCGCGCAGACCCCGCCGTACATCGCCAGCCCGCCCAGGCGCGGCGTCGGGATGGCGTGCACGTCGCGGTCACGCGGCTCGGCCATGGCGCCGAAGCGGATGGCGAAGCGGCGCGCGAGGGGGGTCAGCAGGTAGGTGACCGCCGCGGCGACGCAGAGGACGAGCAGGTACTCCCTCACGGGGAGGGGACGCTAGCGGGGGTAGGCAGGATGGGCCTGGACGAGGGCCTCGACACCCCGGCGCACCTCCTGCGCGTCCGCGCCGTCCGCGTCGCGGACCGCCCGGCCGATCAGCGACCCGATCTCCTTCATGTCCCCCTCGGTCATGCCCTGCGTGGTGACGGCCGGGGTGCCGACCCGCACGCCGCTGGCGACCGAGGCGGGCTGGGGGTCGTACGGGATGGCGTTCTTGTTCAGCACGATCCCGGCGCGGTCGCAGCGGAACTCGGCGTCCTTGCCGCTCACCCCGATGCCCTGCAGGTCCAGCAGCGCCAGGTGGGTGTCGGTGCCGCCGGTGACCGGCCGCATCCCCTCCCCGGCGAGTGACTCGGTGAGTGCCTGGGCGTTGGCGATGACCTGCCGGGTGTAGGCCTGGTACTCCGGCGTCATGCACTCCTTGAAGTTGACCGCCTTGGCGGCCACGGCGTGCATCAGCGGTCCGCCCTGCATCATCGGGAAGACGGCCTTGTCGAGCTTGGCGGCGTGCTCGGCCTTGCACACGAAGGCGCCGCCGCGGGGGCCGCGCAGCACCTTGTGGGTGGTGAAGGTCACGACGTCGGCGTACGGCACGGGGCTCGGGATGGCCTTGCCGGCGACCAGGCCGATGAAGTGGGCGGCGTCGACCAGGAGCACGGCCCCGACCTCGTCGGCGACCTCGCGGAAGGCCGCGAAGTCGATGACCCGGGGGATCGCCGACCCGCCAGCGATGATCATCTTGGGCCTGTGCTCGCGAGCGAGCGAGCGCATCTGGTCGTAGTCGATGTCCTCGGAGCCCTGGGCGACGCCGTAGTGGACGGCCTTGAACCACTTGCCGGAGAAGCTGACCTTGGTCCCGTGCGTGAGGTGGCCGCCGTGCGGCAGCGACATCGCCAGGACGGTGTCGCCCGGGTCCAGGAACGCGCCGTAGACCGCGAGGTTCGCGCTGGCGCCCGAGTGGGGCTGCAGGTTGGCGTGGTCGGCGCCGAACAGCTCCTTGGCGCGGTCGATGCCGATCTGCTCGGCGACATCGACGACCTCGCACCCGCCGTAGTAGCGCTTGCCGGGGTAGCCCTCGGCGTACTTGTTGGACAGCGTCGAGCCGAGCGCGGCAAGCACCGCCGGGCTGGTGAAGTTCTCGCTGGCGATGAGCTGCAGCCCGCTGCGCAGCCGGGTCAGCTCGTCGAGGACGACCCCCGCGATCTCGGGGTCGACCTGCTGCAGCGCCTCGAAGTCGGGTCCCCAGAACGTCATGGCGTGCTCCTTGGTGGTGTCGGCGGATCTGTCTCGACTGTAGGGCGGTCAGGAACCGGCAGCGACACCGGTGAGCAGGTCCAGGGGTCCGGCGATCGTGTGCGAGACGAGGTCGCCGCACACCGCGAAGGCGGACGCCGGTGCGTGGTAGGGGTCCTCGAGGTCGTCGTCGCGCGGGTGCTCGACCGGCACCCGACCGCGCAGTGCCGCCGCGGCGCGGACCAGGGCGTGGGCCCGCTCGACGACGTCACCGGTCGGCAGCGTCGACGGGTCGACGCCGACGACCAGCCGTCCGAACTCGCGGAGCGTGAAGGTGCGGCTCGCGGCGCGCGGGTGCAGGACGACGGCGGCGGCGCGGTGGTCGCGGGTCGCGCCGAGGACGAGGTCGGCCCCGACGACGAGCTCGGCGACGAGCTCCCGGGCACGGAACCCGCCGCCGTCGACGCCGTACGACGCCAGCGTGCTGTGGGCGTGGGCCTCCATCGGCGAGCCGCTGTGCCCCCAGGTCCCGGCCGACTCCACGACGAAGCGGTCGGCCTCCGGGCCGAGGCGGGCGGCCAGGCCCGACTGCATCAGCCGCTCGGCCATCGGGGAGCGGCAGATGTTGCCGGTGCAGACGTGCAGCACCCGGAACGTCGCCGTCACGCCCGGTCCTGCCCGGGCTCGGGGGCAGCGACGGCCTCGGGCAGCAGGTCGGGAAGCAGCGCGCGCAGGTCCTCGGTCGGGACCGCACCGGGCCGGCGGACCACGGGGCGGTCACCGGTGAGGTCGACGATCGTGCTGGCCACGGCCTCGCCGGTGCTGCCGGCGTCGAGGTAGACCGCGACCGAGCTGCCGAGCTGCTGCACCGCCTGCTCGACCTCGGCGGCGGGCGGGAGGCCGCTGCGGTTGGCGCTGCTGACGGCCAGCGGACCGGTCTCGGCCAGCACCGCCAGGGTGACGGCGTGCAGCGGCATGCGGACCGCGACGGTGCCGCGGGTCTCACCGAGGTCCCACGCCAGGCTGGGCGCCGCCCGCACGATCAGGGTCAGCGGGCCCGGCCAGAACGCCTCGACGAGCGCGCGCATCTCCGGGGTCACGTGCTGGGCCAGGCCATCAAGGCCGCGCCACGCGCCCACCAGGACCGGGACGGGCATGTCGCGACCGCGCCCCTTGGCGGCGAGCAGGCGCTCGACCGCGGGCGGGGAGAAGGCGTCGGCGGCCAGGCCGTAGACGGTGTCGGTCGGCAGGACGACGAGCTCACCGCGGCGCAGCGCCGCGACGGCCTGCGCGACCCCGCCGGTGGCGTCGTCGCGCACGTCGACGGTGCTCACGCGGTGCCACCCGTCCAGCGGGCGGTGACGAAGCGGTCGCGGCCGGCGTAGTCCCGGTGGTCGGCCACCTCGCTCCAGCCGCCCGCCGCCTCGAGCAGCGCCGGGGCGGTGGCGCCCTGCCGGTCGGAGTGCTCCACGACGACGAGCCCGCCGGGCTTGAGCAGCCGGCGCGCGGCCTGCTCGACGAGCCGGATGACGTCGAGGCCGTCCTCGCCGGCCCACAGCGCGATGCCCGGATCGTGGTCGAGCACCTCCGGGTCGGGGATGTGCGCCTCGGTCGTGGCGACGTACGGGGGGTTGCTCATCACCAGGTCCAGGCTGCCGTCGAAGCCGGGCAGCGCGTCCTCGGCCGAACCCAGGTGCAGGAGGACCTCGGGATCGCCTGCCTTGACACGGTTCTGCGCGTTGCGGCGGGTCCAGGCCAACGCGCTCTGGTCGCGCTCCACGGCGTGGACGGTGGCGCCCGGGACCTCGTTGGCGAACGCGAAGGCCATCGTGCCCGAGCCGGTGCACAGGTCCACGCACAGCGGCGCGTCCCAGCCCTGCGCCCGGACGGCGTCGACGGCCCACTGCACGACCGACTCGGTCTCCGGGCGGGGGACGAACACGCCAGGCCCGACCTCGAGCTCGATGTAGCGGAAGCCGACCGAGCCCGTCAGGTGCTGCAGGGGCACCCGGTCGGCACGCCGACCGACGAGCTCGTCGTACGCCGTGGCCTGGGCGTCGTCAAGCTCGTCGACCATGAGCAGGTCGGACGGCTTGGCCAGCCCGAGCACGTGGACGGCCAGCGCCCGCGCGTCGTGCTCCGGAGAGTCGACTCCGGCGGCGTACAGCCGGTCGGTGGCCGCCTTCACGGCGGTGCGCAGCGTCGTCATGCGGGGCTCCCAGCGAGCTTTGCTGCGGTGTCGGCGTCGACCAGCGACTGGATCACCGGGTCGAGGTCGCCGTCCAGGACCTGCATGAGGTTGTTGGCCTTGTATCCGCTGCGGTGGTCCGCGACACGGTTGTCCGGGTAGTTGTAGGTGCGCACCTTCTCGCTGCGGTCGACGGTGCGGATCTGCGCGCCCCGGACCGCGCTGTCCTTCGCGGCCTGCTCCTCGAGGGCCAGAGCCAGCAGTCGGGCGCGCAGGACGCGCATGCCGGCCTCCTTGTTCTGCAGCTGGCTCTTCTCGTTCTGCATCGCGACCGTCACGCCGGTGGGGAGGTGGGTGATCCGCACGGCCGAGTCGGTCGTGTTGACGCTCTGGCCGCCCGGGCCGGAGGAGCGGTAGACGTCGATGCGCAGGTCGTTCTGGTCGATCGTGACGTCGACCTCCTCGGCCTCGGGCAGCACCAGCACGCCAGCGGCCGAGGTGTGGATGCGGCCCTGGCTCTCGGTCACCGGCACCCGCTGCACGCGATGCACGCCGCCCTCGTACTTCAACCGACCGAAGACCGGGTTGGCCGGGTCGCGGCTCTTCACCGCCAGCTGGATGTCCTTGTAGCCGCCGAGCTCGCCCTCCGTCGCGCTGATGACCTCGATCTTCCAACCGCGCTGCTCGGCGTAGCGGGTGTACATCCGCACGAGGTCCCCGGCGAACAGAGCGGACTCGTCGCCGCCCTCCCCCGCCTTGACCTCGAGCAGGCAGTCCTTGCCGTCGGCCGGGTCGCGCGGGACGAGCAGGTCGCGGATGCGGGCGTCGAGCTCACCGAGCTGGTGCTGCAGCTGCTCGGCCATCTCGGCCATCTCCCTGTCCTCGGGCGCCATCTCCTGCGCCGCAGCGAGGTCGGCCTGCACGGCCTCCTGCTCGCGGATCGCGGCGACCAACGGCCCGAGCTCGGCGTAGCGCCGGCCCAGCTCGCGGGCGCGGGCCTGGTCGGCGTGGACCGAGGGGTCGGCGAGCTCGCCCTCGAGGTCGGCGTACTCCGCCAGGGCGTTGTCGGTGGGTGTGCCGAGGGCTTCGGACATGGGTCCTCTGTTCTGGTGTGGCGGCGCGGTGCGGTGACACGGTCCTGGGAACGGCAGCGGCGCCCGTCCCCACCGGGGACGGGCGCCGCGAGGTCGCTACTTGGAGCGCTTGCCGAAGCGCTGCTCGAACCGGGCCACGCGGCCACCGGTGTCGAGGATCTTCTGCTTGCCGGTGTAGAAGGGGTGGCACTGCGAGCAGACGTCCGCGGACATCGCGCCGCTCTTCTCGGTGCTGCGCGTCACGAAGGTGCTGCCGCAGGTGCAGCTGACCGTCGTCTCGACGTACGCGGGGTGGATGTCGGCCTTCATCGTGGTGCCTCTCGGTCGGGGGGAGCCGCCGGGTCTGCGGACTGCAGGGAACCGGTGCTCCTGTCGGGGACCAGTGTGCCAGAACGGCCCACCAGGAGTGAGAACGCTGCCGGTCGTCGCAGCCTTCCCACCCGCCCATGGCGCAGGTGTGTGGTGGGGAAGGGGTCAGTCCGAGCTGACTGTCGTCTTCTGGATCTGCATGAGGAACTCGACGTTGGTCCGGGTCGACTTCATCTTGTCCAGCAGCAGCTCCAGCGAGGCGGTGGAGTCCAGCGCGTGGAGCACACGACGAAGCGACAGCACGATCCGCAGCTCCTCCGGCGACAGCAGGATCTCCTCCTTGCGGGTGCCGGACGCGTCGACGTCGATCGCGGGGAAGATGCGCTTGTCCGCCAGGCGCCGGTCGAGCTTGAGCTCGGCGTTGCCCGTCCCCTTGAACTCCTCGAAGATCACCGTGTCCATCGCGGAGCCTGTCTCGACCAGCGCTGTGGCGAAGATCGTGAGCGAGCCGCCGTTCTCGATGTTCCGCGCCGCGCCGAGGAAGCGCTTCGGCGGGTAGAGCGCCGCCGAGTCGACACCACCGGTGAGGATGCGACCGGAGGCCGGGGCGCCGAGGTTGTACGCACGGCCCAGGCGGGTGATCGAGTCGAGCAGCACCACCACGTCGTGACCGAGCTCGACCAGGCGCTTGGCACGCTCGATCGACAGCTCGGCGACCGTGATGTGGTCCTGCGGCGGCCGGTCGAAGGTCGAGG
>Ga0335397_10009008_pt1 | contig 12517 bp, 10 predicted proteins | sample MAT04_FD_205740 | JGI IMG/M metagenome (GOLD analysis project Ga0335397, IMG submission 205740) | Freshwater microbial communities from Lake Fryxell liftoff mats and glacier meltwater in Antarctica - MAT-04 (spades assembly) (version 2) ...
CTGAAACCCCGCACGACGTTTCAGTTCCTTGGCGAGAGTACGGGCCGCCGCCGCCTGCAAGTACTGCGCACCGTTCGCAACCGCGCGCACGGCATCCACCAATTCGCGGTCGGCCGCACTTTTTACCAGATACCCACTCGCGCCGGCGTCGAGCGCTGGAATAAGATATTCGTCTTCGGCGTGCATCGTGAGAATCAGCACGCGCGCATCGGGGTTGAGCGTTCGAAGTTCGCGCGTGGCAGCAACACCATCCAGCACGTCCATCGAAAGGTCCATCACCACCACATGCGGATTGAGGCGCACCGCTGCGTCGACCGCCTCGCGCCCGTTGCGCGCTTCACCAATCACGACAATGTCCTTCGCCGTGCCCAGCACCGCTTTCAGGCCGGCCCGTACGACTGCGTGATCATCGGCTAGCAGAACGCGAATTTCGTCGAGGCCTTGCACGTGGCTCCTGGTGGTTGTCAGCTGGCCGGGCGCCTGCGTGAGCATCCTACTGCACCTCGCGAGCAGTCATCATCCCGTACCGGCACTGGTCAGTTTCGGCATGCGGCGGGACGTGACAGTGAAGCGCCCACGCGCCCGGATTGTCGCAATTCACAATTAGGTCCCGGCGTTCGCCCGACGCAATGTTGAGACCGTCGCATTTGTGCAGGGTAATCGACGGTGGCGTATTGCCTGGGACACCCTCCATCATCGCCATCGGCTGTTCAGGCCCGTGAGAAAGCATCATGACTCATTCCGGTCATTCGCACCGGCCGTTTCGCCATTACTACCCGCCGGTGCACTCGTGTTCGGAACACCTTTCGAGTACGCACTGATTACGCTGGCGGCAATCGATGCGCACAGCGATCGCTGCAGGAACAGACGCCGGTTGGTCGGACAGGGAGTGGTACAGCTGTCAGTATCGCCCGCGGCCACGGTTGTATCGAGGGACGTCGCCGTCGCAGCGCGCACAAAACGTTCGAAGGCATCGGTGTCGGGCATGACGGGATTCCGTTGATTGAGACAGCGGGCGGGGTATGGGTTCAAGTCTCGCCGCGCAGGCGGCCGATCAATGTCGGGGAATCACGGAACCTCTTGATCAATTCCCCCACAGACTGTCGGGAAATCCCCGACGCGCCCACGTGGTGTGCCGTACATATTTGTGTTATGGGACCGCTTTCCGACGAATTGCTGGCGCGCGTAGTTGCACTCGCTGCTGACGCCATTATCTGCGTGAACGCTCGACAAACGATCACGTTTTTTAATGATGGAGCCAGTCGCATTTTTGGATATTCCGCCGACGAAATCATGGGCCATTCGCTCAATGTACTGATTCCGACCAGTCTGCGCCGCGTGCACGAGGCGCACATCAATGCGTTTGGACAGGACACCGTGGTTGCGCGCCAGATGGGGGATCGTTCGCCCATCAGCGGCGTGCGCAAGAACGGCGAAGAGTTTCCCGCCGAAGCAGCCATTGCCAAGATGATTGGCCCCGACGGTCCGATCTATTCGGTCGTGTTGCGCGATGTCACGCACCAACACCGCGCTGAAGCGCTCAATCGCAAATTGTTAGCCGATACAGAGGCCGCCGTCAAAGCGCGCGACGAAGTACTCGGCCTGGTTTCACACGATCTGCGCAATCCGGTCAACGCCGTAAAGATGCTGGCGGCGGCCATCCTGCGCACCGCACCCGAGCACGCCGGTGAAGTCGTGCCACCAACGGTGCTGGAGCACGCAACGGTCATGTTGCAAGCGGCCAATCAGATGGACGCACTCATTCAAGACTTGCTCGACGTCACTCGGCTTGAATCAGGACGGTTGCATTTGTCGCGTGTCGAACTGGCGTTATCCGACATCCTGCACATCACGGTCAACACGATGTTACCGCTGGCGCAGGAACAGAACGTGCGCGTGATCGAACAACTGCCTGCCGGTTTGCCAGGCGTTGCGGCCGATCCCGATCGATTAGTGCAGTTGCTGTCCAACCTTGTGAGCAACGCGATCAAGTTTTCGCGGCGTGATGGAGAAGTGCGAATTTCGGCGCACAGTCACGCGCAGGTTGTCACCGTTTCCATTGCGGATGACGGCGTGGGCATTGCCGCGAGCGAACTGCCGTTGGTCTTCGATCGCTTCTGGCAATCCAAACGCACGAATCGCTCGGGGGCGGGACTCGGACTCGCCATTGCGCGCGGCATCGTGCGCGCTCACGGTGGGGATATTTCCATCACGAGCGTACTCAACGCGGGCACAACCGTGTCATTTACCTTGCCGGCGGTCCCAGCTTCCCATCCAACTCCTTGAATACCTGCGCAACTGCGATCGGTGCTTGTTGCTCGGACAGGAACCACTCCTTGTAGGTGCCCCAGTTGGCTTGTTTCGCTGCATCGGCCGCGGTCAATCCCAAACCGTGCAGTCGCGTTGCCTCGGCAATCACCGCTTTGAGTGCCTGTTGAAACGTCACGAGTTCTTCGCGCGAAACTTTGCCCTCTTCGATAAAGCCGTGTCCCGGCACGTAGCGATGCACGTTCATCGCGAGCGCTTTGTCGATGGTCGCCACCCATTCCGTCGGATACGCGGACCGCATCGCGGGGAAGACACGGTTCAGATACACCTCGCTCATGAAGAGAATGTTTTCTCTGGGTAGATGCACCATCAAATCACCGCCGGTGTGCGCGCGTCCCAGATTCAACACGTTCACCGTAATGCCACCAACATCGATTGTCTCGTTGTCGCTCGTCATCGCCGGTGTGCGCGCAATTGCCGAATCTTTCGCAAGCTGTGATTTCGAGAACGCACTCACCACATAGGTCACGCCCGGCGGCAGCACAGAATTGCCGGCCGTGTGATCGCCGTGATCGGAACCAACCACGTACCACTTGATGGGTTGTGTCGTGATCGTTTTGATCTTGTCGAGCATCGTTTGTGTGGCGGCCACACTCCCCTGCCCATCCGCGATCAACACGCCTTTGCTCCCCACCACCACCATCGAAACTGTGGTGAAACCGGGACTCCGAATTTCTTCGTAGCCATACACGTTGTCGGCCAGTTTCACAAAGCGCGGAAACTCGGTGAGCTTGAGGCCGCGTTTTTCGGGATACGCCGTGCGCTCCTGGCCGTGAGCCAGGGGGGCCTGTGCAACCGTCAGTACCGCAGCCGCCAGCGCGAGAAATCGAAGTGAGGTTTTCATGACCAATTCTACGCGACGGCGGCCATCTGTGCTTAGCGACCGCTGCCACCACGGCCAGGTCCCGGCGCTGCACCGGGTCCACCGCGACCACCTCGGGCCTGCGCTGGTACGGTGCCACCGTTCGCAATCGCTTTGTTCATCGCATCAATCGTGACCTGCGTCCGGAAATCGACGATCATCCGCGCCCACTCCATGTTCTTCTTCTTGTCCTTGAGTGACACGCTGTCGATCATCGCTTTCCCGGCTTTGATGCGCGCATCAAGACGCACGGAGTTCGGATCGTCGATCATCATGTTGTAAGTGATTTCCGGATCGTCGTGCAGGCCGTCAGACTTGCCGGCCTTCAGTCCTTTCTCTTCGAGCATTTTCTTGACGCTGGCGTAGTCGTAATACTCCTGCAAATGTGCAACGAGCGGAGTGCCGCCCCACTTCTTGTTCAAGGAGTCGGCAATCGCGCGTTGACCGGACTGATTGCCACCACTGTCACCAATCAGAAAGATCTTCGTGAAGCCGTGCGCTTTCAGACTGCTCACTATGTCGTACAGGATCGAGCGAAACGTGTCGTCACGCATGCTGATCGTGCCGGGGCTCGTCATGTGACCTTGCGGCGGATCAAAACTGCCTTCCGGCACAAACTTCAGAATCGGTGCGCATAACGCGTTGCCAAGTTTGCGCGCAATGGCTTCGCAGTTCGCGTGCAACACGTAATTGTGTTTGCCGCTCACGAGCCACGGTCCGTTGGGCTCCATTCCGCCCGTTGCAATAATCGCTGTGGTTTTTCCGGCTTTGAGTGCGTCGCGAATGTCCATCCACGTCATTTCTTCCATCCACACCGTATTGGGCGCGGGCAGTGGATTGACGGCATCGGGACAGTTGTACGGATTGTTGATGCATTGTCCTCCACCCATGCTGGGCGGTCCCGGAGGACCACCGCGGCCGCCGCCACGACCGGCCGTGGGAGGAGTTGGATCCTGTGCCGAAAGCGCGGTGGCTCCAGCAATCGATGCGGCCACCAGCGTGGCCAGCAATCTGGACGTCTTCATTCGAGCTCTCCAACATGGGCGGGATAAAGCGGGCCGCGTTTGAGCCGGGATGCTCAACGTGCGGCGTGCGGGGCGAGTATGTAGATAGAGTTTGCGCTCCCAGAAGGAAAGCCGCCAGAGCCAGGCATTTTCATTGGCCTCTTTGGTAGCCACGATTGAGCCAGCACCCCATTTTCCTACCCATGCACATACCCCGCTTTGCGTTTACCGCTGCTGTTGTCTGCGCCCTGGGCCTCCCGCTCGCAGCTCACGCACAACCATCGGCGCAACCGCCCACACAAAAACGCCTGACGATCGCCGAGATCAGGTCACTGGCCGCGGTGCAAGCTGCAATTTTGATCGTGCTCGACTCGATCGATCACGAACTCTCGGCGCAGAAGAACAAGAAAAACGAGACGCAGGAAGAACTCCGCGAGAAGATGCGCACGCAGGTCGGCGCCATCCTCACCAGGAACTCCCTCACCGACTCGGCATTTCAACGCCGTCGGTTCATGGTCAGCTCCGATCTGGAATCGCGCAAAATGTTCGATTCCACATTAGCCGTGCTTATCGGTCAGGCACTGCCGGGCCAAGTGAAGGTGGTCGCATCAGGCCCCGTCATTCCGGTGCCGGCAACGGCGTCGGGCGTGCACATTGGTCACGTCGTGAACAGCTTCGGTGACACGCCGGACAAATGGGGGCTCCTCCCAACCGCCGTCGCCGAACAAAAGGTTGCGAAGGATCACGCCGCGTTAGCCATGCGTGCTCCGACGAATCTGTCGATGCTGCAGCTGCACGCGGGTCACGTCATCAACGCGCTCGATCCGACGATTGTGACAGCGGGGCCCGGCCGGCAGTACGGTTTGAAACGTGCCGCGACCGGCATCGCAACGCACATCGAACTCGCAGGCGCGGCGGCGGGCGCGACCCCTGCCGAAGTGTTGCACTCGAAACACATCGCGACGGCCGCGCGTTCAACGGTGGCTCGTGCCGATCAGATCATTGTGCTCGCGCAGAAAGTGCAGATGGCAACAGACGCTGCCACGGCGGCCGGCTTCATGAATCAGATCGCCATTCTGTGCGACCAGTTGCAGACCGGTGCCGATATGAACAACGACGGCCGCGTTACGTTTGACGCACCGGAAGGCGGATTACAGCAGGTGCAGGAGCATGTGACGCTCATGCTGGCGCCGCCGAAACCCTTGTAAACGACTTTTTCGGACGGTTTTGTGAGGGCTCCGTGCTTTGGTGCGGGGCCCTCTTTGTACGCGACCCATTCCTGCAGACGACTGCGGCTGCATGTGATCGCGACCGATCGCGCCGATGCGAGATCGCTAACCGACTCACTGCCTTTGGACTTTACGGACAGGGCCGGACTTCCGGACGAACAGCGCGCGTGTTTGCGACGACCCGTGCAGCATCTGGCATCGTTCACTGACCAACTGCCTTTGGACTTTACGGACAGCGGCGGACTTATCGGACAGTGTCGGTTAGATATCAAACTACCGTGCGAGGGCACCGTGATCGCCTGTGATATTGTGTGAACTAACCGTCGTGAAAATGGCGCCGAGACGAAAATGAGTTTCTTGAGTTCAGTTTCAGAAAAATGCAACGACACAACTTGCAACGCACTCCGTCACTTCGAATTGTTGCGGAGCAATCCGAAAAGTCCGGCCCTGTCCGTAAAGTCCAAAGGCAGTGAGTCGGTTTACGAGATCGGTCTCCAAGCAACAAACCGCATCGCGCACAAATCCGTTCGCGGACACCACGGACACAACGGACACAACGGACCGCACGGACGAATTGAAAAGCGCCCCGCAGCAAATTGCCGCGGGGCGCTCTTATTCAGTCCGACCAAGTCCCGTTAGCAGCTAACGCACCGATGGCTGTTGTGCACGCCCATCTTCTCAAGCAACGCGATCGTTTCCGGGAAGGGACGGAGACGCTCCACCGGTCCGTTCGCAATGTCGATCGTGGTCTTGCCCTGGCGCGAAACGGCCTTGGGATCTGCACCTTTGCTCACGAGATACAAAATCATCTCGTTGTCGCCACGCGCCGCGGCATGATGCAACGGAGTGTAGCCGTTGTTGTCACGCTGATTGACGTCGGCGTGCAGTACTTCGACCACGTACTTCATGGCCGGCATCCATCCGTCCGGCGCGTGACGATGTGAGTTGCCGGCGAAACCGTTGCCGTAACCGACGCCAGCGACCGCGTGAACCGGATACACGCCGATGCCCGGCGGGAATGCCTTCGCCGCGGAGTCGATCGCGGGTTCGAGCGGCACCTGCGGGCGCCCACCACCACCACCACCACCACCGCCGAATGCGCCACCTGCAGCAGCAGCCGCACCCGGCGCCCCAGCTACGGTGCCGCCAGCGACGGCATTAGCCGCACCAGGAGGACCACCACGACCACCACCACCGGCACCGCCACGGCCAGCAGCGCCAGCAGCACCCGGCTGCGGGCGAATGGACGGCAGGTTCACATCTGCACCAGCGGCCACCAACATCTTCATCGCGTCAAGATCGACCGCGTACGACGCGCGCCAGAACGGCGACGTGCCGTCGAGATACTCAAGACCACAGTTGCCGTTACCACAGTTGTTGTAGCCGAAGTACCAGAGATTCTTCTTGAGCCGCACGTTCACATCGGCGCCCGCCTTGATGAGCGCGGCCATCAGTTCCAGATGCGTCGTCTTCTGGACCATCACTGCCTGCGGTTGCGGATACCGTGAACGCGGCGCCCACATCGTGTTGATCGCGTTGTACAGCGGCGTGGCGCCTGCGGAGCTCTCCAACTTCACGTCCGCGCCACGCTTCACCAACTCCATCGCGAGATCGAAGTTGCCATTGATGACGGCCATCAACAACGGCGTCGTGCTGTCGCTGACAGTGCGTTCGTTGATATCCGCTCCACCTTCGATCAGCGCGAGTGTTGCGGCCACATTGCCCTGACGCACGGCGTGATGCAGGGCGCTCAATCCACCCATCGCCCCAACCGAGCCAGCGAACTGACCGGTAGAAAGATTGCCGTTCACGTCAGCGACAGTATCGGCGGCAGCACCGCCACGCCCACCACGCCCACCACGTCCACCGGCGACGGCCACCGGAGCGGCTGCCACGGTTGCTGCTTTCGTGGCGCGAGCCGTTGCGTTGACGACATCGATTGAATCAAGAACTTTGCGTCCGGCAGCAATTGCTTCCTGCACCTGGGCCGCTGTCAGGAACGGCGCGTAGTTCACGCCACCCCCACGGCCGCCACCGCCCCCCCGAAGTGCGGCCGCCGCGGCTGCCGCGTCTGGTGGAGCGCCATTCGGATCACCCATAACCGCTGCGCCCGCGCCCGCGCCACCTGGGGCGCGGGCTGCACCGGCTGTGGGCAATGCTTGTGCAGCCTTCGCTGCTACGGCTTTGATGGAATCCTTGATGCTTTGCGGCGTCATGCTTTCCATCACCGCGTTGCGGCGCGCCGTGGCCAAACGATCGGCCGCCGCTGTTGTCGTCAGTTCAACCGATTCCGTTTGCAGATTGGGATCGGCCTTCCCCTTGAGCAGCGCCCTGATGGCGTCCGGACGATTCGCATTGGCCGCGTACATAAGCGGCGTCTGCCCCCACTCACGCTCACGCGCGTTTGGATTCGCCTTGAATTCGAGCAATGCCGTAACCGCTTCGGGACTGGATGATTCGGACGCGTAATGCAGCGCGGTTGAACCGCCAAGCGTAGTCGCGTTCGGATCGGCGCCGGCTACGAGTAAAACGCGCACCACGTCACCACGGCCTTGCTGCGATGCCACGTGCAACGGCGTGTACCCGCCCAGGCGTGTTGTGACTGTGATATTCGCGCCCGACTTGATGAGCAGTTGCGCCATGGCGAGATCGCCACGATCGGCGGCCCAATGCAACGCCGTCATGCCATCACCCTGCGCCACATTGATGGACGATTTCGACGTGAGCAACATCGCACGTACCGCCGCGATATCGCCGCGCATGGCCGCATTGGCGAGCGTCGGTGCGGCTTTCTCGGCCGACATGTCTTTCGCTGATGCCTTGGCCGGCACCTTCGTCTTCGCCATGACGTCTTGCGCCGTCGCCGAAGCCGTGATGAGTGACAACATCCCCAGCGTGGCCGCCAGGGATGATGTGAACGGTTTGGTCATGATCCGGATCCTTTAAGCGTTCAGCGAGAACGGAGCAACGCTGTCACCAAAGCTCTTCATGTCTTCCACGCCCAGCTTGTGCAACAGCGAGAGGAAAACGTCGGCCATTGGAGTGCCGTCGGGCGCCTTCAAATGCAAGTTGCCATCGAGCTTGCCGTTGGCGCCGCCCAACAGAATGAGCGGAGCGCGACGGTGCGCGTGAATGCTGGGATCGGACATCGGCGAGCCGTACATGATCAACGTTTTGTCGAGCAGGTTACTGTCGCCTTCCATCGTGTTCTTGAGCTTGTCCAGAAGGTACGGAATCATGCTGACGTGATACTTGTTGATCGTGTTGAACGTCTTGAGGCCCGCTTCATTTCCAAGGGCGTGTGACGCCGGGTGGAACGCTGCGTTTGTGCCCGATTCCGGATACGTGCGGCTGGAGGAATCGCGGCCTGTCTTGAATGAGAACACGCGCGTCATATCGGACTCAAACGCCAGGACCTGCACGTCGAACATGAGCTTCACGTGCTCTTCGAATGAATCCGGCACGCCCGCTGGGGCCTCCGGGATCAGGCGTTCGTTGCCGCTGGAGTTCCGCGCTTCGACACTCTGAATGCGGCGCTCCAGCTCGCGGATGTTTTCGAGATACTGATCGACACGACGCTTGTCGCCGGTGCCGAGCTGTTTCTTGAACGACGCCATTTCGTCGACCACCCAATCGAGGATGCTGCCGTTGACCTTCCGACGGGCCGCGCGCTCCGTGTTGTCGGCGCCAACACCAAACAACAAGTCGAACGCCGCGCGCGGGTTACGAATCATCGGCAGCGGCTCAGTGGGCGATGCCCAGCTGATCGTGTCGGTGTAAGCGCACGCGTAGTTGTAGTAGCAACCACCGGCCTGATCGAGATTTTCAATGCAGAGCTGCATTGATGGAATCGGCGTGCCCTGTCCAATGCGGCGCGCGAGAATCTGATCGAACGAAGTGCCGACGAACAAATCAGATCCCTGTGTTTGCTTGGGATGCGATTGCGTCAGGAACACGGCACTGGAACGGAAGTGATCGCCACCGATTTCCGGTGCTTCGAACGCTTCGGCCATGCGCACGTCGGTGTTGCTGACAATTGTCAGATATTTGCGCCACGGATCGAGCGGAGTGAGCGCGCTTTCGGGATTCATCGTCCAGTCGCGACCGAGGCCCGCCGGCGCCCACAGATTTTTCGCCGCGCCGAGCGTGTTGCTGCCTGCCGCGCCGTGGACGGTTTCGATGCAGACCACGCGCGTCTTTTCCGTCGCGGCAGCGCTGCTGGACAGTTTGCCAAGTGCCTTGCCCGCCGGGCGCATGGCATCGAGGTACGGTAGCGCGACAGTCGCGCTCAAGCCCCGAAGAAAAGTGCGACGGTGCAACGTTTTCTGAGTCAGGAAATTGCTCATCTCTTAAATCCTCGGCGGGTTAGTGCTGCGATTCGTCGGCGGCTGCTTCTGCACGCTTCTGGCGGAAGGCACTGCTGTTTACAACGCCCATCACATACGCCGAGAAACGATTGCCTCTGAGTGCGGCATCCTTCGCAATCGCTCGAACGGTTGGCTGGTCAAAATCTTCAACGCGGCGTCCCAGCGCATACGCCATGAGGTTTTCAGTAAACGAACGTTGCAACGGAATCGGACGTGACAGCAGCGACTTGATGAGGTCCTGCGGCGTACTCACCGTCGCGCCGTCGTACATCGTGCCGCGCGTATCAAGCAACGCGCCGTTCTCTCGATACCGGACACGGCCCGTCACGTCGAAGTTGTCGAGCGCGAGACCGATGGGATCCATGTACTGATGGCACGTCTTGCACTGCGCATCGGCACGATGAATTTCCATGCGTTCGCGCGTGGTGAGCTGACGGCCGTCCTTCGCACCTTTGGTCTCCTCGAGATCGGGCACGGCGGGCGGCGGCGGTGGGGGCGGCATGCCGATGAGCACTTCCATCACCCACTTGCCGCGCAACACCGGCGAGGTGCGATTGCCGAGCGAGGTTTGCACCAGCATGCTGCCTTGACCGAGAATACCCTGACGCGAAGCATCCGGATAATTCACCTTGCGGAACTCGTCGCCCGTGACGCCCGGAATGCCGTAATGCTTGGCCAACCGCTCGTTCACGAACGTGTAATTCGCCGTGTACATGTCCAGGATGCTGCGGTCGTTCTTGATCAGGTCCGCAAAGAACAGTTCCGTTTCCTTCGCCATTGCGTGCGCGGTCTGCTGGTCGAAGTCGGGAAAGAAGAATGCGTCCGGATGCACTTTGTCGAGATCCTGCACGCGCAGCCACTGTCCCACAAAACGCGTCGAAAGTGCGACCGCTTTTGGATCGGCCAACATGCGTTTCACTTCAGTATTGAACGTCAGCTTGTTGGACAGCTGATTGTGACTCGCCAGGTTCATCAGACGATCGTCCGGAATCGTGCCCCAGATGAAGAACGACAGGCGTGAAGCGAGATCGTAGTCCGAGATGTTGAAGTCCTTGCCCGCCACTGCGGTAACTGGAGTCTTCTCAAAGCGGAAGGTGAAATACGGGCTCGACAACATCACCTGAATGCCGGTCCGAACACCGTCTTCAAAGCCGTTCGGATTGCCCTTCGTTGCCGCTTTGTCGTAGAACATCATCAGCGCTTTCGTGTCGCTGGCCGTGAGCGGACGACGATACGCCTTGGCTGCAACGCGGGACAGAATTTGCTGCGCGCACAGGCGTTGCGCAGCCGCGCCAGTTGGGTGACAGGTGAACAGCGCTTTGCGTGCGTCGCTTTCCGAAACCGCCGTGGCGCGATACGGACCGTTGATTGCAACTTCGGTAAGCGGCGGCGATTCCGTCGTACCCGCGCTGGCCGTGCCATCAGACGCGCGTGACCACTCATGTGGCTTGACGAGATCTTCGTACGGTCCTTCCTGGCGACGCACGAACGCGACGGACACCTTGTGCTGGCCGCCCTTGACCTTGATGGGCATGCTCTTGATGTAATCGAAGCCGGCCGGGTGATCGGCGGAGGAGTTGTTCTGCGCAATGCCCTTGTCGTAGTGCAACAGCGCGACTTGCTCGCCGTCGATCGAGATGTCCATGTCTTCGGCGCGGAACCCGACCCCGCCACCAACGTTCAGACGGAATTCGTATTCGGCGTCGGCCGGAAACGTGTGCGTGACGACCAGCCCACCACGGGTGCCGTACGGCGTGCCGTCGACGTGATCCCAGGGATGCTGCGACACGTACTGTGAAATCTTGTAGACCGCCTGCGTGGCCGGTGCCTTGATGTCGCCTACCACCATGCGGGCGACCGCGGCGGCTGCGTTCAGGTACGCCTCGGTCAAAGCCGGCGAAAGCGACTGAACGTCGGAAATGTTGTCGAAGTTCGCGCTCTTGGTATCGAGGGGCAGATAGTCGCTGGCATTGACTTCGACCTTCAGGAGGTCGCGAATGACCCGCTCGTACTCTGGCTTGTTCATGCGTTGGAACGTGCGATTTCCCGGATTGATCGGGCCCGCGTTGTCCATGTTGCTTTCCAGCGCTTCGACCAACGCCAGCAGCGTGTCGCCCTTGGGTCGTTTGGACCCTGGAGGCGGCATCATCTCGGCGCGAAGCTTCCGGATCATCTTTTCGGTGACCACGGCGTTTTTCGATGCATCGTCGACGCTGTAGGTGGCCAGTACCAGGTTGCCTTTTTTCGTTTTTTCGCTGTGACAGGAGCCGCAGTACGTCTTGACGACGTCAGAAAGGCCAGCGCTGGAAATTCCGCGCGCCCCGGCCGTAACCGGGGTGACGGCGAGCCATTTGGGAGCGACCGTGCGCGCCACGCGGCGCAGCGGCGTGATTTTTGGGGGCACCGTACGGACAACCGCGCGCACCGGTGAATCGACCGGCGTGCGACGGGCTTCAGCAGTTGTGACCAGCCCGAGGGCCAGCGCTGTTGCGAGTCCAGTACACGTGAGAACTAACTTCATGCGGTACACTCCTTTACGCCGTTTCTGAACGACGCGATCTGTCTGTCAAATCCGCATGCCTGACGTGCCGACGGGAAGGAGGTCGGTACGCTGCTTCAGACTGTCCCATTATTCACCGTGCCCAGCCAGAAGCAAGGGGGGACGACTATATACGCGACATCTGTTTGGAACGTTCGGTCACGAAAAAAACTTCTTTGTGATGTTGA
>Ga0335397_10009011_pt1 | contig 12515 bp, 10 predicted proteins | sample MAT04_FD_205740 | JGI IMG/M metagenome (GOLD analysis project Ga0335397, IMG submission 205740) | Freshwater microbial communities from Lake Fryxell liftoff mats and glacier meltwater in Antarctica - MAT-04 (spades assembly) (version 2) ...
TGGCCTCGGGCGCGGGCGCGCCGGCGGGCTTGGACGTCGCGCGGCGGCGGCGTACGGGCTTGGTGGGGGTCTGGTCGGTGTGGGTCTGGTCGGTGGTGGGCTCGTCGAGCACCGTGTTCTCCGGTCCGGCCGGCGCGTGACGCATCGCACCGACCCGGGTGGGGGGTCGAGCCGGTGCCGGTCGGAGGTGACCGGCGCCGGGCGAAGTCTGGTGTGCGCGAAGGCCTAGGACTCTGCGCCGGCGACGGACTGCTCGGGGTCGTCGACCGTTCGCGTTGCCCCGTGAGCCGCGAGCGGCCGGTCGGGTGCGAGCGGGTCGCCGACCTCGCCTGACTCGGTGAGCGGCCCCTGCGCGTACCGGGTTGCCTCGGGAGGCACCGGCGGTACGAGGTCGGCCACGGACCGGAGTCCGGAGAGGACGTCGTCGGGTCGGACAGCAGGCGTCACGTGCCGTACGACCACGTGAAGTGTGGCACACGCAGGGTCACCGCCCTCCAGGGACGCGCGCATCGAGACCACCGCGGCCCTCGCGTCGAGCTTGCGGATGCCGTCCTTCATGAGCCGGTCGACGACCAGCGAGTCGGCCGCGAGGAAGGCCTCGACGGCCCGCTCGACGTCGGCGAACGGCACCTGCGGCAGCCGGATGCCCCACTGCGAGGCGACGACCCGGTCCGGCAGGTTCGTGCCGACAGGGGCCTCCACGACGTCGACGACGTCGATGCCGGTGGGCAGGCTGGCGTCCAGTGCCAGGCGCAGCCGCTCGAGGTCGACCCGCTCCACCACGGAGATCTCGACGTACTCGGCCTCCGACGCCACGCCGGTCGGCGCCGCACCCACCCAGCTGATCTTGGGGTGGGGCGAGAAGCCGGCGGAGTAGGCCATCGGCACCTTCGCCCGACGCAGCGCGCGCTCGAACGCGCGGGCGATGTCACGGTGGCTGGTGAACCTCAGCCGGCCGCGCTTGGTGTAGCGCAGCCGGAGCTTCTGCACCGCCAACGGCGGCGGCGCTCCCGTCGGGACGTTGCGGGCCACCTCAGCCCTGCGCCGAGGCGGACAGGGGGTTCTGCACGACCGACAGCGGCAGCAGCGTCTTGCCGGTCGGGCCGATCTGGATGTCGGTGCCCATCTGCGGGCAGACGCCGCAGTCGAAGCACGGGATCCAGCGGCAGTCGTCGAGGTCCTGCTCGGCGAGCGCCTCCTGCCAGTCCGACCAGAGCCACTCCTTGTCGAGCCCGGAGTCCAGGTGGTCCCACGGCAGGACCTCGTTCTCCTCGCGCTCGCGGACGGTGTACCAGTCCAGGTCCACGCCGTACGCCGGCAGCTCGGCCGCGGCGGCCGCGGCCCAGCGGTCGTAGGAGAAGTGCTCGGACCAGCCGTCGAACTTCCCGCCCTCGCGCCAGACCCGCTCCAGGACCCGGCCGACCCGGCGGTCACCGCGCGACAGCAGCCCCTCGACGATCCCGGGCTTGCCGTCGTGATAGCGGTAGCCGATCGCCTTGGCGGTGCTGCGGTCGCTGTTGATGGCGTCGCGCAGCAGCTTGAGCCGGCGGTCGGTGGAGGCCGCGTCGAGCTGGCTCGCCCACTGGAACGGCGTGTGCGCCTTGGGCACGAAGCCGCCGATGCTGACGGTGCAGCGCACGTCTCGGGTGCCGGTCACCTGACGGCCGGCGCGGATGACGTCGCGGGCCATCTCCGCGATCTCCAGGACGTCCTCGTCGGTCTCGGTGGGCAGGCCGACCATGAAGTAGAGCTTCACCTGGCGCCAGCCCGCGCCGTAGGCCGTGGTGACGGTCTTGACCAGGTCGTCCTTGCTGACCCGCTTGTTGATGACGTTGCGCAGCCGCTCGCTGCCGCCCTCGGGGGCGAAGGTCAGGCCGGAGCGCCGGCCGTTGCGCGAGAGCTCCTGCGCCAGGTCGATGTTGAACGCGTCGACGCGGGTCGAGGGCAGCGACAGGGAGGTCTGCGTCCCCTCGTAGCGGTCGGCCAGGCCCTTGGCCATCGGGCCGATCTCGGAGTGGTCGGCGCTGCTGAGCGACAGCAGCCCGACCTCCTCGTAGCCGGTGGCCCCGAGGCCCTGGATGATCATCTCACCGACGCCGGTGATCGAGCGCTCACGCACCGGGCGGGTGATCATCCCGGCCTGGCAGAAGCGGCAGCCGCGCGTGCAGCCGCGGAAGATCTCCACGCTCATGCGCTCGTGGACCGTCTCGGCCAGCGGGACCAGCGGGGTCTTCGGATACGGCCACTCGTCCAGGTCCATGATCGTGCGCTTGTGCACGCGGAACGGGACGTCGGGCCGGTTGGGCGCGACGCGGCCGATGCGGCCATCGGGCAGGTAGTCGACGTCGTAGAAGCGCGGGACGTAGACACCGCCGGCGCGGGCCAGGCGCAGCAGCGTCTGCTCGCGGTCGACGCCGTCGGCCTTGGCCTGGCGGATCACGGCGGTCATCTCGAGCACGGCCTGCTCGCCGTCGCCGAGCACCGCGGCGTCGATGAAGTCCGCGATCGGCTCGGGGTTGAACGCCGCGTGCCCGCCCGCGACCACGATCGGGTGCGTCTGGTCGCGGTCCTTCGCCAGCATCGGGATGCCGGCGAGGTCGAGCGCCTCGAGCATGTTGGTGTAGCCGAGCTCGGTCGAGAAGCTGATGCCGAGCACGTCGAACGCCGCCACCGGCCGGTGGCCGTCGACGGTGAACTGCGGCACGCCGGTCGCGCGCATCTTGGCAGCGAGGTCGGGCCAGACGGCGTACGTCCGCTCCGCGAGGGTCCGCGGCTGCTCGTTGAGCACCTCGTAGAGGATCATGACGCCCTGGTTGGGCAGGCCGACCTCGTAGGCGTCGGGGTACATCAGCGCCCACCGGACGTCGCACTCGTCCCAGTCCTTGACGTGGGAGTTGAGCTCGCCGCCGACGTACTGGATCGGCTTGCTCACCGTCGGCAGCAGCGGCTCGAGGCGGGGGAACAGGCTCTCGACAGGCATGCCGCCAGGCTACGTGGGCTGTCGACCCGAGCCAGGTCGAGGAGGGCTACCGCTGCCGCGACCTGGCGTGGACGTTCTGCAGCAGGCCGACGGCGATGAGGTTGGCGAACATCGCCGACCCGCCGTACGACACGAACGGCAGCGGCAGGCCGGTCACCGGCATGATGCCGAGCGTCATGCCGATGTTGACGAAGCTCTGGAAGGCGAACCAGCTGACGACGCCCGCGGCGACCAGCCGGCCGAAGGAGTCGGTCGCGAGGGAGGCGATCCGCAGCCCCCGCCACAGCACGACGCCCAGCAGCGCGAGCAGCACCGACGCCCCGACCAGTCCCAGCTCCTCCCCCGCGACCGTGAAGATGAAGTCGGTCTGCTGCTCGGGGATGAACCGGCCGGCCGTCTGGCTGCCCTCGAACAGCCCCTTGCCGAGCAGCCCGCCGGAGCCGATCGCGATGCGCGCCTGGTTGGTGTTGTAGCCGACGCCCCGTGGGTCGAGCTCGGGGTTGGCGAAGGCCGCGAAGCGGGCGACCTGGTAGTCGTCGAGCACCCCGAGCTGCACCGCGCCGACCGCGACCACCGCCCCGGCCAGCAGGAGCCCGCCGATCCAGCGCGCTGAGGCGCCGGCGATCGCCAGCACGCCGAGCACGATGAAGACCAGGACCAGGGCCGTGCCGAGGTCGGGCTGCAGCAGGACGAGCGCGATCGGGACGGCGGCCAGCGCCAGGACCAGGACGACGTCGCCACCCCTCGGCGTCGTCTCCCGGTCGCGGTGCTCCGCCAGGAGCATGGCCATGCCGACGATCAGGGCCACCTTCGCGAACTCGGCGGGCTGCAGCTGGAAGCCACCGCCGAGCACGATCCAGGAGTGGGCGCCGTTGATGGTCGTCCCGAGCGGGCTGAGCACGGCGACCAGGCCGGCGCAGGAGGCGAGGTAGACGAGCGGGGCGTACGCCTGCAGCGAGCGGTAGTCGACCATCGCCGCGGCGGCGCCGACCACCAGGCCGATGGCGGCGTTGACCAGGTGCCGCTTGAGGAAGGCCTGCGGGTCCAGGTCGGCGTCGATCATCCGCTGGCGGGTCGCCGACCAGACCAGGAGCGACCCCATCGCGACCAGGCCGGCGACGGCCAGCGCCAGCACCGGGTCCAGCCGGCGCAGCGGCCAGTCGCGGGGCGGCCGGCGGGAGGCGAGGGCGGCATAGGAGGTCACGGGGCCTGCCCCGGCGGGGCCAGGGAGCCGTCGGGGCGGACCGTCGGCAGCAGGTCCGGGAGCCGACCCGCGGGCAGGACCCCGGGCTGCCCGTCGGCGCCGAAGATCCCGTCGTAGACCTCGCGGACCATCGGGGCGGCGACGGTGCCGCCGGTGCCGCCCTGCGACACCATCCCGACGACGACCAGGGTCGGGTCCTCGACAGGGGCGTACGACGCGAACCACGACGTGTCCTGCTTGCCGGCGACCTCCCCCGTGCCGGTCTTGCCGGCGACCGCCACCGACGAGCCGGCGAAGGCCCCGGCTGCGGTGCCGCCGGGCAAGGTGACGCCGGCGAGGGCGTCGCGCAGGAAGGCGAGCACCTCCGGGTCGACCGGGACGGTGCTGCGCTCGCGGACGGCGATCTCGGACGCGCGGCTGCCGTCGGCGGCCAGCAGCGCCCGCCCCACGTGCGGCTCGAGCAGCCTGCCGCCGTTGGCGATGGCGGCGTAGACGCTGGCCAGCTGCAGCGGGGTCACCAGCGTGTCGCCCTGCCCGATCGAGAAGTTCGTCGCGTCACCCCCGCGGAACCGGTTGCCGTCCTCGCAGTACTCCGCGTTGGCGGCGCGCCGCTCCGGGGTCAGCACGGGGTTGACCGCACCGGCGCAGCGGTTGTCGCGGGTCTGCTCCCACAGCGCCTGCTTGTACGCCCGGTCGGCGATGGTGCCGCGCCGCTCGCTCGGCAGGTCGACGCCGGTCTGCTGGCCGAGGCCGAAGCCCTGCGCCATCCGCACCATCGGGTCGCGCGGGTCGGCAACCGGTCGGTTGCCCCCGTCGCGCAGCCACTGCTCGTAGGCGAAGCGGTAGAAGACCGTGTCGCAGGACTTCACCAGCGCGGTGCGCAGGTCGATCGTCCCGAGCGTCGCGGAGTCGAAGTTCTTCTGCCTCGTGGGGCCGTAGACGCCGGGACAGTCGTAGCGGCCCGACAGGGAGTAGTCGCCGCTCTGCACCGCGGCGGCCGTCGAGATGACCTTGAACGTCGAGGCCGGGGCGTACGCGCCCTGGATCGCCCGGAACACCAGCGGCGCGCCGCGTGCCTCATCGACCAGCGCGGCGTAGTCGTCGGTCGAGACGCCGCCGACGAACACCGTCGGGTCGTACGACGGGTAGCTCGCCATCGCCACGAGCCGGCCGGTCTTGGCCTCCATGACCACGATCGAGCCGGAGTCGGCCTTCAGCGGCCCGCCACCGTTGCGGGCGTTCCGCGTCCGTGCCTGCTCGACGCCGCGCTGCAGCGCCCCCTCCACCACCCGCTGGACCTCTGCGTCGATCGACAGCACCAGCTTCTCGCCCGGCACGGGAGGCGTCCGGTCGCGCGTCCCGGTGACCGCGCCGAGCCGGTCGACGAGCAGCTCCTGGACCCCGTCCGTGCCCCGCAGCGCCTGGTCGTAGGTGACCTCGACCCCGGACCGGCCGACCAGCGCGGTCGGCTGGACCCCGGCGTACTGCTCGGTACCGGTCTCCTCGGGGCTGATCGGGCCGACGTAGCCGAGCACGTGCGCCGCCAACGTCCCGCCGGGGTAGTCGCGGACCGCGGCGAAGCGGGTGGTGACACCCGGAAAGTCCTCGCGCCGTTCCTCGACCGCCAGCACCCGGGCCACGCCCGCGGTGTCGGTCGCGGCGAACTCCGCGACGGGCACCGGCTGGTAGGGCGAGCCGCTCCAGCACGGCGAGGTGACCCCGCCGCCGCACGGGGTGATCTGCTGGGCCAGGAGGTCGGCCGGGGCGCCGAGGACACCGGACAGCCGCTCCAGCACGGCGGTGCCCCGGTCGGGCTGGTTGCGCAGCACCCCGCGGTTGACCGACACGACCAGCGCGGTCCGGTTGTGCACCAGCGGCACGCCGCGCGCATCGTAGACCTCGCCGCGCGGCGCCGGCTCGACGACCTCGCGGACGCGGTTCTCCACGGCGGCGAGGTCGTAGTCGTCACCGGTCTGGACCTGGAGGAACCACAGCCGGCCGAACAGGGTCGCCAGCAGCGTCATGACCAGGACGCGCAGCACGAACAGCCGAAGGGTGGAGCGCTCGCTCACGGGCTGCCCCCCGTCGTCGTCGAGGTCGTCGTCACGGCCGTCGCCAGTGGGGGTCGAGCCGGCGGACCAGGGCGCCGACGGCGGGCACGACCAGCGGCGTCAGGGCCACACAGTAGGTGACCGTCGCCGCCGTCCCGCGCAGGTAGGCGGCCACGGTCGTGCGGGGGTCGCCGAGCAGGATCCCCACCGCGGCGAACACGGTGACGGCCCCTGCCGCGGCCAGTCCGACCACCGCGGGTGGCAGCAGCACCGACCGGTCCGGTCCGTCGTGGACCAGCCCCGCCGCATAGCCGACGACGACGTACGCCAGCGCGACCCGGCCGAGCGCGTGGTCGGCGCCGAGATCGGCCAGCAGGCCGGCCACCAGGCCCGTCACGGCCCCTGACCCGGGCCCCTCAGCCAGCGCGAACGCCACGACGACGACGAGCAGCAGGTCCGGGGTGGCGCCCGGGAGGGGCAGCCGCGACAGCAGCACCGTCTGGGCCAGCAGGGCGGTGAGCAGCACGGCCACCCCGAGGGCGACGCGGCGGGGCGTCACGGCGCCGGCTCGAGCGGGACGCGCGGCGTGCCGCGCGGTGGTTCGGTCACCACGCCGACGAGGTCGAGGGCGCTGACGTCCACGAACGGCGCAGCCTCGGCGGTGGTGACCGTCGTCCCCACGGCGGGCTGGACGCTGGTGATCCGGCCCACCGGCACCCCTGGGACGAACGTCTGCGACCCGGTGGTCAGCAAGGCGTCGCCGGTCTGGACCCTGCCGCCCTCGACCAGCTGGTAGGTCAGGCCGCCGGCGCCGTCTCCGGTCGCCAGGCCGAGGGTGCCCTCGCGGGTCAGGCGCGCGCCGGCGGTGAAGCCCGGGTCGGTGAGCAGCAGGACGGTGGAGGTGAAGGGCCCGACCCGGACCGTACGACCGACCAACCCCTCACCGTTGACGACCGTCTGGCCGGGCTCGACGCCGTCCCGGCTGCCCGCGTCGATCGTGACCGTCGAGGCGAACCCGAAGGCCGAGCCGACGGCCGCGACCCGCGCCGGGACCATCGGGTAGGTGCCGAGGTCCTTGAGCTCGAGCAGCCGGTCGAGCTCGTCGACCCGGCGCTGCAGCGCCTCGGACCGGCGCAGCTCGCCGGTGAGCCGGGCGTTCTCGGCCTCCAGCTGCTCCACCCGCTCGCTGTCACCGGCGGTGGTCACGGCGGTCACGGCACCCGACACGGCCCGCTGCGCCGGCCCGACGACGCTGTCGACGGCGCTCCTGAGCCCGTCGAACGGCGAGCCCCCCGACCGTACGTCGAGCGTGATGAGCGTGAACGCGGTGAGGACCAGCAGCACGAGCAGGGTGCTGCGCGGGCTGCGCACCTAGCGTCGCGGCTCGGAGATGAGGACCTGCTGCAGGGCCTCGAACTCCTCGACGCACTTGCCCGAGCCGATCGCCACGGAGTGCAGCGGGTTGTCTGCGACCACGATCGGCATCCCGGTCTCGTGGCGCAGGCGCTCGTCGAGGCCGCGCAGCAGGGCGCCGCCGCCGGTCAGCACGATCCCGCGGTCCATGATGTCGCCGGCCAGCTCCGGCGGGCACTTGTCGAGGGTGGTCTTGACCGCGTCGACGATGGCGTTGACCGGCTCCTCCATCGCCTTGCGGACCTCCTGGGCGCTGACCACGATGGTCTTCGGCAGCCCGGAGACGAGGTCGCGGCCGCGGATCTCGGCGACCGGCTCGTCCTGCACCGGGAACGCCGAGCCGATGCCCATCTTGATGTCCTCGGCGGTGCGCTCCCCCAGCATCAGGGAGTACTCCTTCTTCACGAACGCGATGATCGCCTGGTCGAGGCGGTCCCCGCCGGTGCGGATCGACTGGCTCGTGACGATCCCTCCGAGCGAGATCACCGCCACCTCAGTCGTGCCGCCGCCGATGTCGACCACCATGTTGCCGGTCGGCTCGTGCACCGGCATGCCGGAGCCGATCGCCGCGGCCATCGGCTCCTCGATGATGTAGACCCGTCGCGCTCCGGCCTGGTAGCCGGCGTCCTTGACCGCCCGCTGCTCCACCGAGGTGATGCCGCTCGGGACGCAGACCACGATCCGGGGCTTGGCGAAGTGGCTGCGCTTGTGGGCCTTCTGGATGAAGTAGCGCAGCATCCGCTCGGTGGTCTCGAAGTCGGCGATGACCCCGTCGCGCAGCGGCCGGATGACCGTGATGGCGGCCGGCGTCCTGCCGATCATCCGCTTGGCCTCGGTCCCGACGGCGACGATGCTGCCGGTCTGGGTGTTGATCGCGACCACGCTGGGCTCGTTGAGCACCACGCCCCGCCCGCGCACGTAGACCAGCGTGTTGGCGGTCCCGAGATCCACGGCCATGTCGCGCCCGAGCAACGACAGGAAGGTCGAACGGGACATGGGGAGTGGGCGCCTTCCGGGTCGTACGTCGGGCCGACCGGGCAGGTCCGGGCCGGTGGCGTACGCCTTCCAGCGTAGCCGCCGACCCGGCCTCCGGGGACCATCTGTCCTAGCGTGGGGGAGCGTGGACGACGACCAGCCGACCCGGCGACGGGCCCTGCAGCTGGCCGTGGTGGCGGCTGCCGCGACGGCGGCGGGGTGCTCCTCGTCCGATCCCGTCGCGCGACCCGCGGTGCGCCCGAGCCCGTCCCGGACCCGCCCCCCGACGCCCCGCCCGCTGGTGGCCTCCCCGGCGCCGGCCCTGGCCCCGGTCGCGAGGTGGGCGCCGTCGCCGCGTGAGTCGGTCCCGGGCCTCAAGCTGGCGGCGGCCGACGTGGTGCAGGCACTGTGCACCCGTCGGGCGGGTCAGGGGCTGGCCGACGCGCTGGCCTCCGTCGCCCCGCTGCTCGGCCCGGGGTTCGACCAGGCGCTGGCCCTGAGCGTGCTCGCCCCGCTCGGCGAGGGGCTGGCCTCGACCGGTGAGATCGTCTACCCGCAGTACGGCGGGCTCGACCCGATGGCCACCGACGCCGTCCGCGGCGCGGCGATGGTCGTGGTGCGCCAACGGGTCCTCAGCGAGGCCGGCCTGGTGTCGACGACGACACGCACCCTGGACGTACGGCTCACACGCTTCGGCTCGCAGTGGCTGGTCACCGCGGTGCCCGAGGCCGGCGGCGAGCCGGTGGCCCGCCCGGCCGGGCTGTCGCCCGCGGCGGTCCGCGTCCTCGACAACCCCCAGCTGGTGCTGCCGGACACGGCCCGGTGGGACATCCACGCGGGCCTTGTCTCCGACGACGTGCTCGAGGTGCTGTCGAACGCCGGCACGCTCGGTACGGTCGGCGTCACCGTGCTTCGCACGGGCCACCCGCGGGAGGTCTTCGGGACCCCGACCGTCAGCGCCCACGCGGTGGGCCGGGCGGTCGACGTGTGGCAGATCGCCGGCAACGCGGTCGTGGACGACGTCGGTCCCGGCACCCTGACGACGCAGCTGCAGACCGCAGCGATGATCGACCCGCGGGTCGACCAGGTCGGCTCGCCCCCGGGCACCGACCTGGACGGGCCGGGCAGCCGGCGCAGCTTCGCCAACCTCGTGCACGAGGACCACCTGCACCTGGCGGTCCGGCAGTAGGGCGGATCCGGCAGCAGGGCGGTCCGGCAGCAGCCCTGCGAGCCGGTGGCGGCACCGCCGCCACCGGCTGCCTGGGCTACAGGCCCGGGAAGAAGATGCCGATCTCGCGCTTGGCCGACTCCTCGGAGTCCGAGCCGTGGACCAGGTTCTGACCGATCTCGAGGGCGTAGTCGCCGCGGATCGAGCCGGGGGTGGCCTCGACCGGGTTGGTGACGCCCATGAGGCGGCGGGTGCCGGCGACGGCGTTCGGGCCCTCGACGACGAGCGCGACGAGCGGGCCACCGGTGATGAACTCGACCAGCTCGCCGAAGAACGGGCGCTCCTTGTGCTCGCCGTAGTGCTCCTCGGCGGTCGCGCGGTCCAGCGTGCGCAGCTCCATCGCGACCAGGGTGAGGCCCTTCTGCTCGAGCCGGCCGATGACCTCGCCGGCGAGGCCGCGGCGAACGCCGTCGGGCTTGACGAGGACGAGGGTGCGCTGCACGGTGATCTCCTTGAGCAGGGGGGTTCGGGCCCGTCACGCTACCGGCGCACTCCCTGCTCCCGGCCCGCGAGCCGCGAGCCACCCCGACCCGTGGGCCCCCTTGGGCCGTGATCTTCCCCTTGGTGCCCCGCGACACGCAGCCTGGGCCGTACGAGGGGAAGATCACGGTCCCCCATCCGGACCAGGAGCCACCCCCTGCGCCGATCTTCCCCTCGATGCCCCGCGACACGCGGCCAGGGCCGTACGGCGGGAGGATCGGCGGCCCAGGGGCGGCGGGTCAGGGTCGGCGCAGCAGGGTCCTGGCCTCGCCGACGGTCACGACCGACCCGGTCACCAGGACGCCGGCGCCGCCGTAGTCGGCCTCGGCGTCGGCCAGGGCGACCGCGGTCGACAGCGCGTCGTCGAGGGCGTCCTCGATCGTGACGCGGTCCTCGCCGAAGATCTGGCCGGCCAGGTCGGCCAGCTGGTCGACGGGGAGCGCCCGGGGCGAGCTGTTCTGGGTGACGACCACCTGGGCGACGGCCGGCTCGAGCACCTCGAGCATCGCGGCCACGTCCTTGTCCCCGAGGCACGCGACGACGGCGACCAGGTGCGTGAACGCGAAGGCGTCGCTCAGGGCGGCGACCGTCGCGGTCATGCCCGGGGCGTTGTGGGCCGCGTCGAGCAGGACCGTCGGGCTGGTGCGGACCACCTCGAGCCGGCCCGGCGAGGCCGTACGCGCAAAGCCCTCCCGGACCAGCTCCACGTCGAGCATGCCCTTGTCGCCGCCGCCGAGGAACGCCTCGACGGCCGCGAGTGCGGCGGCCGCGTTGGCGGCCTGGTGCGCGCCGTGCAGGGGCAGGTAGACGTCCTCGTAGCGCCCGCCCAGGCCCTGGAGCGTCAGCAGCTGGCCGCCGACCGCGGTGGTGCGCGACTCAACGCCGAACTCCAGCCCCTCACGGGCGATCGTCGCGCCGACCTCCACGCAGCGGCGCAGCAGCACCTCGGCGGCCTCGGGCTCCTGCCGGGACAGCACGACGGTCGCGCCGGGGTGGATGACACCGGCCTTCTCGGCGGCGATCTCGGCCAGCGTGGTCCCGAGCAGCGGCACGTGGTCGAGTCCGACCGGCAGGACGACCGCGGTCGCGGCCTCCACCACGTTGGTCGCGTCCCAGACCCCTCCGAGCCCGACCTCGAGGACCGCCACGTCGACGGGCGCGTCGGCGAAGGCGGCGAACGCCATCGCGGTCAGCACCTCGAAGAACGTCATCGGGACGGGCGAGCGGGAGTCGACCATCTCGATGTAGGGCTTGAGCTCGTCGTAGACCTCGACGAACTGCTCCTCGGTCAGCGGCTGCCCGTCGACGGTGATCCGCTCGGTGATCGAGTCCAGGTGCGGGCTGGTGTAGCGGCCCGGGCGCAGCCCGAAGCCCTGCAGCAGGGCGTCGATCATCCGAGCCGTGCTGCTCTTGCCATTGGTCCCGGTCAGGTGGATCGACGGGTAGGCCTTCTGCGGCGAGCCGAGCACGTCGCAGAGCATCGCGATCCGGTCCAGGTCGGGGACCATCTTGTCCTCGGCCGGGTAACGCGTCGCGAGGTCGGCCAGCACCCGCTGGAGCGTCACGGCTTCGGCTGCTTCGGCGGGGCCTGGCCGAGCTCGATCCGGACCGCGTCGAAGGAGTCGGTGGACTCCGCGGTGGTCAGCGACTCGATGAGGCACGCGTTGCGGAGGTCGTCGGCGACCTGGGCCAGCAGCTCGAGCTCGACGACCGCCCCGACCGCGTGCAGCTCGAGGACCGGCGTCTTCATGGACGTCTTGGCGCGGCTCTTGGCCCCGCGCACCCTCTCCAGGACGGTCGCGGCCACGTCGAGTGCATCGAGCGGCCGCTCGTTGCGGGCCCGCGGCTGCGTACCGCTCGCCGCTCTCAGCGGCGCGGAGGTCGGCCACGCCTGGGCGTGGACCGACCCCTCCTTCCACCACGACCAGACCTCCTCGGTCGCGAACGGCAGCACCGGCGCGAACAGCCGCAGCAGGACGTCCAGGGACATGCGCAGCGCCCGGTTGGCCGAGTCGGCCTCCGGGCCCTTGCCGTACGCCCGGCCCTTGACCAGCTCGATGTAGTCGTCGCAGTAGGACCAGAAGAAGGCCTCGGTGCGCTCCAGCGCACGGGTGTAGTCGTAGGCCTCGAAGGCGGCGCCGGCCTCGTCGACCACGTCGGCCAGCCGGCCGAGCAGGGCGCGGT
>Ga0335397_10009023_pt1 | contig 12506 bp, 7 predicted proteins | sample MAT04_FD_205740 | JGI IMG/M metagenome (GOLD analysis project Ga0335397, IMG submission 205740) | Freshwater microbial communities from Lake Fryxell liftoff mats and glacier meltwater in Antarctica - MAT-04 (spades assembly) (version 2) ...
TTGTCCTGGCTGATCAGGTCAAACAGTCCGGTGGCGCGCATGACGTCGAGAATCTGCTTCTTCAGGCCGGAGAACACGATCTCCATGCCGCCCTCGCGCAAGCGTTCGACCAGGTGATGCACCACTTCTTCACCAGAGGCATCGAGCTGGTTGATCGCGTCGCCCACCACCAGCAGATATTTGGCGTCGGGTTTGGCGGCAATCAGCTCAAGCACGTTGTCCTCGAAGTGCGACACATTGGCGAAGTACAGCGAGCCGTCGAAGCGCATCGCGATGATGTGCGGGCTGGTCGGCAGCGTCGGGTTGACCTTGATGTCGCGCAGCGTGCCGTCCGGGAAGCGTCCGAGCTGGGCGACGCGCGGTTTCATCGTGCGATACAGGTAGAGCACGATGGCCAGACCGGCGCCGATCAGGATGCCCTTGTCGAGATGCGGCGCGGCGACCAGCGTGATGACGAAGGTGGTCAGCGCGACGATGCCGTCGAACTTGCTGGCCTGCCAGGTGTGCTTCAGTGCCTTCGGCGTGATCAGGCTGGTCACCGCCAGCAGGATGATCACCGCCAGCGTGGCCTTGGGCAGCGTGTAGAGGAAATCGGTCAGGAACAGCAGGGTCACTGCGACGAACAGGCCGTTGAACACCATCGCGAAGCCGGTCTTGGCGCCGGCTTGCAGGTTGATCGCCGAGCCGGTGAACGAACCGCATGCCGGATACGCCTGGAAGAAGCTGCCGCCGATGTTGGCCAGGCCCTGGCCGATCAGTTCCTGGTTGGGGTCGAGGCGTTGCTTGGTTTGAGCGGCGAGCGCTTTCGCCATCGAGATCGATTCCATGAAGGCGACCAGGGCGATGATGAATGCGGCTGACAGCAGCGAAAGGATGGCGTCGAGCGACAACGGCGGCAGGCGGAAACTGGGCAGACCAGATGGAATCGCGCCGACAACATCGCCGCCGCCAACCAGCTTGACTTCGCCTTTCTCGATTTTCTTGATGTGCCAATGGCGGCCATCGGTCTCGACGCCGGCAGGAATCTGGCCGGCGACATACAAGATGGCAGTGGCGCTTTCATCCGCCTTGGCGCGCTCGAACTGGAGCTTGCGGATATCGCGCATGCGTTCCTTGTTCGCCGCGGTGAGGGCGGCGATATCCAGTTTCACCAATTCAATTCTGTAATCCAGATCGGCGGCAACGCGGGCGTCATGCGCTTTCATTGCCTGGCGGTTCTGGCTGGAAAGGGCGGTTACTTGCGCGCTCTTGTCCAGAATCTGTTGGTCGGCGCTGGCATAGGCGCTGACGATGGCTTTCGCGGTGGGGTCGGCGATGTGATCGGGCGTGCCTTTGGTCTTGTGCTCAAAGTTGACCAGTGCACTCACGATGATGGTGACCACCACGGCGATCAGCACGGAAAGCTTGGACAAGGCGGGGATTTTCTTCAGTCCCAGCATCAGCGCCAGGGCGAAGACGGACATCGCCAATGTGGGCAGGTGCGTTTGCGGCAGGTAGCCGAACATTTCCCAGATGTCATACAGGAAGGAATCGCTGCGTCCCTTCGGAATGCCCAGCAACATGTCGAGTTGCGACAGAAAGATGATCACCGCCGCTGCATTCATGAAGCCGAGGATGACCGGATGCGAGACGAAATTCACGATGGTGCCGAGTTTCACCGCGCCGAGGGTGAACTGGATGATGCCCACCATCAGCGACAGAAGCAGGGCGAGGCCGATGAACTCTTCCGAGAACGGCATCGCCAGCGGCGTGATGGCGGCGGCGGTCATCAGCGAGACGATGGCCACCGGGCCGGTCGAGAGTTGACGGGAAGAACCCCAAAGCGCGCCGAGAATGGCGGGAATGAACGCTACATAGAGTCCGAAATACACCGGCAAGCCGGACAATTGGGCATACGCCATGGCTTTCGGCACCAGCACCAACGCACCCGTGATGCCGGCGATCAGGTCGCCGCGCAAGATGATCGAATTGACTGGAAACCAGGCGAGGAAAGGAAAAAACCGAAGGAGTTGCGGGTTGTTCATGGTGCGAGCGCCTGAGTGAATTCGTTGCCGAGTGTTGTGATATGCAACACATGAATGTAAAGCTGCAACAGTTTAGCAAAAGCTCATACAGCCGCCCAATCCAATCCTGATGCCGTTATTCCTGGCGGAACTCGCCCGCATTACGCCGCTGACGCTGGATCAGGCAGGCTGCTCGGAAAGCGTGACGCAGGCGAATCACGAACGGGTGAAGAGCTGAAAACGCATTCGCAACGGTTTCCGAGGCTTCGCAATGTCGGCTGGCTGGAGATAGGAAAACCTGAGGAAAACATGAGGAAAACCTCAGGAGAACATCTGAAAAAATCGGGGAAAATCCGGTATTCCGCTTTGTTGGGTCAGAACCCGTTGATGTGGTTGGCGCTGATCTTGCCGTTCACCGGCGCGTTATTGGCGCGCAATATCAAGGCGAGAAGTCTCCTGTCTTGCGTTTGAAATCGGGAGAAGTAATACGGCAAGGTGCGCATGGCGCACCTTACTTGATTGCGTAGGGTGCGCCATGCGCACCTTGCCGAATCACTGTTCAGGTGAAATCAAAGCTGCAAGGTCGCATCTTCGATCAGCACCTTGTAGACATAGCCGGCGCCGAAATCCTTGTCGGTTCTAACGATGCCTTTCACCGTCACCACATCCGACACCTTTGCGGTTTGCGAGGTGGTCACCAGAATGTCGTTGCTGCTGTCGGCATCGGAACCGGTGCCATCGCGCAGATGCAGCCAGTTTTTGCCCATGATGCCGGCGTTGTACTTCACCACCTTGGCGCGCAACAGCACTGGCTTGTCTTTCAGCGCGCCGACCTTGGCGTGGATTTCAGCCACCGTCCGGGCATTCGCGCCGCTGGCCTTGGCCACCTGCACCACCTGATTTTGCGGTGCGCTGGCGACGCCTTTGTGCGCGGTCTTCATGTCCATGCCGGCGCCTGATGCGGCGGCGTTGCTGCTCGCCAGATTGCCGAAGATGATTTTCTTGAACGTTCTCTGCATGGCTTTGCTCTCGAAGTCATGCATCAGCATGGCCTTCTCGATCGTCACCTCGGCGCCAGGATTCACCCGCGCCCGATTGACCGCAGCCCAGGTATCCCCGTCTTTGGTTTTCAGTCGGAGGTAGGTGTAGCTCTGCGCATCCCGAACTTCCAGCACGATGCCTTTGACGGTAAGGGAATCTGAAGTCGCTGCGGCCGACGCGGGCGCGGCAGAAATCAGAGCGGAACAAGCAAGCAGGCAAGTCGCGAGAAGGGAAAGCATGAAATGGGCACGCATGGTTTGAGAACTCCTATGGGTTGGAAAACGAAGCGTAACAGGAAGGCGAAAAACGCTGCAGCGGTGCCTGATTCAGTTGCTTGAATCAGGCAACTGAGTCAGGCAACTGAGTCAGCCCCGATCCTCGCCATACTTCTTCAATTTTCGCCACAGCGAAACCCGATCAATTCCCAGCATCTGCGCAGCCAGGGTCTGGTTGCCGTGGGCTTCTTCCAACACCCAGAGGATGTAGTCACGTTCCTGTTCTTCCAGCGGAATGACCTTGCCGTCGCGACGGCGGAAGGCGCGGATGCTGAGATCGCGCAGGTCGTCGGGCAGGTGGGCGGCTTCCAGGCTGTCACCCAGGCAGAGCGCGACGCCGCGTTCAATGATGTTTTCCAGTTCGCGCACGTTGCCGGGGAAGTCATAAGCTTTCAGCAGCGCCAGGGCTTCTTCCGAAATGCCGCGTACCGGCTTGCCCATCACCGGCGCGGCGCGGTCGAGGAAATGCTGCGCCAGCAACGGGATGTCTTCGCGCCGTTGCGACAACGGCGGGATGTGCAGGTTGACGACGTTGAGGCGGAAGTAGAGGTCTTGCCGGAAACGGCCATCGGCCACCCAGTCTTTCATGTTGCGGTTGCTGGCGGCGATAAAACGGATATCGATTTTCAGTGGTTTGGTGCCACCCACCGGCAGCATTTCCTTTTCCTGGATGACACGCAGCAGTTTGACCTGCATGGCCAGGGTCATCTCGGTGACTTCGTCGAGAAACAGGGTGCCGCCGTGGGCGGCGGCAAGCAGGCCGGTCTTGCCGACGGCGCCGGTAAAAGCCCCCTTTTCGTGGCCGAACAATTCGTTGGCCAGCAGTTCTTCGTTGAAGGCGCCGCAGTTCACCGCCAGAAACGGCCCGCCATCGTTGCCGACGCCGCGACCGCTGTGTTCATGCAAGGTGCGCGCGAAAAGCTCCTTGCCGGTGCCGGATTCGCCGGTGATCAACACGTTGCAGCCGGTGGGGGCGATCTGGCGCGCCATGTCGAGCAGTTTCTGCATGCCGCCGTCACGGCTGATGACGCGCGTGCGGCCTGCAAAGGCGTCAAGCTGAGCCCGCAGCGCGCGGTTTTCGCGTTTCAGGCGGATTTTTTCCAGCGCTTCGGCCACGGTCTGACGCACTTCATCCAGTCGGAACGGCTTGGCGATGTAGTGGAATGCGCCTTCCTTCATCGCTTCCACTGCGGTTTCCAGCGTGGCGAATCCGGTGATCATGATGACTTCGGTGTCGGGGTGCTGCGACTTGCAGCGGCGCAGCAGTTGCATGCCATCGACCTTGTCCATCTTCAGGTCGGTCAGCAACAGGTCGAACGGTTGCGTGTCGAGCAGTTCGAGGGCATGGCTGCCGCTTTGCGTGGCAGTGATCTGGTAGCCCTCCTTGGTCAGGACATGTTCCAGGTTGCGCAGCGCGATGCGTTCGTCGTCAACTAGCAGGAGGCGGTTGGTCATAGGCTCAGTCATTTGAAGACGGTAGGGTGCGTCGCGCGCACCGGGGTGGGGTTGATGGTGCTCATGGCGCACCCTGCGCGCTTGGAAGCCGGATGCGGAATTCCGCGCCGCCTTCCGTGCGGTTGGTGACGCTGATGCAGCCGCCATGTTCTTCGATGATTTCGTGGCTGATGAACAAACCCAGGCCGCTGCCTTGTCCGACCGCCTTGGTGGTGAAGAAGGGGTCGAACACCTTTTGCAACAACTCGGGCGGAATGCCGGGGCCGCTGTCGGCCAGGGTCAAGTCGATGATTGCATGGCCGGGGCGACATTGACCGGCGGCAGCCACAAAGCCATCGTTTTTGCCAACGATGCCGGCACGGGCGGTAATCGACAGTTCGCCGTCGCTTTGCATGGCATCGTAAGCATTGATGATCAGGTTGAGCAGCACCTGCTGCAGGCGTGGACGGTCGCCCAACACGGTCAGATTGGCCGGGATATCAACGCGGACCTTGATGCCGGGCTGGTGTTTCGATTTGAGAAAACGCAGGGTCTCTTCCACCAGATCGGAAACCTGCACCGGCGCGGGTTTGAATTCCTGGTCGCCAGCGTAGTCGAGCAAAGCGCGCACGATGCGGCGAGCGCGCAGGGTTTCGCTGTCGATGTCTTCGATGAGTTGACGGTGGAAGAGGGTCGCCTGATCGACCGTTGTTCCCTCTCCCCGACCCTCCTCGGAGGGGGGAGGGGGCAAATCCTCTTTCAATATCTGCGCCGACGATGAAATGTTCGACAGCGGGTTGTTCAGCTCATGCGCCACGCCGGACAGCAGGGTGCCGAGCGAAGCCAGCTTTTCGGCGCGCACCAGGGTGTGCTGGCGGCGTTCGAGTTCGTCGAGGACATGGTTGAAGGCTTCGGCGAGCGAGACGAATTCGCGCTCCGGGCTGTCCAGCGCCAGTCGCGTTAGCTGGCCGCTGGCGACGGCTTCCATGCGGGTTTCCATGGCCTGCAGCGGACGCGTGACCTGGCGCGCCAACAGGATGCCGGTGAGCACCAGCAGCACGGCAACCACCATCAACGAGACCAGCAGGTTGCGTTGATGCACGTTCAGGGCGGCATTCAGTGACTGGCGTTCCAGCATCGCCAGGCGCTCGCCCATCGTCACCACCCGATTTCCGAGTGCGCGCGCGGCGGCGGCCAGTGCTTCGTCGGCGGGGGCTTCGGCATAGGCCGCCATGGCTGATGTATAGCGCGCCAGATCCCTCTCCAGCGCCGACGCGGCACGGGTTCCGGCCAGCGCGTCGATGGTGTCGGCATCGCGCTGCAACAGTTCACCGGCGCGGGCGGCAAAGCGCGCGTGTTCGGCAAGATCGCTGGCTTGATGGTAGAGAAAGTGATTTTTCTCGAAGCGACGCATTTCCAGCGTCGCATCGGCCAGTTCACCGACTTTGCTGCCTTCGCGGGCTTTATCCGCGATGCGATCAAGCTCGATCAGCGCTACCGCCGACAGGCCGATAATCAGAATGGCGAGGGCGAGATAGACGAAAACAATTTTGGCTTGCAGGGATCGCATGGGGGTGAAGTGTAACAGTGGTGTTGCAAAGTGAAATGCATGGGCGCGCCTTGGTGTGTAATAACCTCGTTACTTCAATGGGTTGGGAATGACAAGCAGTTGGCACGCTTGCTGCTTTAGGCAACAGGTCTTGATCAAACCGCTGTCGCCATGCGTGCCATGCCACACCAAACCTACCTTGCCGAACGTCTTCAATCTGCCAAGGGATTGGGTTGGGATTTTGAAACCGACGGCGTCGTCAAGGCCGCCGATATTTGGGGCAATGCGTCGAACTGGTGTGCCGCGCGTTGGGCAGATTTTGAGTTGCTGCTTCGCTTCGGCTTGAGCCACCTGCTGCATCGGTTTCGCTGCATCCGTTGATTCCATCCGAATAAAATCAAACTGAAATGAAACGCCGCATCGTCGTCGCCCTGCGCCCGGTCTCACCGGTGGAGCGCCTGCTGAAAGTGGGCGCATCGCTGTGCCGTCGCATGCAGGCGGAACTCGAAGTGCTGGCCGATCCGACGCGTCCGGATTGGGCCGAGATCGAAGCGCGTCTGGCCGCGTTGGAACAAGACGGCGTCGATTGTCGGCTGACGCCGGCGCCGGGGCTGAGTGCGAAACATGTGGTCGAGCACGCGCGGCGGCACGAATGCGTTACCTCCGTCGTCGTCGGTCGCCCTGCCGCCTGGGCTGGCGAAGGTCATGTCGACCCCTGGAGCAAACTGGAATGTCCGCTGGTGGCGGCCTCCGATTCCCCTGATTTACCTGAAGAAAAGTAGTCAAGTCATGCAAAAACTCGCACGTTTCCTTCCCTTTCTGCGTTGGTTCCCGATGGGCGGCGAAGCCATCAGGGCCGACTTCATGGCTGGCATCACTGTCGCGCTGGTGTTGATTCCGCAGTCGATGGCGTATGCGCAGTTGGCCGGCCTGCCGGCGTATTACGGTTTGTACGCGGCGTTTTTGCCGGTCGCAGTGGCGGCGTTGTGGGGTTCGTCGAACCAGTTGGGCACCGGCCCGGTGGCGGTGGTTTCGTTGTTGACCGCGTCCAGTCTGGCGACGCTGGCGGCACCCGGTTCCGAGGCCTTCGTCGCGCTGGCGATCATGCTGGCGCTGTTGGTCGGCATCATTCAATTGGCATTGGGCGTGTTCAAGCTGGGCGTCATCGTCAACTTCCTGTCGCATCCGGTGATTGTCGGTTTCACCAATGCGGCGGCGATCATCATCGCGTTGTCGCAGGTGTCGAAGCTGTTCGGCGTGCCGATGGGGCGCAGCGAACATTTCATCAACGACATCGTCGGTGTCTTCAAGCAGATCGGCGACACCCATCTGCCTACCCTGGCAATGGGCGTGGCGGCCATCGCGATCATGTATGGCATCAAGAAATTCAAGCCCAAGCTTCCCGGCGTGCTGATCGCGGTGGTGCTGACCACGGTGATTTCGTATGCCATCGACTTCGAGAAGAAGGTGACGTTGCCAATCGATGAAGTGGCCAATCCGCAGATTGCCTCGATGCTGCTGGAGTATGAGGAAGCGGAAAAGGAGCTGGCGACGGTGAGTCAGAATGCGCTGGAGAACGAGGCGGAAGCCAAGCAACTGGAACGCCAGACGCCGCGTAATGAGCCGTTTATTCTGGCGCTGCATTACCAGTCCGACCTGCTCCGTTCCCAGGCCAAGGCGCTGGAAGAAAGCAATGGCAATCGCCTGAAGGAATTGCGCAAACTGAGATTCGAGCGCGAAGTTCTGGCGGATGGAAAGCTCGGCGCTTTGCATGCCAAAGGCAATGCGCCCGCCGGTGTGAAGACCGATGGCGAGACCTGGAAGATTGCCAAGATCGCCAAGGGCGAAGTCAAGCTGGCCGGTGGTGGCGAAGTGGTGGGCAGCATTCCGGAAGGCGCGCCGAGCCTGGCCATGCCGCATTTCGATATGGAGAAGCTGGCTTCGCTGCTGTCCGCCGCGCTGGTGATTTCACTGGTCGGCTTCATGGAGGCGATCTCCATCGCCAAGGCGATCGCCGCCAAAACCAAGCAGCGTCTCGACCCGAATCAGGAATTGATCGGCCAGGGTCTGGCCAATATCGTCGGCTCCTTCTCGCAATCGTTTCCGGTATCGGGTTCGTTTTCGCGCTCGGCGGTGAACCAGGACTCCGGCGCCAAGACCGGCATGAGTTCGGTCTACACCGCGGTGTTCGTGCTGATCACCTTGCTGTTCCTGACGCCGCTGCTGTACCACCTGCCGCAGGCGGTGCTGGCGGCGATCATCATCATGGCGGTGATCGGTCTGGTGAACGTGCAAGCGGTGAAGCACGCCTGGCAGGCCAACAAGCATGACGGCGCGGCCTCCATCGTCACTTTCTTCGCCACCATGGCGTTCGCGCCGCACCTGGACAACGGCATCATGGTCGGCGCCGGTCTGGCGTTGATTCTGTTCCTGATGCGCACGATGAAGCCGCGGGTGGCGCAACTCGGCCGTTTCAAGGATGGCACGCTGCGCGACATCAAGGTCAATCCCGACATTCCGATCAGCGAGCATGTGGTGGCGATGCGTTTCGATGGCCAGCTCTACTTTGCCAACGTGTCCTACTTTGAGGACACCGTCCTGTCGGCGCTGGCGGATCATCCGAAAGCGCGTTATTTCCTGGTCGTCGGCGATGGCATCAACCAGCTCGACGCGTCCGGCGAGGAAGTCATTCATCACTTGGTGACGCGCCTGCAGGATGCCGGTATCACGCTGGTGTTCTCCGGCCTTAAAAAGCAGGTGCTCGACGTGATGCGCGCCACCGGCCTGTTCGAGGCGATCACCCAGAGCAATATTTTCGCCACCGAAGACCAGGCCATCGCGGCAATCTACGAACGCCTGGGCGATACTGCGAAAGACGACTTATTTTGTGCCTTGAAGCCGGCCTCCACCTGAACGGACATGCCATCCCAGCGCGTTCGCCCGAGCCCGTTGATGACCTTCACTATCCACTACAAATCAACTCATCGTGCTGAGAACGCTCCTCCTTCTGCCGTTGTTCGGCGCCCTGCTGCTCGTCTTGCTACCCGGAAGGTCCGGGCTGCTGATCCGTCGCGTTGCGATCGGGGTGGCCGCCGTCACCCTCGGTTGGTCACTTTGGCTGGCGAGCGTGTTCGACCCCAGCGTCGCCGGGGTGCAGATTTTTGAGAGCCATGTCTGGAACCCACGTCTGGGCAGCGACTTCTCGCTGGGTGTTGATGGCATCTCGTTGCCAATGGTCTGGTTGGCGACCCTGCTGGCGTTCATCGCGGTGCTCGCCTCGTCCGGCATCAAGGACAAGCCGAAGGGTTATTACATCCTGATCCTGCTGCTGGAAGCGGCGATGCTGGGTGTGTTCATGGCGCGCGACTGGTCGTTGTTCTACGTCTTCTGGGAACTCACCCTGTTGCCGCTGTTCTTTCTGATCGACCGCTACGGCGGCAAGAACCGCAGTCGCGCGGCACTCAATTTTGTGCTCTACACCATGGGTGGCTCGGTGTTCATGCTGATCGCGCTGTTGATGTTGTATGACGCCGCGCCCGGCCATTCCTTCGACATGGCGTTGATCCGCGAAGGCGCCCATCTGCTGCCGGAAGCGACTCAGGTTGGCCTCTTCCTCGGCTTGCTGATCGGCTTCGGGGTCAAGATGCCGATCTTCCCGCTGCATGGCTGGCTGCCGCTGGCGCACGTCGAAGCGCCCAGCCCGGTATCGATCCTGCTGTCCGGTATTTTGTTGAAAATGGGTTCCTACGGCCTGATCCGGGCGGTCGATACGCTGCCGGCGGCGGCGGTGGCGTTGCAAGGCGTGCTGATGGCGCTGGCGCTGATCAGCATCGTCTATGGCGGCGTGCTGGCCTGGCGGCAAAGTGATCTGAAGGCGATGGTGGCGTATTCGTCGGTGTCGCACATGGGTGTCGTGCTGCTCGGCCTGGCCGCGCTCAATACCGCCGGTTTTACCGGCGCGGTGATGCAGATGGTGGCGCATGGTCTGGTCGCCGGCGCCTTGTTCCTGCTCATCGGCTTGCTTTACGAACGCACGCATACGCGTGAACTGGCCGATTACGCCTCGCTGGTCAAAGTGATGCCGCGCTTCGCCTTCTTTACCATCCTTGCGTTTATCGCGGCGGTCGGCATGCCCGGTACCGCCGGCTTTGTGGCGGAACTGCATGTGCTGATCGGCGGCTTTGAACGCTGGGGCGCCTGGGTGGTGTTGCTGTCGCTCACCGTGGTGATCAGCGCCGCCTATTCGGTGCGTACCATCGGACGCTTGTTTACCGGCCCGGTCTCGACCCACATGCAGCATCTACCCGACCTGACTCGCGGCGAATTCACCGCCGCCGCCGTGCTCACCAGCGGCTCCCTGATTTTCGGCTTTTATCCCGCCCCCTTGCTCGAACTGATCGCGGCAACGGTCCACCTGTATGCCGGCGGATTCACTTCATGAGCGCGCACCACGACAATCACGCCACCTGGCTGCATGACCTGCTGCATCGGCTGGAACAGGTGCTGCCGGCGCAAGCCCCGATCAAGGATTTCGTGCATCACAACACCCTGCACGGCTTCCAGCACCTGCACTTCCGCGATGCACTGGCGGCAGCGGAAGCAGCTACCGGCAACCACGGCTTCCAGTCGCCGGCAAGCTTCCGCGCCTACTTCCGCCAAGGCCGTATCGATCTGGCCGATCTCAACGCCGTCCTCGACGAAACCCCGGAACTGCGCGCGGATGACACACTGCCCGGCGACATCGCCCGACGCGATGTGCTGCTGGCCGCGTTGCGCTTCGATCTAACGCCGCTGCCAACCACGATATTGAACTGGCGGATCGGGGAAATGGCCGTGCTGGAGCGGTGCCAGGCGGATATTTCAAGCGACGCGAAAAGCCGTTTGCTGGCGAATCAGGACAGCGAGGGGGCGAGCCTGGCGGCGCTCTGGCAAGCCTGCAGCGAGGCACTGGCGCCACCGCAACAACCGCAACCAGGAAATGACACCGAGCCGCCAATACATGCTTCGGCGGAAGCCGCCGAACTTTGGCGCCGGCACCTGATCAAGCAGGCTGCCGAGCACGCGCTGAGCCTGTTGCTCAGCCAGTTCGGCCACACGCTGAGCTTGCGCGGCCTGTTGCTGCGCCTGACCGGACGCGACCTGATGCAGGATCTGCGCCCGTATCTGATTCGCCATCTGGCGGCGCATCTGGATCAGGGCATGGCGGCCTGGCATAACCCACAGCGTCCGCACGGCTTCTATGCCGCCTGGCTGGACAGCGCCCGGCGCGACCCGCATTTCCAATTCTGCGATCTGCCGGGCTGGGATCAGGTGCTCGATCGGCTGCCCGGTTTTGCGACGGACTCTGCTACTGAATGCATCACGCAGGAGCTGCATCTGATTGGCGTGCCGGACAGCCGGCGCGCCGATTATCTGGAACAACTGGCAAAAGAGCTGCCGGGCTGGTCCGGCATGTTCCTCTGGCGGCATGAACACCCCGGCTACGAGGGCGACTCTTCGCAACCGAGTACGCCGGTGGCGATGGCCGATTACCTCGCCGTGCGTCTGGTGCTGGAGCGCATCCATGCGCAACGTTTCGCCGGCCAGCATTTCAAATCCGAAGCCAGCCTGCATGGTCTGCGCGGCTACCTGCACCGGCATCCGGCGGAGTTCCTGGTCCGCTTGCATTTGTTTGCCGAACAAGCAGCCAACTGCGTGCCGGAATGGCTGCAGGAGCAAGGCCATCGTCTGGTGCGCGAAGCGACCAATCGCACGGCTGAAGAAGACGATGCCGACTGGTTGCCGGTGGCCTCCTTGCTGGCCGGCGAAGCCGGTGCGGCTGGACAGAACAGGCAGCAGTGGCCGCTTTTCCTGCTCTGCCAGTATCTTGGCCTGAACGCCGCCAGGTTGAGCGCCGGCGGCCCGGATCTGGCGCAGGCGCTGCTCGCGGCGGTTGCCGAACTGACCCCCGCGCGGATGGGTTGGGTCTGGCTGCAAGCTTACGAGCGCCACTATCGCCAACAGATACTCGGCGCGCTCGCCGCCAATAGCGGCCGTGGCGCCTGGAAAACGCGACATGGTCGGCCCGCCGCGCAACTGGTGCTGTGCATGGATGACCGCGAGGAAGGTCTGCGCCGGCATCTGGAAGAAATCGCGCCCGAGCTGGAAACCCTGGGCGCGGCGGCCCACTTCAACGTGCCGCATGCCTGGCGCGGTCTCGACGAC
>Ga0335397_10009027_pt1 | contig 12505 bp, 11 predicted proteins | sample MAT04_FD_205740 | JGI IMG/M metagenome (GOLD analysis project Ga0335397, IMG submission 205740) | Freshwater microbial communities from Lake Fryxell liftoff mats and glacier meltwater in Antarctica - MAT-04 (spades assembly) (version 2) ...
CCCATGGTCACGCCGTCACTGACGGCGATGGTGTTGAACTCCATGGGCGTACCGCCCGCCGCGCGGATGCCCTCCTTGACCGCCACCGCCAGGTCGCGCTGGTTCAGGTTGCAGGGCATCGTCTCGATCCACTGCGTGGCCACGCCGATGATGGGCTTCGCCAGGTCCTCGTCCGTGAAGCCCACGGCCTTGAGCATGCCTCGTGCGCCGGCCCGGTCCGGACCGTCGGTCAGGGCGGCGGAGTGACGCTTGGCGGGATCGGACGGGCGGTCGTAGGGCAAAGACATGGGGCTATCGTCCTCGGGTCGACTGGTTCCTCGGTTGGGCTCCGGTCAGTGTATGGGATCGCAGGCGTGCGGATCAGGGCGGCATAGCCGGGGGGGTCGCGGCCGTGGCTCGCGCTCAGGATCTGCCCCTATCGCGGTGGAGCCAAGCCAGCAGGTCCGCTGGCGCGAGGTCAGTCACGCGTGTCTCGTAGTGCGCCACTTCGTCGGCCGTGAGCAGCTCGCGACCGGCCCCGGACGTACCTCGCCGAAAGAATGCGGCACGGTCCTTGAGCACGCCCGAGGGATCGGGTGCCGCCTCCTGGGCCCGGGCCCGCATGTCGGCGAAGGACGCGCCCACCACCAGCGCCGGCCATGCCGGCTCCGGCACATCGAATCCCAGGCGACGGGCCAGCCGCCGCATCTGACCCTCGAGGTCGGACGACAGGTCGTCGTAGTGGACCAGCAGGATGTTCGCTTCGTGGCGGCGCGACCAGGCATTGGTCAGGTGATGCATCACGCCCGGCAGCGAGTCGAGCTCCAGGCGCGGGTCATCCTCTCGGTCGATCCAGTCCAGCAGCCATTCGAGGACCGGCATCCGGGGACGAGGCGGGGTGGTCGGCTCTGGCGGAGCGGTCAGCTGCCGCAGTCGCTCGCGGTCGATGTTGTTGCCCTGGTGGTACAGCGACACGGCCATGTCCAGGGGATGGCGGGCCACCACGACATAGCTCGCCCGGGGGTCGATGGGCACGCCATCGAGTGGCGTGTGGGTCTAGATCCAGCGCCGGTGCGGCTGCGCCGCCAAGCGCGTCAGGATCTCGTCGTGGGGCACCACCAGCCAGTCCAGCCACGGCGACAGGTGTGCCAATGGCGCGGGCAGCGGCAGCGCCTGGAACACCAACAGGGCGCAGACCATCTGCATCCAGGTCGTGCCGCTCTTGGAGCGTGTGCTGATGACGGTGTCACCGACACGGAACGGGAAGCCAGCCCATCGGCCGCTGTCCTCGTTCGGGGACTGGTATCGGATGGGCGGCTCATGCATGTGTTCGAGCCTACCCCGTCCGGACGCCAGCGCGGAGTGCACCGGGCAGGCCCGGAGACCGGATGTGCCGTGCGATTCCCACGCAATGGTCAATGCGACGCCGGAGCCACTGCGATCTTCAAGCCCACCGTCGACATTCCCACGCGGCGGGCAGATCGCGGCTCAGGTCGTCCGATCCAGCTGGGCTCAGCCACGAGTTGGACGCTCCGCCGTCGTAGTGACCGTCCGGTGGGAATCCAGGGGCCCTGTCGGTGCCGGGTCGGCCACGGGCACTGCCGGGTCGGCCCCGACCGGCCCTGGGGATGTCAGCCGCGCATGAACTCCGAGACCGCGTCGGGATCCTCGGCGGTGTAGAACCAGACCTCGCTGATGAGGCCGTCGCTCACCCGGAAGACACCGATCTCACGACCAGACATCCAGCCGCCATGGCGCTTCGCCGAGAAGTCGACGAGGGCCACCACGTGCTCCTCGCTGGCCAGCACATCCGTGAGCTCCAGCTTGAAGGTGCCTTCGGTCTCCACCATCGACTGGCGGATGGCGTCCATCACGGCCTCGCGGCCGTTCAGGGTGCCAAGGTACTCATACGGCTCGTGCCAGATGACATCCGGCGCGATGAGCTCAGCGGCAGCCTCCAGGTTGGTGCCCTGGCGCGCCTCGTAGAGCTTGCGGACGACGTTCGGATCGGCGGGCATGTCGCGCTCCCTCAACCAGCCATGGTGGGCATCGGTCGGGTGTCGACCCGGGCGGGATGGATCGCCTCCCACGCATCGATCGCAGCCGAGCGTTGCATGACCCAGCCGATCTCGTCGGTGCCGGCGAGCATCATCTGGCGCGCGAAGGGATCGACCACGAAGTCGAACGTGGTGCCATCCGGCAGCAGCAGGCCCAGCTCGGACAGGTCCACCGTGACACCGGCGTCGGGGTCGCCATCGAGCATCTCCGACAGTCGCTCATGGGTCCGCGGGTCGACCACGATGGGCAGCAGGCCGTTCTTCATGGAGTTGTTCTGGAAGATGTCCGCGAAAGATGTGCTGATGATGGCCTTGATGCCCCATGCCGTGAGCGCCCAGGGCGCGTGCTCGCGGGAGGAGCCAGCCCCGAAGTTGTCGCCCACGAGCAGCACCTGGCGGCCCTGCATCTCGGGTTGGTTCAGGATGAAATCGGGGTTTGGGCTGCCGTCTGGCAGGTAGCGCCAGTCGTTGAACAGGGCGCCCGCGAGTCCTGACTTCTCGGTCGTCTTGAGGAAGCGGGCAGGGATGATCTGGTCGGTGTCGACGTTCTCCGCCGGAAGCGGGATGAGCTTGCTGCTGAAGGTCGTGTACGGCTCAGGCATCTGGCGGCTCCGGTGCGGGGATCAGTGGGCTCCGGCGGTGACCGGGGTGCGACCGACGAGCGGCCGCGGATCGCTGACCACGCCCGCCAGCGCGGTGGCAGCAGCGGTGAGAGGGGAGGCGAGGAAGGTGCGCGAGCCCTTGCCTTGGCGCCCTTCGAAGTTGCGGTTGCTGGTGGACAGGATGTACTGGCCTGGGGCGCCCTGGTCGCCGTTCATGGCGATGCACATGGAGCAGCCCGCCTCACGCCACTCGGCGCCAGCGTCCTTGAACACGCTGTCGAGGCCTTCTCGCTCCGCCTGGATCTTCACCTGGGCGCTGCCGGGTACGACCATGACCCGCAGGCCGTCGGCGATGTGGTTGCCCCGGAAGATGTCGGCCGCTTCCCGCAGGTCACTGATGCGGCTGTTGGTGCAGGAGCCGATGAACACGATGTCCACCTTCTGGCCGAGCAGGGACTGTCCCGCGGTGAGACCCATGTACTCGAGTGCGTGCGTCAACGCCCGCTTGCCGGCTTCGTCCGGCTCGGCATCGGGGCTGGGCACGGCGGCCGTGATACCCATACCCATGCCTGGGTTGGTGCCGTAGGTGATCATGGGCTCCAGGGCGGCGGCATCGATGAGGATCGACTGCTCATAGATCGCGCCCGGGTCGGAGGGCAGGGTGCGCCATCGGGCGACCGCGGCGTCCCAGTCGGCGCCCGTGGGTGCGTGCGGCTTTCCCCGGACGTACTCGAATGTGGTCTCGTCGGGGGCGATGAGACCCGCCCGCGCGCCACCTTCGATGGACATGTTGCAGACGGTCATCCGCTCCTCCATCGAGAGGCCGTCGATGGCCGAGCCGCGATACTCGAACACGTAGCCCGTGCCGCCGCCGACACCGATACGCGAGATGAGGTTGAGGATGATGTCCTTGGCCGTGACACCCGGCCTGAGCTGGCCCTCCACGCGCACCTCGTATGCGCGCGGCGGTCGCTGCAGCAGGGTCTGGGTCGCCAGCACCATCTCCACCTCGGAGGTGCCGATGCCGAACGCGAGCGCCCCGAATGCGCCATGGGTCGCGGTATGCGAGTCGCCACACACGATGGTCATGCCCGGCTGTGTGAGCCCCAGCTCAGGCCCGATGACATGCACGATGCCTTGATGCTCCGAGCCGCGGGAGTAGACCGGCACCCCGAACTCGGCGCAGTTGCGCTCCAGCTGGGCGACCTGGAAGGCGGCCTGCTGATCAAGGATGGGCAGGCTCAGGGGAGTGGTCGGGGTCGAGTGATCAGCCGTCGCGACGGTGCGCTCCGGGTGGCGCACGGTGAGCCCGCGGTTGCGAAGGCCCTGGAACGCCTGGGGACTGGTCACTTCATGGACCAGGTGGAGGTCGATGCCGATGACGCTGGGAGCCCCAGGCTCCTCGAACACCACGTGCTCATCCCAGATCTTCTGGACAAGGGTCCGCGGCGCGGGAGTATCGGATGCTGGCTGGATCAGGGTCGGGTCGGGCATCGGGATCTCGCTGGTGGTGGCCGGTGTGAGCGCGTGCCAAGCGGCGCGGACGCCGGCACTGGAGCCTAGCAGACGCCACACCGCGAACGAGCAAGCGTCCAGGAAGTGGCGGCTGCGCACTGCCGACACGGATGTATCTGCGAGGCGCCGGCAAGGCCGCCAGGGCCGGATGGCACTTGTGTTCTCGACTCGCAACGTCCAGTCTGTGTGTCGCAGGACGGTGTCGCCGCGCTCTGGTGCTCTGTCCGCACTACTGAGGAGGACCGGAGATGCAACGACACCGAGGGATCGGACTCGCCACGACGGCGCTTGCCGTGGGGGTGCTGGCCGCAGCGTCGCTGCCGGCGGTCGCCCAGAGCCCCGCCGCCAGCGCCGGGACGGATTGGGCCTCGACCATCAGTGGATCGGCGGAGCTGTCGGGCTGGGAGTCCTCGCCAGCCGAAGGCGAAGCCTTGACCAAGACCCTGGCGGCGTTCGCCGCGAAGTATCCCAACATCGCGGTGGACTATCGGCCGCTGGCGGGCGACTACCCCGCCCTCATGGCCGGCAACTTCGCCTCGGCGGCTGTGCCGGACTTGTTCTATGTCAACGCCGAGTACGCCCAGCAGTGGATCGGTGAAGGCTTCCTGGCGCCGCTCGACGACTGGATCGCCACATCTGGCTTCGACACCAGTGCCTTCTACCCGGGCTATGCCGACATCTTCAAGCAGGACGGCAAGACCTACGGTTTCCCCAAGGACGGCAACACCATCGCGATGGCCTACAACACGGCCCTGGTGACGACGCCGCCGACGACGATGGACGAGCTGCGCACGGCAGCGGAGTCGCTCAAGGGCGCTGCGGGCATCACCGCTCCGCTCTGTCTCAACGCGGGCCTTGATCGGGGCCTGGCATTCCTGTATGCCAACGGTGGCGACGTACTCACCGCGGACAGGACCGCGAGCGCCATCACCACGGATGCCTCCAAGGCGGCCGTTCAGGCGTACATGGACCTGTTCAAGGACGGCCTGGCCATGACCGCAGGCGACCTGGGTGCAGGCTGGTGCGGCGAGGCTCTGGGCAAGGGCTCTGCTGCCATCGCCTTCGAGGGTGGCTGGCTGTCGCCCTACATGGACAGCACCTTCCCGGACATCAACTATGCCTGGGCAGAGATGCCCGTCGGGACCTCGGGTGAGCCTGTGACCATCGCGTTCACGGTCTCGTACTCCATCGGTGCGGACTCGAAGAACAAGGACCAGGCCTTCGCGTTGTTGAGCTACCTCACCGGCGCCGAGGGGATGACCAACTGGACGTCGAGCGGCGTCGCTCTGCCGTCACGGTCGGACGTCCCCGCGGCCGCCGGCATGGACGCCCTGTCCGCGGGCAGTGCCTATGCCCGTCCAGGCGCCGGGTTCATGCCCGACTGGAACGGGGTACAGAAGGCATTCGCGGACACCTTCACCGCGGAGATCCAGAACAAGACCTTCTCGGCAGATCCGGTCGTGGTGGCCACCGACGCTGCTATCACCGCGGCTCTCGCCAAGTAACGTCAAAGTCAACTGTGAGGACGCTCCGGTAGCCCCGGAGCGGTCGGGGCCGGCGTTGCGCCGGCCCCGACATCAGTATCCGTACTGGGTCACGCGGGCAGGGACATGACCACAACGGCTCCCGGCGGCAAGTCGCGCCTCCTGTCACGGCGGTCGGAGGCGATCGCCGGGTATCTGTTCATCTTCATCCCGATGCTGCTGTTCATCGTGCTCAACGTCGGGTCCATCCTGTACGCGCTGTACATCAGCGTCTGGGACTGGAACATCCGGTCAGGCCCGGAAGCCTTCATCGGCCTCCAGAACTACCAGGATGCATTGGCGGACCCGGTGTTCATCACGGCCATCCGCAACAGCATCTACTACACCATCGTGTGGGTGCCGGTGACGATGACCCTGGGGTTATCCCTGGCGCTCATCGTCAACCAGAAGTTGCGTGGCCAGACGTTCTTTCGTGCGGCCTACTACTTCCCGGCGATCGCCAGCTCTGCGGCCATCACCACGCTCTGGATATTCATCGTGGCTCCGGACGGACTGTTCAACGGGGTCCGCGAGGCACTTGGCCTGAACCCGCTCTTCGAATTGTTCGGTATCTCGCCCAACCAGAACTGGATCGGTAATCAGCAGACGGCCATGAACACAGTCATCGTGCTCAATGCCTGGACAACGTCGGGCACATTCATGTTGTTCTACCTCGCGTCGCTGCAGTCCATACCCCGGGAGGTGTACGAGGCCGCCGCCATTGATGGCGCGAGCTGGTGGCAGTCGTTCTGGCGGGTGACCATGCCGCTGCTCCGTCCCGGCCACTTTTTCGTAGCCACCGTCGCGGTCATCGGTGCATTGCAGCTGTTCGATCAGGCGATCATCGGTGGGGGTGTCAACGGTGACCCCAACAACGCGCTCATGACGATGGTGCTGTACTTGTACAACGCCGCCTTCCGGCAGTTCAACTTCAGCTACGCGGCGGCCATCGGTATCATCCTTTTCCTGCTCATCTTTGGCGCGACGCTCCTCCAACGCCGGTTCTTCGGCACGAACCCGTCGTGGTAGGCGGGAACGCATGAGCCAGCCGACGTCCGCGGTACCTGCGGCTCCCGCGACGGGCACATCTCCTGGCGCCACGTACCAACGGGCCGGGCGATGGCGCCGGCGAATCGCCTACACGATCCTGATCGGCTACGCCATCCTGATGTTCGTCCCCTTCGCGTGGTCGGTGGTGACATCCTTCAAGACGCTGCCGGACTCGGTCAAGCTCACGTTCATCCCCAACCCTTTCACGCTCCAGGGTTGGGAGTACGCATGGAACAACCTCACTCCGCCCTTGCCCATGCTGTTCCTGAACAGCGCTGTGATCGCGCTCGTTATCACGATCATCAACGTGGTCACGGCCAGCATCGCGGGATATGCCTTCGCCCGACTGCGCTTCCCAGGGCGGGAGTTCCTGTTCCTGCTCGTTCTGGCAACGCTGATGATCCCTGACCAGTTGCGCCTGGTGCCCGTCTATCTGCTCATGAACGGCCTGGGCTTGACGCGCGGCTTCGGTCAATACGTGGCACTTGTCGTGGTCCTGGCCGTGAGTGGTGCGAGCATCTTCCTCATGCGCCAGTTCTTCATCTCTATGCCCAAGGAGCTGGAGGAAGCCGCCCGCATCGATGGCGCAGGCTTCTTCACGACGTTCCGCAAGGTCATGCTGCCGCTGGCGGGTCCGGCCGTCGCCGCGGTGACCATCCTGACCTTCCAGGGGACCTGGAACGGCTTCTTCTGGCCGCTCGTCTTCCTACGGGAGCCGGACCACTACACGATGCCTATCGGCCTCAACTTCTTCCGGACAGCGGGCGGATTCGCCACGAATTGGCCGCCCTTGATGGCCGTGGTGGTGATGGCCACCATCCCCATCGTGGTGCTGTACCTGTTCTTCCAGCGCTACTTCGTGGAAGGCATCGCCTCGTCCGGCGTCAAGGGGTGAGCGTTATGGACGTCCGCGGGCGAACGCCCGCACCACCCCGCATCGGGCGCGCCGTTCGGTCGGCTGCGTCGGACTTCGTGGCCAACTCCTGGCGGCTGGTGGCGCCCAACCTGGCATGGGGCGCTTGTCTGCTGCTGCTGCTCGGGACCCGGGGGATGTCGGCCGTGACCCTGCTGCTGGTGCCACTCCTGGCTGTGCCGACCATCGGCGTGTACCGGGTCGCTGCGCTCATCGCGCGTGATGAGCCGGTGGGCGCCCTGGACGGCTTTCGATGCTGGCCGGCCTTCGGTGCACGGGCGCTCATCGTGGGCACGTCGCTGTACGTCGCCGTGGTCCTGTTCGGCACCAACTTCATCACTGGCATCCAGACCGGTGACGTCGTCGGCTGGTCGCTGGCCACGTTCGCGGGCTGGGGTCTGGTGGTGGTGGCCATCCTGAGCGCGGTGATCTGGCCACTGCTGGTCGACCCCTGGCGCGCCACGCTGGGCCTCCGGGGCGTGACCCGTCTCGCCGGGCTGCTGGCGCTGGCTTTCCCGGTCAGGTTTGGCGTGCTTGCCATCGTGCTGGGCATCATCTTCGCGCTGAGCACCGTCGCGGTGGTCGCAGTGCTGACCGTTGCCGTGGCGTTCGCGGCACCGGTTGCGTGCCGCTACGTGCTGCCGGCCGCGGACCGCTTCGCGCCGCCACCGGACCGACCAGCGGACGTGGTTTGAAGGAGGTCGCGGCAGGTCCAGGAATCGGGGCTGCATTCCCGCTGGCGCGCATCGACGCGGTGGTATTCGACATGGATGGGGTCGTGACGCAGACGGCGGTCATCCACTTCGCGGCCTGGAAGCAACTCTTTGATGATGTGCTGACGGTCCGGGCTTCGGCGACCGGCGAGCCGTTCCGGCCATTCGAAGGCGACGACTATCGCCGATATGTGGACGGCAGGGCCCGGTATGACGGGGTGCGGGACTTCCTCGGGTCACGGGGCATCACCCTGCCCGAGGGGGCGCCCGGCGATGCACCGGAGCGCGGCACGGTCTGCGGGCTCGGCAATCGCAAGAACAGGGTGTTCCTGGAACGGGTAGCCACGGACGGGGTCGAGCCGTTCCCAACGACCATCGTCTTCGTCCGCCGGCTGGTCGCCGCTGGTCGCCGCGTGGCCATCATCTCGGCCAGCGAGAACGCTACCCAGGTCCTCACCGCTGCGGGCGTACTGGGCGAGTTCCAGGCGAAGGTGGACGGCGATGACAGCCGCTATCTGGGTCTGTCGGGCAAGCCCGACCCGGCTATCTTCCTGGAGGCGACGCGCCGACTGGGAGCCACGGTGACCAGGACGGCCATCGTGGAGGATGCCCTCGCTGGCGTGGAGGCGGGCGTGCGTGGCGGGTTTGGGTTCGTGCTGGCCGTGGACCGGACCGGGTACGGGTCCCAGCTCGCCGCGGCGGGCGCATCGCTCGTGGTCCGGGACCTGGGCGAGCTGCTGCTACCGACCGCCTGAGCGGCACTGACCTCAGCCGCGGTCGTGCCAGCCGTCGGGGCCTGCCGCGAGCCTCACGCCCGATCGTCCGACCTCGAGCCGGCCGATGCCGGGCACGATGACCGTGACCGGCGCGCTCGCCCGGATGGTCAGGCGCCCGTGTTCCACGGTGGTGCGCACGAGGCGCCCTCGATAGCGCACCGGCACCTCCAGCAGGCTCCAGCTGGGTGGCAGGCGAGGATCGATGGCCAGGCCGTCCTCGACGGGCCGGATGCCCGCGAAGCCGGTCGCAAGCGCCTGCCACAGGCCGCCCATGGTGGGGATGTGCAGACCCTCGGCCGCGGTCCCGGTCCGGTCGTCCAGGTCGAGGTATGCGGTCATGTCCAGCGCCTCGAGGGCCGCATCGAAGCGGCCCGCCCGCGCCAGCAGCTCGGCGTGCGTGCCAGGGGAGAGCGAGCTGCCGTGGGCGGTGCGCGGCTCGTAGTAGTCAAGGTTGGCCTCGAGGGTCCCGGGCGCTACCTCATCCGGCACGAGGTGATGGAGCATGAGCACGTCGGTCTGCTTCACGACCTGTGCCTGCTCCGTCCGCTCCCGACCCAGGAACACGTCGCCCCAGACGGGTCGCCGGGTCAGCGCGGCGATGCGCACGTCCTCCAGGGCATGGAACCCCGCGAACTGCTCATACACACCGGTTGCCGGATCGAAGCCATCGACGATCTGGTCGGCGACCGTCAGCCAGTCGTCGACCTCCGCCGGGCTGACGTCGTCCGCGCCGCCGCCGTCGAGTCCTCCTGTCCGCGCCGAGGCAGCAGGTGCGCGGCCCTCGCCACGCCGCACCGCAGCGGCAGCGGTGCGCAGGTTCCAGCGCGCCATGACGTTGGTATACGCGTTGTCGTCCACGAACTCGTGATACTCATCCGGGCCGATGATGCCCCGTACATGGGCCGAGCCGTCGGGGTCGCGTTCCAGGCGCGATGCCCAGAAGCGCGCAGTCTCCACCAGCAGCCGCCGGCCATCCCCGTCGAGGAAGCCCTGGTCACCGCTCCAGGCGGCGTACCGGACCGCCGCCCAAGCGATGTCGGAGATGACATGCAACTCCCGGAGACCGGTCCAGATGTAGATGGGCTGGCCGTCCGGGCCGGGGACGACACGCGGCGTCACGTCGCGCCCGGATGCCGCTGACTCCCACGGGAACCACGCACCCCGGAGGCCTGCCTCGCTGGCCGCGGCCTGGGCGGCCGCGAGCCGACGCACGCGGTACTCGAGCATCGCCCGCGCGGCGGACGGCCGGGTCGCGGCGAAGAACGGCAGCACGAAGATCTCCGAGTCCCAGAACACGTGGCCCTTGTAGCCGGGGCCGGTCAGGCCCCGCGGGCCCAGCGGCGCCTCCCGCTGGGTGGCGATCGACGAGTCCAGGTGGAAGAGGGAGAAGCGCACGGCGCGCTGGAGCCGCTCGTCGCCCTCGATCCGAATGTCCATCTCATGCCAGCGACGTGCCCAGGCGCTGCGCTGATCAGCGAGCAGCCCGTCGACGCCCCGCGCACGCGCCCGACCCAGCAGCCGCGATGCGCTGGCGATCGTCGCCGGTCGCGTCGGGTCGATGCGGTATGCCGCCAACCGCTCGAGGTGACGACCGGAGGGGCCACGCACAGCCCGGTCGATGGCGGCGAACGCGACCCCGCCTGGGTTGCCCTGCAGCCGACCAGTCGCCACGTCCGGATCTGAGCCGGCGCGGCCGACACCAGCGACCGCTCCCCGGGTCCCCTGGATCGATGCCAGCGGACCACGCCGATCCGCGCGAGCACCAGGGCCCACGGCTCGCAGCACACCCACCCCAGGCATCGCCCGGGAGGCGAGTGTCACGGCCTGGAACCAGCCCGCTGTGCTGGTCGCGACGTGATGCAACAGACCGGTGCGCAGGTCCAGCACCCGACGGATCGGCTGCTCAGCGGACAGCGCTCCGGTGAGGCGGGTCCAGTCTGGCAGTCGCAGCAGGTCGGTGGACGGCCCATCCCCGATATACGCGTTGGCAGCGATGACCTCGCGGCGCGCTGGCTCGTAGCCCGTCAGGGGACTGCCGACGCTGCCCACCAGTCCGTCCGCGATGGTCAGCCAGGAGTCCCGGACACGCTCGAGGCCTGGCTCAGCGCCAACGACATCGATGGTCCAGCGGGGGTCATCTGGCACCGCTGGCAGCTCCCCGGCTGCGCGCCGGCGGGCGATGGCTGCCAGAGCGGACGTGGCGCCCGTCGGCAGGATCCGCACGATCCCCTCGGGCGTCCGGCACGCGCCGTCGCAGCCATCGACGTACAGGATCTCAGCGGGTCGGATGCCACTCCGCTGCCAGGCCGCGGTGACCGCGCGGGCTAGCCCGGGACCGCCATGCCCCAGCAGCTCCATCACGGGAACGCTCATCGCGCGGAGCTCGTCCAAGGGACCGTCGAGCGCCTGGCTACGCCCGTCACCAGTCGCGACCACGATGAGCTCGATGCGCCCGATGCCCTCGGGCGTCTCCGACGGCGGTACCACATGGGCCGTATTGGTCGATCGAGCAGACATCTGGCGGCCCCCATCCATCATCGTGGCGTGCCCGGAAGGCCGGCGGTGCGACTCAGCCGCGAACCGGATACGGACCATCGTACGACCGTTGTCGCGCACGAGACGTGTGGCCCTCGCACCGGCCGTCGCCCGGGCGCGACTGGTACTCGCGAGATGGCGCCATCTGGCCGGAGGGAGCCGCGCGACGCGTAGTCACCGGCAACCCGTGCGACTCGTGGTAGCGACGGTGGCGACCAACGGCCGTAGTGGCGACCACCACTCGCACGTTTGATCACCAGGACGTGCGTGTGCGCTCGCCAGGGCCTCACTGGTTAACCCACAGTGTCGGATAGACCCATCTCGCGAGTACCAGTCGCGCGGCGAGCAGCGGTCGCGCGGCGAGCAGCGGTCGCGCGGCGAGTACCAGCGTCATGATGGCGTGGTCGGATCCCGCCGGTACGACATGGACAAGTTTCTGACGAAGGGGCCATGCCATCGCGGACCTTCGGCACTGGGTGGACATGGTTCGCGGGACTCGTGTAGAGTCGTGGCCTACTTCCACAGCAGGAGCCCTCGCCCTCATGGGTCAGCAGCACCGGCATCGACGCTTCGCAGCCATCGCGATCCGCGCAGATGGTCGACACGTGCCCATGCAGCTGCCGGACGACTCCGACGTATCCCTCCTTGCCAAGCTCGAGCTCGTAGTACTCGAGCTGATTGCCATCCTTACCGGCTCCCGGCGGGAGACTGGAGGACGACGGAGGTAGAGGCGCTGCGAAAGCAGCCCAGACCACGATCCACCAGGACCCTCGCCGGGATGCGAGGGTCTTTCGTTTTGTCAGACGACCGACAGCCACCCACGACCGACAGCCACCCACGAC
>Ga0335397_10009032_pt1 | contig 12502 bp, 11 predicted proteins | sample MAT04_FD_205740 | JGI IMG/M metagenome (GOLD analysis project Ga0335397, IMG submission 205740) | Freshwater microbial communities from Lake Fryxell liftoff mats and glacier meltwater in Antarctica - MAT-04 (spades assembly) (version 2) ...
TGAGTAACAAATAGTCAACACCTCCTCTTAGTGTTGGGCAAACATCACCGTTGGTAGAATTTGTATAACCAAACAATACTAAGTCGCCGTCGGGTAGGTAATGCAAAGACCCTGCACCATCAACACCACTGCCACCATATGTTTTTTGTGTTAACAGGTTTCCGTTGTTATCAATATGTATCACCCACAAATCCAAATCTCCCCGATTAATAGAAACATCACCATCAGCAGAACGTGTTTCTGCTAGTATAAACCATCCCCCGGTTCTATCTTTAGCCAACCATTTAAATAGGTCATTATCTGTACCGCCAAATGTTTTCTGCCAAACAATGTTTCCTGCACTACTTAGCTTTACAATCCAAACATCAAAACTGCCTTTGTTTAATGTTATATCCACATTGTTTGACAATGTAGAACCTCCAACTATCAAACTGCCATCGCTATTTTCTAAAATAGTATGAGGCCCGTCATCGTTCGTACTACCTCCAATAGTTCGTTGCCACAAAAGCGTTCCGGAAGCACTAAGCTTGATTATCCATATATCTATTCCGCCCTTACTACCGGATACGTCTAAGTTATTTGAGGAAGTTGTACAGCCAACTGCAAAACCACCGTCAATTGTGGACACAATCGAAAAGCCGGCATCAAAGCCGGTTCCGCCATAGCATCGCTGCCAAAGAATTGTTCCGTTTCTATCTAACCTCATTACAAAAACATCAGAACCCCCTTTATGACCGCTTATATCGCTGCCGTTGCCATTTGTAAGTCCTGTAAGTATATAACCCTCATCGGGCAACTGCTGTATGGCTACTCCATAATCATCTGCAGGCCCGCCATAATTTCTTGCCCATTCTTTGTTACCTGCCGCATCAAGTTTTATAACCAAAATGTCAAAACTACCTTTTGGTCCGGTGATGTCACCGTTTGTAGATGCGGTATAGCCAATGATCACGGAACCACTGTCGCTAGTAGGATAACTGCCAAAAGTCAAATCTGCTCCTGAACCGCCAAAATTATGCTGCCATTCAATAGGAGACTGACCGGATGAAGTGTTAAAAATTAACAAGAAACAAAACGAGACCAATATTTTCATCATAGAAATCATTTTCATTTTTAAGAGCCAAATCGTTGTCAATCTGTTGCCCCTCAGAAAAAACTAAAATGAGTTTTCCTGACATGGCAGTTGAAGGTTTTAGATTTTTTTGCAAAAGTAGCTCCTGGAAATATAAGAAGTGTTCGAAATCACGATGCCTGACATCAAATTTTAAAATTTGGATGATTTTGTGAATGTTTGACTTTCAAACCATCTATATATTGCGTTGAGGCCTTAAAAAAAACTACCTGGGTATCTAATTTCAAAAGAGGATTTTACACAACTATATAATTATTCTCAAACTTATTATCGGCATGGAAAATTATTTGCAGAACGCTTGTTTTTGAATGTGAATTAGCGTTGGATAGTTTTTTATACGAAACCCCTGAACAACGTTATACCTTAATAGTAAAAAGAAATTCAAAACTGTTACAACAAGTTCCGCAATATATGTTTGCATCCTACTTAGGTGTAAAGCCAGAAATAATCAGCAGAATAAGAAAAAGAAAGTAACCTTCATTTCGCAGCAACATCTCTGCCCTTACAGAACGTTGCATCAATTAGGTGTGCATATTGTTATTACTTAAAGCGCAACGTCCACTAAGGGAAACATTGCTATGAAGCAAGCCAATATTGAAAATTAGACAACTTTATATAAAAAAGAAAAGTGGCACATTGATAGGTAAATTCAATGTGCCACTACACTTAAAGACTTTTTTAATACAATTCAATTAATTAACTTAAAAAGTATTTTTTATTTTCTTTAACCCATTGTGCTAACGAAGTCATTACAAAGCAGTGTTGACTGCAGCCAATTTATTTCCTAAGTATTTCCCCATGTTTATGACAGCAGCCGGTAGTATTCCTCCGGCAAAAATGTTGATATTGGGAGCTGGTGTTGCAGGTTTGCAAGCCATCGCCACTGGTAAAAGATTGGGTGCTGTAGTGGAGGTTTTTGATACCAGGCCTGCAGTAAAAGAAGAGGTAATGAGCCTGGGTGCAAAATTTGTAGAAGTAGAAGGGGCAGCCGATGCCTTTTGCCCAAATGAATAAATGATTTCGTAAAAGCGAATGAAGAGAGTTAACAGCCCGGGAAATCGCTGCCCGAGTACTTCAATTTCTCTGATGTTTGCCATCTACACTTCACCTGCATCCATGCATTGTACATTATAGCGGGTAGGTGCCTGATCATGTACGGAAACAATGTCTGCATAAAAGCTGGGACCAAAATAAAAGTTAAGTGTAATTTCGTCTATATCCTTCAGGTAATATCCACGAAAAAAGCCAGACCTGATAAAAAAAAGGGTTTGTGTTTGCTCTCCCTCTTTTAAAATAAAACCTTTCTTTTCTATCATCACCGATTTAAAACATTGCTGAAGCGCTAAAATATCCTCATCGTTTAGTGGATAAACTCTGCAGACAAAGTCTCTAAAAATGCCGTCAATTACCATGGTTTGATTTTGGAATTAAGTAAAGTTTACACTACATATATTTTTTGTTTAAGGTAAGTATTAATTCTTTCTATTTACTGGAGATGGTAACAATTTCCTGAATAAAGGAATCTTTGGCGGCTACCGTCAATAGAAATTCCGCCAACGCATTGGCCGGTACAAGGGATCTGTTGATTGGGTTGCCTGGCTTGTAATTACTACAGGGTTCTTCTATGGCTTTCGTGCTTTTGATTATTATAACTGGCCTGATAATAGTCCATTGCAGGCCACTATCCCGTACAAAGTTTTCCAACATCATTAATTTTGATAGCTGAGCCATCTTAAACCAATTAATGAACCTGAACCATAACTGGTAGCGCAACGGCGCTTTCTTTACATTGCTGTTAACACCGTGCCTGGAAAGTAAAATAAAACGGGTAACCTGATTAGCCTTCATTGCCTTTAGTATGTTGGCAGCACTTGTAATGTAAAAGTCATCTTTATCTTTCAACTCAAGGTGCATTGCATCAATAACAACTTCCTGACCTTGCATGGCTTCTTCCACTGTGCTGTAGTTGAGGGTATCGGCATGAATAATCAATAGGTTTTCGTGGGATAAATTACCCTTGTTTTTTTGTGAGGCTGCGTACCAGGTAACGTAGTGACCACGGCTTAATGCCAGTTGAATAAGTTGATTGCAGGCATAGTTACCCTTTGCAAAAATGAGTATATTCATACTTGTTGAATTTGTACAAAATTTTTTTAAGGTGAGTTTTCTTTTACAGCATGCTATTTACGAACAGCAACTGATTTTTGGGTATAAGATAGAGCAGCGAATACTCCCAACCCGCCTTTAATATTAGAAACTATTTCCCCTGAAACAGCAAACGGATTTATCAAAGCAGCGATGGCAGTTTGCCTTGTGTTCAGGTAATTATAATAGTCGTTTGTTAAATGAAACAAACGGGCATGAATTGAATCGCCATTCTTGAAGTCATACCCTGATCCATAAATTATTTCGTTATTATCGTTTGCAAGGTTATCACTGATGAGTGCTTCAAGACTTATGCTATCATTGACACTGTTTTTATTCAACACTAACCGGTAATAGTTTACAGCCGCCGGATCATCTTTAAATTTTGTATAGCAAAATGCTTCATTGTTATTATTGAAAGTGGGGGTGAGGCTCTCAATTTGTACTGGCCTAATAAAATGTGTAACTGCACTTACACGCCTGCCCTTTTTGTCAACTACATCAATCCTGTAATTTGTAGCATCAAGATAATTGACCCGTACAATTTTAGGATTGCCAAAATTGTAGGCTCTTCGCTGTTCTACATCTACATAAGCGAATGGCAACAAGGTATCTATTTCTGTACCGTGAGTTATAACAACGAATGCAGAAATAATTAATGGAGGAATGGTACTTGTGTCCAGCAAGGCTTTGCTTTCGGAGATGAGTGCACACATTGGCCGACCGTCTTCCAGATAGCATTCAACTACCAGTTTACTTTCGTTGGGCGGCAGTTGAATGAGGTAATCTTTGGAACAGGAAGCCAACAACAAGATCAAGGTAACGGAAGCGGCAAAAAGGCTTTTCATAATTAGAATTTAAAATTGTACGTAATGGATGGGATGATAGGGAAAAGTGTAACTGCCTTAGGTGTAAATTCCTGTGGAGTGCCCGGTAGCACATTGCTATTTTCAGTTGGCTCAAATGAAATAAAATAAGGATTTAAGCGGCTGTATGCATTGTACAAACTGATGGAAATATCGGAACTACCCCGTTTTGTTTTTAGTTTATATACCATGCCAATATCCAGCCGGTGATAACCGGGCATCCGGTAATTGCTGCGTTCGGGATATACAGGCGCCAGCGTGAAAAATGTGCTGGCATCAAGCGAGCCGGGAGCATCGATGCCAATGGTTCTGCCGGTTGGCAACGAAACGGCATTGCCTGTGTAATAAGTCCAACTGCCGGAAAGTGTAATCCGTTTTGCCAGCGGATAGCTCACCACCATGGACAACTCATGTCGCCTGTCGTAGCGGGGATAAAATGTTTTACCATTGTTGATGGCTGCAAACTGCCTTGTTGTCCAGGCCAGGGTATAGCCCAGCCAGCCCCGTAGTTTACCAGATGTTTTTTCAAGCATTATTTCGTTGCCATACCCTCTGCCATTGCCAAATACAAATTCATTTTCAAGCGTTGAATTGATCAACAGGTTGGCGCCTGGCTTATAATCAACCAACTGGCGCATCCATTTGTAATACGTTTCATTGGTAAGAAGAAACTTACCACCCAAATTTACACTAATATCTAGTGATGCCTGATCACTCAATTCGGGCTTGATATTAGCGGTAGACGGATACCAAATATCAGTAGGCAGTGAAGCACCAGAACTGGCAACCAAATGCTTGTATTGCTGCATCCTTGCATAACTTGCTTTTAATGAAAAATTATCGTTGAAAAGATATCTTGCACTTAATCTTGGTTCTAGACCTAACCAGGTTTTACCATTGTTGAAAAGGGTGAACCGTACACCAGAATTTAACCGCAGCTTTTGGCTGAGGTCCCAGTCATCAGAAAGATAAATACCTGCTTCCGTGCCATCCAACGCTTCTCCGCTTGTCAGGGTTTCTTCGGCCTGGTTGCTATTAATATTAAAGGTGGAAATATTAAATTCATTCAGCCCTGCCTGATAGCCAAATGTTAGTTGATGTTTTTTAAACCCGGTATAGATAAATTGATGGGATAAGGAATACTCTTTTACAGCAGAGCCGATCTTAAAATCGAACCGATCAAATTTGCTTTCGAGCAAATAATTATAATTAGATAAATGGGCAGATAAGTGAGACTGCAACCCTTTGCCATAATTCTTTTTCCAGTGCAGACTAATGGCCGTATTGCCCCAACCAAACGTAGAGCCAAATATGTCTGAGTCGAATTTGAAGTAATCACGGCCATAGTAAAAACTGCCATAAATAGAAGACGTTTCATTGATCAAATAATCGAACCGGGCATTGAGATCATAAAAATAATAAGTGGGTATTGGATTGAAAGCACTGTCTTTTGCATTGGATGCATTGATTGCAGAAGTAAACACATCTGCGTATGTGCGACGGGCAGCAATATTGTACGTGAGCTTCTTTCCACCTTCATTTTTAGGAAGCAAATTACCCAGCAGGTTAATTCTGGAAGCAATGAGGCCAATACCGCCGCCAACCGAAATTCCTTCATCCTGCCCTCTCAAAGAATTTACGTTTACGATAGAAGATAGCCTGCCACTATATTCCGCAGGGAAGGCTGCTTTATACAATTGTACATCTTTAATCGCATCAATATTGAACGTACTAAAAAAGCCAAAAAGATGATTGGGATTGTATACCGTTGTGCCATCCAGTAAAAACAAATTTTGATCGGTACCGCCGCCACGTACACTGATGCCACTTGTGCCCTCCCCGCTATTCTTTACACCTGGTTTCAATTGAAAAACCTTGATGATGTCAACTTCTCCAGGAATAGCAGGTAGGGTAAGTGCGGTTTTTCTATCTACAGTTTCAACGCCTGATTGCACAGAACGTATTCGTAGTTTATTATCCCTGGAATTTACGATCACTTCCTGCATCGCTTTTACAACAGGTTTGCTGATCAACGTAATCAACGTGTCATTTGCTACCTCCAATGGAAGGGTGATGCTTTTATCACTATGCGAAATTTGCAGCGTGTATTTACCCGGAGGTATGGTGAGGATAAAATTTCCCGATTGATCCGTTACCACTGCAATTGTTGAATTTTCAACAACAATACTGGCAGCCTCCAATCCTGCACCTTTGCTGCCATCTTTTAGTACACCCTTTACAGTTACGGTTTTAGGTGCCTGGGCCACAGCGCCCAATTCGGTCACTAGTAGTACCACCAGCAATAAATAAATTGCCATCTTTATTCTCTGGAATCTCAAACTCATACCATCAAAATTGAGCATTCAAAAATTGCTTCAACATAACATAGGTTAAGAAATACATTTTTGCTTTTTAACTTAACCTATGTTAGTTAAAATGATCTGTTCAATATTCTTAACATTTGTCAAGTGTGGCTTGCAGATGACCAGCCTACTTTGTGCTCTCAAAAAAACTTATATGATGAAAGCTTTTATCAAACAAATAGCTGTGGGTATAATGCTTGCTGGCTCCGGACAACAAGCAGTTGCCCAGGCCATCACCCAAAATGTAAAAGGGGTAGTAATTGACAAGGCTTCCGAAAAACCTTTACAAGGTGCTACGGTTAGTTTAATGGATGGCACAAACGAGGTTGTAACCGATGCCGATGGAAAGTTTATCCTGAAAGGAGTTCCCATCGGCCGCCAGAAAATTGCCATTTCTTTCCAGGGGTATAAGCCGGTGATTGTTCCCGAAGTATTGGTAACGTAGGGTAAGGAGGTTGTGCTGGATGCCGCCCTGGACCAAAGTATTGCTTCCTTAGAAGCGATTACGGTAAAATCTTCAAAATTAAAAAAAGGGGCAGCCGCCAATGAGTTTGTAGTGGGCAGCAACCGCTCGTTTAATGTTGAAGAGGTAACTCGGTTTGCCGGCGGAAGGAATGACCCATCAAAGCTGGTGAGCAATTTTGCAGGCGTAGTATCTAACAACGATGGAAGAAATGACATTGTAGTAGGAGGTAATTCACCCGCAGGCGTATTGTGGCGAATTGAAGGATTACCTGCACCAAGTCCAAACCACTATTCGGGACTGGGTACTACAGGTGGGCCGGTATCTGCACTTAACACAAACGCATTAAAAACGTCCGATTTTTTAACAGGTGCATTTCCTGCAGAGTTTGGTAATGCTACCGCTGCTGTATTTGATATCAATTTAAGAACAGGCAATGCAGACAAGCACGAGCGAACTCTTCAACTAAATTTGTTTAGTGGCCTTGAAGCTATGCTGGAAGGCCCACTCGGAAAGAGCGGAAAAGGTAATTCTTACCTGGTGGGATACCGCTATTCCTTTGTACAGTTTGCCAGTGCCTTGGGCTTAAATGTGGGCACTAGTGCTCCACCACGTTACCAGGATTGGGTGTACAATCTCAACTTTGCAAAAGGTAAAGCCGGTAGCCTGTCTTTGTATGGCATGGGGGGCATCAGCAACATTGATTTTATTGGAAAAGATATTGATACGGCAGATTTTTTTTCCCGTAAGGACCAGGATAACTATAACGATGGTAACTTTTCTATATTCGGAGCAAAGCATAACATCGGCATTGGTGCCAAAGCTTATCTCCGCACGGCTGTTTCCTATTCCATGGTAAAAAATGATTTTGACAGCTATCAATATCCTTTGCCTTTTAGTGATTTTACCAACCGATACCAAATTAGCAGTTCAAGGAATCAACAGAATACCTTACGGTTTTCTACCTACCTGAATAATAAAATAAATGCAAAGCTTACCTGGAGAACTGGCATAACTGGTGAGCAATTTAACCTTAAAACCAATGTGCTTGACAGAGAAGGTAAAACCGCCAACGACCCTTTCAATGTGATTCGTAAATTTGATGACAACTTTTTCTTGTTTCAATATTTTACCCAAATAAAATTTAAACCCACCGACAAACTAACATTCAATGCAGGCTTTCATGGCACCAATTTTAGTTTCAACAGCAGTTCTGTTGTAGAGCCGAGGGTATCCGTATCGTACCAGCTTACCAACTCCGATCAGGTGTATGCAAGTTATGGTATGCATTCACAGTTGCAGCCCTTTCCTGTTTACCTGTTTGAAGAAAAACTGACAGGCGGCATGGTTGATAGAAGTAATCGTGAACTCGGTTTTACCAGGGCTAACCATTACGTGGTGGGTTACGAAAAAAGAATTGGCTTAAACTGGCGCTTAAAACTGGAAGGATATTACCAGGATATATTTGATGTGCCGGTTGAAAAAACCGCCAGTGGATTTTCTATTTTAAATAGCGGTGCTGATTTTACTTTTCCTGATAAAGGTGGGCTGGTGAATAACGGCACTGGGTCTAACACTGGTGTAGAAATTACCCTGGAAAGATTTTTAGGCAATGGATATTACTTGTTGCTAACCTCCTCTATTTTTAGTTCCAAATACAAAGGCAGTGATGGCGTAGAAAGAAACAGTGCGTTCAATTATGGAAATGTATTAAACGTGCTGGCGGGCAAAGAATGGAAAGTAGGGAAGAGCGGAAAAAATGCATTTACAATAGATGTAAGAGCAACCAGCATTGGCGGTAAATATGCTACCCCGGTTGATTTCAATGCTTCTCTTATAGCTAATAAAGAAGTATTGGATGTTAATAATTACAATGATGAACAACTGGCAAGTTATTTTAGAGCAGATGTAAAATTTGGCTACCGCCGAAACAGTGCCACCAAAAAACGTAGCTCAACGATCTTCCTCAATTTTCAAAATGTTTCTTCCCGTCAAAACATATTTCTGCAACGGTATAACCCAGAACGTAGGACAGTTGGTGCAGTGTATCAAATTGGATTTTTTCCAGACTTACTGTACCGGATTACATTTTAAAATCCGATACAGCAATATTAAGACTGCCCGGTGGCAGGTTGGTAAAATGTTGGTACACGCCGGACAGCCTTCATCGTTTACAACGATATAAAAGAAACACGATTGTGCGACTAAAACTTTTCAAATTCGCTCAAACACCTACTGGTTAAGGGTGCTGGCTCCTCTCCAAAGTAGAGGGGTTGGGGTGAGGTTACGCAGGCTTGAAATGGTTTCAGACATTTAGTCGAACAACAAAGTAAAAAGAAAATATTTTTTTCTTGGGATGACAATTATTAAAAAGCCAAACGATGACAAGCCAATTTCCCGCCAACAGTCTGAGTGCAAAAGATGCTGATTTACTGAACAGTTTTAGTCTGCAATTGAAAGTAGATGCATTGAAAGCACATATCAACATGCATTTTCTTTTCAATAGCCTTCATACATTGTCAACCCTGATTGATGAGGACCAGGAAATGTCGAAGTCGTTTCTACAAAAGTTTTCTAATGTGTACCAGTATTTGCTTTGCGATCACGAGCATAAAATTGTACCCCTGACAGTTGAAATGGATTGTATAGCCAACTATTTCTTTTTGTATAAAACCCGGTTTGGTATTAACATCAATTTAGATATTAAACTTCCTAAAACAATACGGAGATTTGGCATTGTACCACTGACGATTATAACACTATCAGAAAATGCTATTAAACACAATGAAATCAGTGAGCGGGATCCGTTAAGTATATCAATGTATGCTCATGATGGGAAAGTAACCGAAGAATGCACGAATAAAAAGAAACAATCGGTGCTATGTATACGGATACGATTAGAAAATCAATTCATCGTAATTGAAAACAACCGGAATCCCAGGGTAGAGGCTGTTACTGGCCGGCAAACAGGTCTTCAGCATTTGAGATTACTTTAACTTGAACTAACCTCAATACTGCCTGTTATCGAAAAATCTAAAAACAGCTTTCGGGTTAAGATTCCTTTTTTTGTGTATAAAAATTTGTAACGATAATAGATCTCATTCAAGCGCTTATTACAAGGCACGAAGCGAATTTGGGTGGGGGATATTGTGCTGCAAAAATGCAGTTTTTTTAATGAGCGAGTGAGTAAATGAACTGTATTAAGAATTGCAAAATATACTTGATTGATTTAACAACAGTTATTAATATCCAGTAAGCCGACATTGCCTTTTATTTTATGTTTGGTTATAGCTTTAAGAAAAACCTTTTTTTACGCTTAGAAAAAAACGAAACGAATACCAGATTCTACAACATGCGGCAAAGGGCAAGGCCATTTGATAAGCAAACCAACTATTAGGATATCGCAACCGGTCCATTATATTTGTTTGAGCATAGGTTCAATTAAACAACTTTTGGCTATAGCACGGCCGGCGTTATCAATGCCCAATTTAAAAGGTATAAAAAAGAACTGTTTAAATAAGTATTAAAAGCAGAGGTAGTTTAGTTGGGCATGAAACCACACTTTAGTATGTTTCCAATCCGGTAGGCGGTATTTCAAAACAAATAAACGGATTGAAATATTTTAAGAAAAAAAATTTAAAGCCGGAAAAACGGTTGTGTACAAATTTGAAATAGAGCCTTTGAAAGATTTAAGTTATACCGATGCAACTGGTAAAAGAATGTTGGAGGTGGGGGAGTTTATTATACAGGTAGGGAATCAGAAAATAAATATTGAGTTAAAACAGTAAAATCCATTTTCATTTAACAAAGCTGTTTTAGTAAACTAAAACAAATACTTTTGTGTCTACCAAATTGATAGACAATTGTAACGCCAAAAATCATTAATTAGAAAAATGGAAACAACTAAACTATTACAAAAAGAAAGCAGCCACGTACACCAGGAAGTACTGGCTGCAAATGGCATTTATGTAGAAAATTTTGGCACAAAAGGTGAGCTGGCTTTGCCTCCTGCAAGAGGGTTTGCCATACTAACCTGTATGGATGCAAGATTAGACCCGGCAAAATATGCAGGACTCGCCGAGGGCGATGCCCATGTGATTAGAAATGCAGGGGGCAGAGCCAGTGATGATGCCATCCGTTCATTGATCATTTCTCACAAACTACTAGGAACAAGGGAATGGTTTGTCATTCATCACACTGATTGTGGTATGGAACTATTTACCGATGACATTATCAGGGGATTACTTTCTACCAGCCTTAAGACTGCTTCTGTAGATGCGAATGGCTGGAAAAATGTAGAAGAATCAGGTGGTTCAACTACAGCAGACTTTATTCCTTTTCTTCCGTTCAATAATTTAGCCAAAAGTGTTGTTGAAGATGTACAGCGAATAAAATCACATGCATTGGTAGCAAAGGATATACCCGTGTATGGCTATATTTATGACGTAAAATCGGGTAAGCTGATTGAAGTACCAGAGGCTACAGTTATTGGAAAGGCATACTAGTACTGAGTCAGGAATAACATGACGGTTCGGTTTGTGACCCGATTGCTATCGGGTGGGCAATTGTCAATGGTGAAATATTGACCTTTCACCATTGACAATTCAGACTTAACCTGGCACAAGTAGATTGTCTTTTCTAAAGGCTTCGGGCTGAAAGTATTGTAACCTACAGACTGCGTCGGCAAAAGCTAAATATAATCGGGGAGCGTTTTCTAAGCCGGGAGTTTCCAAAGTATTTTCAATATACTCACATGCCCATTCACTTTGCAGTCTAAAAGTGGATGGGCATTTTAAATAAACCTCTACCTGTTGTTACTACGCTGTTTGCATTGATTTCAAATGTCTCCTTATAGTTCAATTTGGATTGAAAGTATAGTACCACGGCCTACCAGGCCCTTTGCTCAATTGGTTGCTGAAAAATAATTGCAAATCGCTACTCAAAAAAGAGGGGAAAATATTTTTTTAGTTGGAGAGCAGCTGAAGCCTTCCTTTAAAAGTAAACAGATAATTTTCTTGCAAAAATTGCAGGTTTGCGGCAATCGGATTATCTTTAACATTGTAAAATAAAAGTTCAATTATATTGAAATAAAATTTACGATGTCAATTTCTTTTCTTTTAAAAGTGTGGATGTTTTAAAAATTGTCTTTACAATTCCTCCTTTATGTTGAGCAGCTAATGTAACAGATTGCACTGCTCATAGATTAACTGATGCGTAAATAGGAGGACATGACTATAAACGAGCAAACACTTCATGGGCCTTCAGAACCCTGGTAGAAGGTGATATTTAAGTAGGCGATACCTATCTAAAACCAAACCTTGGAACACTCATCGGTTCTAATTTGGGAAATGGTGTTTATTCAAGAACGCATAGGGGAGTGATCTGTTACGGCAATGTGAGCGATATGGAAGACCTTCGGAAAATCGAAGGATTTAATGCCTGGATTAAAAGTTCTGATCCTTCCTAAATACGTCAAACGATGCTGATTGCGATCAATGCACCCATCGGCATCGGGCATGCAACCGTAATACCG
>Ga0335397_10009034_pt1 | contig 12500 bp, 13 predicted proteins | sample MAT04_FD_205740 | JGI IMG/M metagenome (GOLD analysis project Ga0335397, IMG submission 205740) | Freshwater microbial communities from Lake Fryxell liftoff mats and glacier meltwater in Antarctica - MAT-04 (spades assembly) (version 2) ...
GTGTCGGCGCTGGTGGTGTTCATCGGCACGATATGGCCGTTGCTGGCCGAGATGGTGTGGGGGCGGGTGCTGTCGGTCGGCCCGCCGTTCTTCAACGCGGCCTTCACGCCGTTCTTTGTCGGGTTGGCGGTCATCCTGCCGGTGGGCGCAATGCTGCCGTGGAAACGGGCCGAGATCGGGCGGGGCCTGCGGCAGGTGCGCCTGATAGCGATGCTCGCGTTTGCCGTGGGGGCGTTGGTATTTGCGGTGCAGACCGGGCGGTCGGCTTTGGGTCCGATCGGGGCTGCCCTGGGGGTCTGGGTGGTCGTGGGCGCGCTGGCCGACCTGTGGTTGCGCACCGGACGCGGGGCGGTGGCCGGGCGGCTCGTCCGTCTTGGCCGGTTGCCGCGCGCCGATTGGGGCAAGGCAACGGCGCATGCCGGTCTTGGTGTCACGGTCTTTGCGGTGGCGGCGATCACGGCATGGGTGACCGAAGACATCCGGGTGGTGCCGGTGGGGGGGGCATACGACCTCGGGCCTTACCGCGTGACGCTGGCCGGGGTCGAAGAGACCCGGGTCGACAACTATCAGACCACCCGTGCGACGATGGTTGTCACCCGTGCCGGGCGTGAGGTGGCGGTGCTGTACCCGGAAAAACGGTTCTACCCGGTGGCCGAAATGCCGACGACCGAGGCCGCGATTGATCTGGGGGTGATGCGTGACCTGTATCTGGTGATCGGCGACCGGCAGGACGACGGCAGTTGGGCGGTTCGCAGTTATATCAAGCCGTTTGCCAACTGGATCTGGGGCGGGGCCTTGCTGATGGCGCTCGGCGGCACGCTCAGCCTGTCAGACCGCCGCTACCGGATCGCGGCCGGGGCGCGCAAGCCCGCGCTGCAGCCCGCCGAATGAGGTGCGCGATCCTTCCGGCGCTGCTACTGCTGCTTGCTGGGGGGGCCGCCCACGCGGTGCAGCCCGACGAGGTGTTGCCCGATGCCGGGCTCGAGGCGCGGGCCCGCACCCTTTCGGCCGACCTGCGCTGTCTGGTCTGTCGCAACGAAAGCATCGACGACAGTGATGCAGATCTGGCCCGCGACCTGCGCCTTCTGGTGCGCGAACGTCTACTGGCAGGCGACAGCGATGCGCAGGTCATATCCTACATCGTGGCGCGCTATGGCGAATATGTTCTGCTGCGTCCGACCACCGGCGGAAGCAACCTGATTTTGTGGCTGGCAGGGCCGGGGCTGCTGCTCGCCGGTCTGGGCGTCGCGCTGGCGACCCTGCGTCGGCGCGGGCCCGAAGCCGCCCCCTTGTCGGACGCCGATCAGGCAAGGCTTGACGAGATCTTGCGGTCGTGATGCGCTGCGGGGTTGCCGCAGGGTCGGCGCGCGCAGCCCGGCCCGGCTGATTCGCGTGCAAGGCAGGGGCGATCAATGGACTATGAAACAATCACCCGCGAGGTGGCCGGTGGTGTGGCGGTTCTGACCCTGAACCGGCCTGCGGTAATGAATGCGCTGTCGGCCGTTTCGCGGGCCGAGTTGCGCGCGGCCCTTGCTGCGGTGCAACCTGCGGCGCGGGTGATCGTGCTGACCGGGGCGGGGCGGGCTTTTTGTTCCGGGCAGGATCTGGTCGATGCCGGACCTTTGGGCTCGTTCGATCTCGAAGCGGTGCTGAACGACGAATACGTCCCCCTGCTGGCCGCGATTTCCGAGTGCCCGGTGCCGGTGATCGCGGCCGTGAACGGTGTGGCGGCGGGGGCGGGGGCCAATCTGGCGCTGGCCTGCGATGTGGTCATCGCAACCGAAAGCGCCAGTTTCGTGCAGGCGTTCACCCGGATCGGGTTGGTGCCCGATGCCGGGGGCACGTATTGGCTGCCGCGCCAGATCGGGTTTTCCCGGGCGATGGGGACGATGCTGTTTGGCGGTTCGGTCAGTGCGCGGCAGGCGGCGGACTGGGGCATGATCTGGGAGGCGGTGCCGGACGCCGCGTTCGCGGCGCATTGGCAGGCGTGTGCAGACGTACTGGCTGCCGGGCCGACTGTGGCCTACCGCGGCATCAAGCAGGCGTTGCGAGCCAGTTTCGCCAACGACCTTGCTGCGCAACTGGCTCTGGAGGCCCGGTTGCAGGGTCAGTGCGGCCAGACTCAGGATTTTGCCGAAGGTGTTGCAGCCTTTCTGCAAAAACGCCAGGCGCGGTTCATCGGTCAGTGATGACGGGCAGTGACGGCGAGCAGTGACGGCGGGTAGTGACGGCGGGCAGGTCCGGTCACGCCGCCCGCCGACGCGCCAGCACCCCTGCCATCGTTTCTCCCATCGCCGAAGGATTGGGGGCCACCGTGATACCCGCTGCCGACAGGATCTCGACCTTTTCCTGCGCGCTTTCGCCGAATGCACTGATGATCGCACCGGCATGACCCATCTTGCGACCCTTGGGGGCCGACAGACCCGCGATATAGGCCACCACCGGCTTGGTCATGTGATCGCGAACAAAGGCAGCGGCTTCTGCCTCTTGCGGACCGCCGATCTCGCCGATCAGCATTACAGCGTCAGTCTCGGGGTCTGCTTCGAACAAGTCCAGAATGTCCTTGAAGGATGAGCCGTTGATCGGGTCGCCGCCGATCCCGACCGAGGTCGACACCCCGATGCCCAACTCCTTCATCTGTGCCGCGGCCTCATACCCCAGTGTGCCGGACCGCCCGACGATGCCGATCCGGCCGGGCATGTAGATATGCGGCGGCATGATGCCCATGAAGCCCTTGCCCGGACTGATCACGCCTGCGCAGTTCGGCCCGATCAGCCGCAGCTTCCGGTCGGCAGGATAGCGGCGCAGGAAGCGCTTGACCTTCATCATGTCCTGGCTCGGAATGCCGTCCGTCACGCAGACAGCAGTGCGGATGCCGGCATCCGCAGCCTCCATGATCGCGTCAGCCGCAAAAGGCGGCGGCACGAACACCAGGCTTGCTTCGGCCCCCGTCGCGGCCACTGCTTCGCGCACCGTGTTGAACAACGGACGGTCCAGGTGGGATTCACCTCCCTTGCCGGGGGTCACACCGCCGACGACGTTCGTGCCATAACGGATCATGTCGGCGGCGTGAAACGCGCCGATCCGACCCGACATGCCTTGCACGATGATGCGGGTCCGTTCCGTGATCAGAATAGCCATGGGAACCTCATGCGGCTAAAGCGTTGCGAGCAGAGACGGCGGCGGCGGCGGCCTCGGCCAGCGTCTCGGCAGAAATCAGCGGCAAACCGGACTCGGCGATGATCGCACGCCCCTCTTCGACATTGGTGCCTGCCAGGCGGACGACGACCGGCAGCGTGAGCCCGACCTCGCGATAGGCTTGAACCACACCCTGCGCCACCCAGTCGCAACGGTTGATGCCGGCGAAGATATTGACGAGGATGACCGAGACCTTGGCGTCGCCAAGCACCGTGCGAAACGCCCGCACCACCCGTTCCGGGCTTGCACCGCCTCCGATATCGAGAAAGTTCGCGGGCTCGCCTCCGGCCAGCTTGATCATGTCCATCGTGGCCATCGCCAAACCGGCCCCGTTGATGATGCAGCCAATATCGCCGTCAAGACCGACATAGGCCAGACCATGATCGCCAGCCGTGGACTCGCGCGGGTCTTCCTGACTGCGGTCGCGCAGTTCGGCAATTTCGGGGTGACGGAACAGCGCATTGGTGTCGAACGACATCTTGGCATCCAGCGCCACAAGGTCGCCGCCGCGGGTGAAGACCAGCGGATTGATTTCGACCATGACGGCATCGAGGTCGCGATAGGCCCGGTAGCAGGCGCGCAAGGTGCTTACCATCTGAGCGACCTGTCCGCCCTTCAACCCAAGCGCAAAGGCCAGTTCGCGGGCTTGGAAAGCCGACAGCCCGGCTGCAGGGTCGATGGTCATGCGGCGCAGCGAGTCCGGGTCGGACTGCGCCAGATCCTCGATCTCCATTCCACCATGTGCCGAGGCCACGATCATGATGCGCTCGGATTTGCGGTCGAGGACGAAACCCAGATACATTTCCTGCGCAATCTCGGAGGCGGCTTCAACCCAGACACGGTAAACCCCCTTGCCAGCAGCGTCGGTCTGCTTGGTGACCAATTGCCGTCCGAACAGGGTGGCAGCGAAACTGTGGACCTCGTCGGCGCTGTGGCAGAACTTCACGCCGCCCGCCGCACCGCGTCCGCCCGAATGGATTTGCGCCTTGACCACCCAGGCCTCGCCACCCAACTCGCGCGCGCGATAACCCGCCTGCTCGGGGCTGTAGGCCAATCCGCCACGCGGCACCGGGACACCAAAGCGCGCGAGAATTTCCTTGGCCTGATATTCGTGGATATCCATGCTGTCCTCGCAGTTTGGGGGCTGGAAAAAATCTTCGTACGAAGATTTTTCGGCGTCGGTCGTGGTTTTGAGGTTCTTGCGCGGTGCGGAAGAAAAATCTTCGAACGAAGATTTTTTGGCCTAACTCGCCGTTTTTGCATAGATGGCGTCGGCCAGCACCAGCACATTGTTGGCCATTTTTTCCGAGGCTGCATCGATCATCTTGCCGTCGAGCGACGCGGCTCCCTTGCCCTGTGCCTCAGCTTTACGCAGTTCTTCGATGATCCGCCGGGCCTTTGCGATTTCGGCTTCAGGGGGCGAGAACACCTCATTGGCCAGTGCGACCTGAGAGGGGTGGATCGCCCATTTGCCTTCGCACCCCAAAGCCGCCGCCCGGCGCGCGCCATCCTTGTACCCGTCAGGGTCGCTGAAATCGCCGAACGGTCCGTCTATGGGCCGCAAGCCATAAGCCCGGCAGGCAATGACCATGCGTGTGATCGAGGCGTGCCACTGGTCTCCGGGGTACATCGGGTTCAGCCCGCCGATGTTGGTCGTACGTGCCCGCATCGACGCTGCGTAGTCCGCGACGCCGAAATGCAATGCTTCCAGCCGCCCGCCGAACTGTGCAATCGCCTCCACATTCGCCATCCCGAGCGCGGTTTCGATCAGCGCCTCCAATCCGACCCGTGTGGTAAGCCCCTTGGCCTGTTCGATCTGGTTCATCATGGCCTCGACCATGTACACGTCGCCGGTGACGCCGACCTTTGGCACCAAAAGCGTATGCACCCGGGCCCCGGCTTGTTCCATCACATCCACCACATCGCGGTACATGTATTGGGTATCCAGCCCGTTGATCCGAACCGACACGGTCTTGCCCTTCGCCGCCCAGTCGATGTCATTCAGGGCCTGGATGGCGTTGCGGCGCGCCTGTTCCTTTTCAGGCGGTGCAACTGCATCCTCGAGGTCGAGGAACACGAAGTCGGCCGCGCTCTCGGCCGCCTTGTCGATCATCGAAGGGTTCGAGGCCGGCACGGCGAGTTCCGAACGTTGCAAACGCGCGCGTCGAAGGGGGTTCAGGGTGTGGCTCATCATCGGTTCCTATTCAGCGGCGAGGCGGGCCTTGGCCGCAGGGTCAGCGTAGATCGCTTGCGCGGCAGCTACGCCCGACCCGAATGTCACGCGTGCGCCGGCGGCGTGCAACGACAATTCGGCGAGGGCGATCGCCGTCAGGCACATCCCGTCGTTCAGATCTCCCAGATGGCCGATCCGAAACACCCTTCCGGCCAGCGGTCCCAGCCCCGTCCCGAACGAACAGTTGTAGCGGTCATAGCCTACCCGGATCACCTCGCGGGCATCGACGCCGTCCGGCACTCGGATCGCCGTGACGGTGTCCGAGGTGCAATCGGCGCTCTGTGCCGCAACGGTCAACCCCCACGCCCGCACCGCTGCGCGCACCCCTGCCGCCAGCCGGGTGTGGCGCAGGAACACGTTCTCCAACCCCTCGGCCAGGATCCGATCCAGCGATTTGCGCAAGCCGTGAAACAGTTGCGTCGGCGGCGTATGGGGGAAATAGCCGGTGGCATTGTTGGTGATATGGTCGGCCAGTTCAAAATAGGCCCGGCGCATGGTCGAGGTCTTCATTGCGGCCAGCGCTTTTGCCGACATGCCCAGAATGCCCAGACCAGCCGGCAGCATCAGGCCTTTCTGGCTGCCGGTCACTGCCAGATCGACGCCCCAGGCATCCATCCGGAAATCGATCGACCCGATCGACGACACCCCGTCGACAAACAGCAACGCCGGGTGCCCGCAGGCGTCCAGTCCGCGGCGCAGGGCGGCAACGTCCGAAGTCACCCCGGTCGCAGTTTCGTTGTGCGTGATGAAGACTGCCTTGATATCGTGTGCGCTGTCTGCCGCGAGGCGGCGGGCAAACTCCTCGGTCGGGCAGGCGGCCCCCCAGGCCAGGTCGGTCACTTCGACCTGCAGTGCCAGCCGTTCGGCCATCTCGACCCACAGGGTAGAAAACATGCCGTGGCGGGCCATCAGAACCCGGTCGCCGGGGTTCAGGGTGTTGGTGATCGCCGCCTCCCAGGCCCCGGTGCCCGATCCCGGCAGCAGAACGACCTGCCCGCTCTTCGTTTTGAAAATCTTTTTCAGGTCTTCGAAGAGTCCCATCGTCAGCGTGCCGAAATCATGCGCGCGCTGATCCTGCATCGGCACGTTCATCGCCTGACGCACGGCCTCGGGGATGTTGGTCGGGCCGGGAATGAACAGATGATTGAAGCCAGTGCGCATTGGTGTCTCCGCTCGGTTTCCAAGCCTTCTGCCATTGCAACCAAGGTGTGCAAAGGGAAAGCGCGTTGCGCTGTGAACGCGAAAGTTTACGGAATGCCGAAATAGTAATACTGTAACTTCGGCGGTGTTGCGACAGGGCAGGTGACATGCAGAAAACCTTCATCGGGCCGCATCTACGCCGGTTGCGCACCGGGCGCGGCGAGACCCAAGGCGCGATGGCGCGCGCATTGGGCATTTCAGTGTCTTACGTCAACTTGCTGGAAAACAACGAAAGATCGGTTTCTGTCGCAGTTCTGTTACGCCTGTTCGATGCCTATGGCGTCGATTGGCGCCAGATTGCCGAGGACGACGGGTCGGCGCAGCTGGCGGATCTTCGGGCGGTGATCCAGGGTCCGCTGTTTACAGATATTCGCCCGGACCTGCCCCAGTTGCGCGCGGCTCTGGTCCATTCGCCGGGGCTTGTGGGCAGCTTTCTGGCGCTGCACCGCGCCTATCAGGCCACCGCCGACCAGTTGCTGTCGCTGGCCGAAACCGACGCGCCGCAGCTTTCCGGCTCGCCCGAGGCGGCGGTGCATGACGTGTTCCGCCGCAACCGCAACCACTTTCGCGATCTCGAAGAGGCGGCGGCCGGCTTCTGGCAGGCCCCGGTCGAACGCGACGAGATCTATGTTGCGCTGAAACAGCGGCTGCGCGACCAGGACGGGGTTACGGTTCGGCTGTGCCGCGTTGAAGATCTGCCCGGAGCGTTGCGCCAGTATGACGAGGTGCGCCGCGAGATTCTGCTGTCCGAGGCGCTGGACCACACCAACCGGACCTTTCAACTGGTGCACATGGCGGGCCTTCTGGAGCAGCGCGCGCTGTTTGATGCGGCGATTGCGCGGTCGGGGATCACCGAGCCGCGGGCCACGGCACGGCTGCGGGTCGAGCTTGCCAATTACTTTGCCGCTGCTGTTCTGATGCCTTACGCGCCTTTTCTCGCCGAAGTCCGGGCGACAAAGTACGACCTCGACCATATTGCCACCCGGTTCGGCGTGTCTTTCGAACAGGCCTGCCACCGCGCAACGACCTTGCAACGCGAAGGGGCGCAAGGGGTGCCGTTCTTCTTTCTGCGGATCGACAAGGGCGGCAATGTGACCAAGCGGTTCAACGCGACCGGCTTTCACCTTGCCGAGTATGGCGGGGCCTGCCCGCGGCTCGACGTGCACACCTCGTTCCGGACACCGGGGCGGATCGTGCCGCAGTTCGTCGAGATGCCCGATCGCAGCCAGTTCTTTGTCATCGCTCGCACCGTTGACCGACCGACCTGGGCGCGGCATGCGCAAGACAACCGGCTGGCCGTGGCGCTTGGCTGCGCCATCGAGCATGCCGGCGAGATCGGCTATGCAGAAGGGTTCAGCATGGGTGCTGCACGCATGGTGCCCATTGGCATCAACTGCCGGATATGCCCGCGCGCGAATTGCGATCAGCGCGCCCATCCCGCGGCCGTCCTGACCCAACCGGTCGATGAGCGCAGGCGGGGGGTCACGCGGTATGATGGCTAGTCGATCCGGTAAGGAAAGACGATCCGGGACGGCAAGGCGATCTGGCAGCGCGTGAGGGGCTGCACTCATCCTTCTGAATCACTGCTTTGTGCAAAGGTGGACACTGGAATCCTGCACGAGCTTGCGGCGTTTTCAGGATTTTTGCCCCACTTTTTCGAGTGCTCTGCCCCCCTTGAAACAGACCTATCCCGAAATAAAAAACTCCCTGCCGGGGACGAAGCGGCAGCGGTCCAAGACAAGAACGACATCGCAAAAGAAATAACCCCATGTCGCAGGCTAAACCCATACCGATTTACGGTAATCTGCAAGGCAAGTCGCCGCTTGACCGTCCTGTTGCAGTCAAACGTTTCCCTGATCGGTTCGCCAGGAGCAAACGGCAAATCAGGGTCAGCTTGCGAAAGCTGACCGATCAGATTTCCGCCAAGCTGGCCGCAAGCAAGGATGAATTGCCCTTCCTGAAGCTGGCCGAATTTGGCGACCACAGGACGCCCAAGGACTGCCTTCGCAGTAACGCCAAGGTGCGTGTCGCTACAGGGGTTGAAGGCGACGACGACGCAGGCATCGCGACTTCTGAAGAGGCACGCGACAGGCCTGCGAAGGCGGGCGTGGCCGCTCTGATGCAAACGACAGCCAGCCATCCACCCGACGCGCCCCAGGGGAGTGTCATGTGCCCTTTCAGTGGCCCGCTGAAGCCTGATGCCCGTGCCCGGCATCTGGCCGGTCTGAATGGCGTGTTGAACGGGGAGCTTGCGCGCGAACCCTCCACCCTGTCACAGTCCTGCTATGCTGGGGTGTGGAAGGTTCTTCGCCGTCCAGACGTTCCTTGTCAAAGGGGCTCATCTCGACATTATGCCTACCCTAGCAGGCCGCTGAAATGGTCCTTGGCCCGGAACGGCGTTCTTCAGTCGCTGTCGAAATGGTGCCGGGGCAGGCGGGTTTGTCGCCGTTGCGGGCCGGGATTGGCCTTCGCTTGCTGGCTCATGCTGCCAGCAACCGGGGCAGCCGGGCAAGATTGCAGGCCGCCATCGTAAGGGTGAACCGGGCCCCCACACGCCTGACGCCCCGCAGCATGGTCTGCGCCATCGGCCCGACGGTCTTGGCCCAACCGAACGGCTCCTCGATCTTCTTGCGGCGTTTCTGCGAGATTGCGTAGCCTGGATGCCAGGTGGTTCGGCCGTCGACAGCCGAATGCCGGATCTTTTCCGTCCCATGGGGCGTGACGCAGGCCTGCCGCAGATCGTTGACGAAGTCCGCGCAGTCGTAGCCCTTGTCGGCGCCGACCGTCAGCCGCCGGGTCGAGCCCGGCGAATGGCGGTGGATCATGGCGAGGGCGGCGCGACGCTCGGCGTGACCATCCATTGCCCCCCTCGCGCGCATGTAAACATGCGCTGCCGGGCAGCGGGCAGGCGATTGCGGAGCATGCTGCCGAGAGGGGGCCTTGCGTCATCCCGGTCTGGACGATCGGCCCGTTGCCTTGCGGCGGGTTCCTCGGACCAGTGGCGGAACCCGCCTCATCCATGCGGGTATGGCCGATGAAGCACAGGTTTGCGCCAGTGCCGGGCGACTTCCTGTAAAGGCGCGCCTCGGGATCGGTGACCGAGGCATGGGTCGCGTTCGACCGCTTCTGGCCGCGGAAGTCGACTTCGGCATTGCGATCTCCGGGTTTTTCGGTGGTCATCGGGGCGGTCTCCGGGCTGGTTTCGGCATCGGCATCGGCATCGGTGTCGGCGCGGCATCGGCGGCGGGTGGCGGGGACGGCGGATCGTCCGGCCTGTCGCCTCCGGAAGGAGCGGCCTCCGGTTTGGGCTGAAAACGCTTCATGGATGGTAAGCCATGGTGTCGCCATCGGTTCGAGACCCATGGCGAACGCCTTGACCAGCGTGCCGTCGACCGGGAAGTGCTCGTCCGACAAGAGCGGCGCGACGTCGCGGTGCGCGAGGATCGCCGCCAGCACCTTGCGGGCGACATCCGTCGTCAGCAGCCGGTCGCGGTTCTTCGTGAACACCGCAGGCCTTCGGCCCGGTGCTCCGCGTTCAGGGCTGAAATCTGTCCGCTGGACAGATATCCGGGCGCCCTTCACCCCACACCGCGTCATCGATGCCCAGCCCGACGAACCAACGGAACATAAGGTCATACTGCATCTGTTCCATCGACTGCCGTTCGGATCGGACCGAAAACAGGATCTGGATCAGACCGGCGCGCAGTTGCCGCTCGGGCGCGATCGACGGTCGCCCCTCGGCCGAACAGAGCACCTCGAAGTCGCTGTCCAGGCCGGCAAGCGCATCGTTGACGATCTGCCGGATCTTGCGCAGCGGATGCCGGGCAGGGATGCGATCCTCAAGATCGACTTAGCTGAAAAGCGCCCCGCTCGTCTCGTCCGTGCCCCGCATCGTATTCCCCCGTTAAACCAACTGGAAAGTGGATCATCTTCCAGTTCCGACGTCCAGGGTTTGGTTTTTCAGCAGCCTGCTAACGGGCGCGAAGTGGAGGATCTGGCTGATCTTCTTGCGCGCCACTGATGCCTAGGCCAGCTTACAAACCTCACCCGTGCTGAACAGATTGAGGCCTTTCTGAGCAAGGACCGAGCTGACCGACAGCTGCTTGTCGCGCTGCATGAACTTACGCATTGTAAACCCTTCGAACAGATTATTCTCGATGAGTTCAACAGAGTGCTAGTGTTCTGAATCTGACGCTTGCTACCTGTTCCCTCTGATTTCATCGAGTTTGTCCAGCGCGCGTCGTTCCCGGGCAAGAATGTCTTCGGCGGTTCTGGTCCATGTGAAGGGCTTCGGCTTGGCGTTGTGCTGCCCCAGGTAGTCGTAGATGGCGGCCTCCAGATCGCCGACGCTGGTGTGACTGGCTCTCCGGATGCGCTTTGACGTGATTTCGGCGAACAAGCGTTCGACGAGGTTCAGCCATGATGCGCTGGTCGGTGTGAAGTGCAGCTTGAAGCGCGGATGCTTTTGCCAGCCATGCCTTGACCTCTGGCGTCTTGTGGGTGGCGTTCAGCGGGAAAACAGTCCCCCGGACTGTTTTCTGATCCGCTTCACTGTCGAGCACCAGATGCACGTCGCGGGGCTTGAGGACGGCCCGGTCGATACGGCGCAAGAAGCGCAGGAACTCCCTGGCCCGGTGACGCGGCAGGCAGTCGCCGATGACCATGCCGGATTTGACATCGAGCGCTGCGAAGAGCGTGGTCGTGCCGTGGCGCCTGTCATCATGGGTCATCGTCGCGGCACGGCCCTTTTTCAGAGGCAGTCCCGGCTGGGTCCGGTCAAGTGCCTGAATTTGAGACTTTTCGTCAACGCACGGCACCACGGCCCGCTCCGGCGGGTCGAGATAAAGTCCCACGATATCGGTGACGTATCCTTCGAACATCGGGTCATTCGAAACCTTGAACCCCTTGGTGACACGCGGCTTGAGACCCGCCTCTGCCCGTTCGGCGGGAAATCGATCCCCCGGATCGATTTCTGATCCGCCTCACCGCCCGACGCTCGAAGGCGAAATGCCGACCGCCTCGGCCATGCTCGAGCGGCTCCGGTGGGTGGCATTGGGCGGGGTCTCCTGCACCGTCTTGGTAATCACCTTGAGGCGGGTTTCCCGGGGCAGCGGCGGCACGCGCGACGGCCGCCTTCGAAACGGCGCTCGAACCGATGGCGCGCTCGTGTCTCAGTGTCGCGCCGCAGCCCGGCCGGCCACGCCTTCATCCAGGTAACGCGCCTGCCAGCGCCAGACGGTGGGCCTGGACGTCTTCGCGCGCCGTATGATCTCGACGGTGCCGCAACCGTCTGCCGTCGCCAGAACGATCTCGGCCCGCCAGACAAGCTTGCGCGCAGTGTTGCGATTGGCGAGCAGAGCTTCAAGCTCGGCGCGGTTGGCGGGGCCAAGGTAAAGGCAGATGTCATCGCGTCTCATGCCCCGAATATGGCACATCAGGCCCTCGATGGGAATCCTGCGTCAGGTGGGGAACACTAGATTAACTGATGGCTTCAATGAGGTCTCACTATTCTTAGATGATGACGGTGAGGTTTTCTTGGTCCGAGTGACCAAGTACCGACCTGATCGTCTCAATATGATCGGCAACTTCTCAGATCAGGAAACGCTGCATATCCCTTTGATAACCAAGTTTGGCGATCTAATCACTGGAGTAGGACGAAGGATTTGGCAGATAATAAAAGATGAAGGACGCCTGAACTGGCGTGAAGTGCTTGACAGAACGAAGACACTTGAGGTTTCAGAGGGGCTTTGTTGCACAAATCCCATGAGGGATTCATCTTGCGAATCCAGTGTGGTAGCTGGGCTGCATGAGCAAACCCACATCTCCCGCCTACAAGACCAAGAACTGGCCCGCATACAGTGAGCCATTG
>Ga0335397_10009035_pt1 | contig 12499 bp, 9 predicted proteins | sample MAT04_FD_205740 | JGI IMG/M metagenome (GOLD analysis project Ga0335397, IMG submission 205740) | Freshwater microbial communities from Lake Fryxell liftoff mats and glacier meltwater in Antarctica - MAT-04 (spades assembly) (version 2) ...
AGCATCTGCAAGATGCCGTAGGGCCGCAGATCAAAATGCCGACGGATCAACTTCTCGATCTTGTCATCGCTGATCTTGCCGGTGCCGAAAGTAGTCACTGAAATCGAGGTCGGCTCGGCCACACCAATGGCATAGCTGACCTGCACTTCGCAACTGTCAGCCAAGCCTGCCGCCACAATGTTCTTGGCGACGTAGCGCGCGGCATAGGCAGCCGAGCGGTCGACCTTGGACGGATCCTTGCCCGAGAATGCGCCACCACCGTGACGTGCCCAACCGCCGTAGGTGTCGACGATGATCTTGCGGCCAGTCAGGCCGGCATCGCCCACGGGTCCGCCAATCACAAACTTGCCGGTCGGGTTGATGTGGAACTTGGTGCCCTTATGCAGCCACTTGGCCGGCAGTACCGGCTTCAGAATGTGCTCACGCACGGCCTCAACCAGATCTTTCTGCTTGACGCTCGGATCGTGCTGGGTCGACAACACCACGGCATCGATGGCGACAGGCTTGCCGTTCTCGTAGCGTAAGGTGACCTGCGATTTCGCGTCCGGACGCAGCCACGGCAGCGGCGATTTTTTTGCCTTGCGCACCTTGGTCTGTTGCTCAACCAAGCGATGCGCCAAATGAATCGCCGCCGGCATGAACTCTTTCGTTTCGTTGGTGGCATAGCCAAACATCAGGCCTTGGTCGCCGGCGCCCTGCTCTTCCGGCTTTTTGCGGTCGACGCCCTGGTTGATGTCCGGCGACTGCTTGCCAATCAGATTCAATACCCCACACGTCGCGCCATCAAATCCGATGTCGGAGCTGTTGTAGCCAATATCCACGATCACTTTGCGGGTGATGCTCTCAAGATCCACCCAGGCTGACGTGGTGATCTCGCCGGCAACAATGGCAACGCCCGTCTTCACCAAGGTCTCGCAAGCGACGCGCGCGCGCGGGTCCTGCGCGATGATTGCGTCGAGCACGGCGTCGGAAATCTGGTCGGCGACCTTGTCCGGATGGCCTTCGCCCACTGACTCGGAAGTGAAGAGAAAGCTGCTCATTGCTGGACGTATCCTTTTATTCGCATGAAGGGATGGATAGAGGGCGCGCATCATACATTGCGCACGTGGCGGCTGCATGCCGCCAGCTCGCACACCGCCGATCAGGTCGGCTATTGTTCAGCCGCGATCAACCGGTCAATGGAACCCTACTTTACCAATGGACTCGTTAAGCCAGATCGTTCTTGGCGCCGCCGTCTGCGGAATCGTCAGCCGCCAGCCCCTGCGTCGAAGCCTGATCTACGGTGCTGCACTGGGCACCTTGCCTGATCTGGATGTATTCGTGCTTGGCCATCTCGACCCGGTTGAGCAGTTCGTCCGCCATCGCAGTTTCAGTCACTCGTTGTTCGTCCTGAGCGCAATCGCGCTGCCATTGGCGTGGCTGCTACGACGATGGGATGCATCCTTGCGCAACATGACTGCGCGGCGTTGGTCGCTGGCGGTGTGGCTGACCTTGGTCACGCATCCCTTGCTCGATGCCTGCACGGTCTACGGCACCCAGATCTGGTGGCCGTTGATGCCACCGCCGACGGCGTGGTCAAACGTGTTCATCATCGACCCGCTGTACACACTGCCTCTGTTGGCAGCGTGTGTGATCGCGTGGCGAAGCCAGCGGCGGGCCATGCCCGCGCTGGCAGTCGGATTGGTGACGGCACACGCGTATCTGCTGTTTGGGTTGATCGCAAAACAACACGTTGAGCGGCAGGTCATTTCGACACTGCAGGCGCGGGCAGCGTCCTTTGACGTCGTGCTTGCTACGCCCGCGCCATTCACCACCTTGCTGTGGCGTGTGCTGGTGCGCACGCCTGACGGCCATTCCGAGGTTTGGTACTCGCTGCTGCGCGGCACCTCGCAACCGTTTGAATTGGTTCCTATCGGGCGTGACACGGCGTTGCGGGCAAGCTTGCCGGCGTTGCCGGCGCTTGCCACCTTGCAGTGGTTCAGCCGTGGCTATCTGAAAGCAGAGGTGGTGAACAACCGTTTGCGAGTTGCCGACCTGCGCATGGGCGCCGAACCCGACTACTTCTTTGCCTTTGAAATTGCCGAGCACGACGGATCCGGTTGGCATTCGATGACGCCCCAGCGGGTGGAGATGCAGCGGCCGCGCTTGGCACGCCTGAAACAAATCGTCGAGCGGCTCTAGCTCGAACGTTTCATAGATTGCACGCGTCTTCGCTCATCTGCTCGTCGAAATAGGGCCTTACGCAGTCGACCGATTGGCCCGACACGGTGCTGCCGACGGATTGTCATAAATTGCCACTGGCAAATTGGTTCAATCTGGCTATGCTGGATGTCGCGGAGAGCGACGGGACGAGACGATGAATTCGATTATCGGCCGACTTGGACTTGCAGGACCTGAACTCAACGAGGATGAGGCGGATTCGTTGCCGCCTTCAGCCGACGTGTTGTCGATGCCGCGGCGCGCCGATGCGCCAGACTATGCCGGCATGCTGGCAGCCGTTCGCGCAGGCGACAGCGCCGCTGAAGCACGGCTGCTGCAGGCACTTACCCCTCCATTGAAGGTGGTGCTGAGGCATCGCGCCAAGCACGCGGAGGGCGTCGACGACCTCTGCCAGGACGCGCTGATTGCAGTTCTGCAGGCAGCCCGCCAGGGCCGCGTCAGCAACCCCGCTGCTTTGGTGGAATACGCGCTGCAAACCGCCCGCCAGTTGGCGATGAACGCTGAGCGCAAGCGCTCGCGCCGACAGACCACCAGCGTCGCCGAGATCGCAGAAACCGCCGATGAGTCGTTACGTGAAATGGGCGAACTCATTGATGAGCAGCAGCAAACCGAGAAGCTGCGCAATTGCGTCGACAGCGTGCTCGCGTCAATGCCCAGCGACCGCGACCGGCAACTTCTGCACAGTTATTACCTGAACGAAACCTCATCGGCCGACATGCAGGCGCAGATGACCATGAACTCGCAGCAATTTGGCAAAGTGCTGCATCGCGCGCGCCAGCGTTTCAGCCAGATCTGGCAAGCGCTGAAGTACGACGCATCCAACGCCTAAGGCGGAGCCTGATATGACCACTTCAATTTCCAATGCTGACAACCTGCTCCTGCGTGCCTGGCGGCGCAACGAATTGGATGCCGTTGCTGTGGATGCCCTGGAGGCCCGGCTGTTTTTTGAGCCGGACTTGCTCGCCGCGGCGCAAAGCGATCAGCAATTGACACACGCGTTGGCGAGTGAACCCAGTGCGGAGTCAGCGCTTCCAGCCAGATCTGTGCGGCGTGCAAGCAAGCAACCATGGCCGCTACTGCTCGCCGCAGGCCTCGGTGCATTGGCCGTACTGCCCTTTGTAAATCAAGGCCCAGCCCCTACCGCTTTAGGCAATGTCGAGTGGGTCAGCGTCGATGTTCGCCGCGGCAGCGATAGCGAGGCTTTGCTAATCGCACCGAGCGCCACTGCGTCGCTGGTGGTGATCGAAATTCCGGCACCTGCAAACACCAGTGGACCATTTACCTTGAGCTTGGTCGCCGCGCCCGGCGGCGAGCGGCCAATCGTATTACACGGTTTGCTGGCCACCGATGGACGCCTCAGCCTCGCAGTTCCGCGAGACGCCCTCGCCGGCGGCGACTATCGCATCGAAGTCGCCACCGCCGAAGGCGTTGTGCCCGGTGAGGGTTTGCGTGTCCGCTATCGGCCCGCGACTCGCGACTAGCCGTCGCCGTCTGCCGGGTCGCCTTCGCCTTCGCCGAGCACGCCGATGAGATCCTCCAGCCACACTGCAAGTTTGGCGGTGAATGGAACCTCTTCATTCGCCGGGCTGAATTCGACCAGAGCTTGCGCGGGGGCGTCGGATTCCTCGGCCCGACCAGACATGGGGCTGGCAACCAGCAGCAGGCCTGCGCCGCACGCCAATAGCGATTTCTTGAAGCCATGAGCTACGGACTGTCGTGCTTGCGCCGATGCCAACAACTCAGCGTCGAAGAACAGCCGGGTCTCGATGCCGCGCGCTTGCCGTTCTTGACTTGAATTGCGATGAAGCTGACCGAGCAACGCAAGCTCATGTTGGCGACGAGCCGACACGGACGAGCGAAAAATACGAACTACCGAACGGATGTAGGTGAACATGGCCCTGTCTCCAGAAATGCCGCGCCAAATTGGCTAGGCTTCAGGAGTACAAGTGTCACGACAGGGTGATGTTTCGCACCTGGCGGGTTCAGGCGATCTTAGGCAGGTCCGTTTGACGCGGTTATTTTGCGTCGGCTGAGGGCCCACTTCGAAGCAGAAACCATCCCGCCCAGTGCGTGGGGTGACGACCAAAGGGCGTTTGCCGAAGCGCCAACACGGCACCCTTCAAAGCGGACTCGGGTGCCTGCGGTGTCGCCGACAGGCGGCGGTGGAACTCCACCGCAAACACCTTCGCGACGCGGTCTGACACCGGCCAACGTGTCGCCACCACCGCGCCTGCGCCCGCGTCGATCAAGCTGCCCGCGACACCGCCTATTCCCAACGAACGACCCGACGTGCTCGCCGCCGTGTCGCAGGCACCAAGCACGACCAACTCAGCCGCCACCGGCATGCGACGCAAACGCAGCGCACTTAAGAAATCTGGCACTCCCTGCGAATCTGCCAGCCATAGGCCCGCATCCTCGATTCGACCGCCGTCGCCACGCCCATGCGCAGCCAGATGCACCAGCGCCGCAGGATCGGCCAACGCCACGGCCAAGTCCGTCCGTGTCATTGCGCTGCTCTTTTGTTGCCTTAATTGCGGCCATAACGCGCTGACCTCAGCCAACTCGCGAGTACTCGCCGCAAGTGCGGGCAAACCGCTGACCGAGCCGGTCGTCGCCGCGCCCAGATACAACCCCGAAAATGGCCTGATTTGCTGTGGCCGTAACGATTGCATCACCACCAACTCAGTTGTCTGAACCAGCAATGTGCCGGGATCGCCAGGTGCCGACAGCAAACCCCAGGGCAGGGTCGCCAAACTGCCGTCGAGAACCAACAGCAAACGCTTAGGCGGAGTTCGGAACAAGCTGGACCATTGGATCGCTTTGGCGATCGCGGTGACCTGCAAATCAATGGCATCACGCGAGCCATGCGCATCCTGCAACAAGCGTTGCAGCGCGCGCGCCGAGGCATTGATCGCTGCGGCGTCGAGGTCACCACGCCAACGCCAGCCGAGCTGGTCAAAGGTCATCGCACCTGCTTGAGCAGCGCCAACGACCAGATAGAGCAGGCTTTCGCCTTGGCTGACGCCAAACGGGGCCTTCGCCGCCGCGCCAGCAGGAAAGCGCCACTCCAATGCAGAGCTGACTGGCTTGGCTTCGCGCGCGGTCAGCCGCAACAACAAGCGCTCGCGTTCGGGTGAATTTTCTGTCTGGCTGATATCTGCATCGGCAAGCACACGCTCCAACTCGATCAAAGTGTTGTTGTCGGCCTCAATAGCGAACGGTTGTTGCTCGACTGCTCGAAGTAACTCAAGTCCGGCCAAGCTGGAGCGCGCGACCTGCGGATCGAGCGGGCCACTTTCCAATTGCCAAAGCGGGGCGGCGGCAAAGCGCTTCAGCTTGCTGAGCAGCGCGTTGCGGAGTGCAGGGCTGCGCACGTTGGCTGCAACCGTTATCCCTCGCTCAACCGCGAGTGTGGCCAAGTCGAGTGCGCTTCGATTGTTACCACTACTCACGCGCGCGGCGTACAGCGGTTCGGCGAGCTCGAGAAACAACGTGAGATCGCCCTTGGCTAAAGCCTGCTCGGCCGCAGGCTGCAGGGTGCGCTCGGCGTCAAATTGCGGTGTCTGGTCGCCCAGCCGCAGGTGCAATGCATCGAGTCGCATTTGATTACGCCACTGCAATGCGTGTGCTGATTCGGCCAGTCGCTTCAGCGTGTCACGCGCTGCTGCTGGTCGACCAGCAGCAAGCTCAATATCAGCGCGTTGCAACATCGCAACCGCATAGGCCGACTGGCTTGGGTCGCTCGCCAGTTGTGTGGTGGCGTGATCGAGCAGGTTCAGAGACGCCGTGAAGTCAGCTCGTCTGGCAGCCAGCCTTGCCAGCGAGACTTCGATATCCGCGACTGCATCAGCATCGCCTCGTTGCTGCGCACTGAGCAGCGAAGCGCGGAAGAAGTATTCGGCACGCGCCGGCTCCTGCGCAAGCTCATAGGTCTGAGCGATCTGGCGCTCGGCGCGTGCGATTTCGTCGAAACGTCCCAACCGTCGATGCAAGCTCAAGGCATCATCGAGCAACATCAAAGCGCGCTCGAACTTGCCGTTCCAGCGTGCCAGCAGCGCTTGGACCAGCCAGACACGTGCTGCCAGCAACTCGTTATCGCTTCGCTTGGCCAGCGAAGCGGCCAACTCCAATTCCCGGTGCGCTTCTTCATACTGCCCGTCGAACAACAACGCGGTTGCAAGGGAATTACGCGCGCCCGCCTCTGAAGATAAATCACCCATTGCCGCAAACCGCGTGATCGTCATCCGATAGCAACTGGCCGCTGCGGCAGCGTCGCCACCCGTACGCAGCAAAATGCAACGAGAATTCGCGGCCCGTGCCGAAAGGTCGGTCAGTTCGAGCCGCTCGGCCTCGGCGATCACCTGCACATAGATTTCATCGGCACCAGGCGCGCCTCGACCGAGCATGGCACCACCGATCTCAGCCAACGCAAACGTCTGCCGAATCGCATCACCGCTCACTGAGGCATCTTGCATGGCCAGCCGCGACCAAGCGATCTGCTCCGAACTCAAGCCACCCCAGGACGCCAACTGGGCCAGCTGCAATAGCGTCCACAGCCGGCCAGGCGACGAGCTTTCGGAGTACCAAAGCTCCCTCCAGGCTTCGACCAGCGCCTCAAAAGCGGCGAGCTCATCGCCGTTGGCGTTGACGGCAGCAATCCGATCGGCGATCCGCGTGCGTCGCTGCAGTGACTGCACAGCTCGACTTTCGCTGTCATCCAGACAGGTAATCACGGCCCGCAATCTGGCCCAGGCAAAGTGTTTGGCGACGCGCAGGTCAAGCGTAACTGCGCCGTGCATATCACTACGCACGGCCAAGGGTTCGGTCGCATAGCCCCAAGGATCGGAATTGATCCAGGTCTGCTTGGCTGCATCGGCCGCGATGCGGAGATCGATGCCATGTTCGTGCAGCTCGATCAAATACGGTCGATTCGCGGCCAGGCCGCTGACCCTCAGCGCAGATCCAGCGACGCTCACAACCGTTGACGATGCTTCCGCGCAGCCAACAACCGCCGTGGTGATCGGCAACGCACCAACTGGGTTTACGCGCGCATGCAGTGCGCCACCCAAGAGCAGGCACAACCAGAACCATCGCATACCCTGATGATGGCCCATCTGGTGCGCAGGTAGCGAGTGCCACTTTTTCGCCGCGATGCCGCTGGCTCTGCGATCACCGAATTGCGCCTATCGGCACTTTGGATCGGGTTCTACGGGATCTGGCTCAGCAGCCTCGGCAGAAAGTGCATCGACCGCCCGAATGAGTTCGCGCAGGCTGAGTGAATTGACGCTCGCCACCCCATTGGTACCGAGCTCGCCGGGTGGATTGCCCAGCATCGCTTGCCCACTTCGCGAGCCAGCGCTTGCTAACAGCTGTGGCGTCTGTACCTGCTGGGTCGGCAATGCACTGCGAACTGCATCGAGAAAACGCGCAGGTAGCCAGTGCTCATTGATCGCTCTGGGCAAATGCCGAAGCGCGGCCAAGCTGAATTGGCCGCCAGCCGCAGATTCGAAGGCGAACTCGCCTTTGCTGGCCGCAGCCACATGCACCCATTGCGAAGCAGGCCGCAGCGCACCCAACGTTGGCGGGCTGCGCAGGCCCTGCAACGGCGACTTCCGGGCAGCCATTGCAGCAATCGGCTGCGAGGCTAGCGGCAGATAGCGCCGACGCAGGCCCGCCGCTTGTCCTTCGCGATACGGGATCCGTGCAGCGTTTTCCCGTTCGGAATCTGTCACCGGGTACACCGAAGAGCCCGGATGCGAACAGTCAAAAAACAGGGTGATCCTGACTCTGTCTGCATGTGGCAAGAGCATTGCTGCCAAATCCGCATGTGAAATGCAGCCCGCGCTCAGGTAATCAAACGGCACCAGAGCCGACAACAGGCGATCATTGGCTTTTGCGCTTGGGTCAGGCAGTTGGGTCGCGTGGCCCGCAAACTGGATGACCGCTTCACTGCCATCTTCGGCTGCTGCCAGCAAATCGCTGATGGCAGCTTGGATTCGGTCGCGGGTGGCGTTGCGATCCTGCAACATCAGGACCTCGAACCCCGACTCGGCAAGCGCGCGTGCCCAACGATCCGCGTCGTCGGCACCGGCCTGCAATGGCGCCGCTGCATAAGCGTCGATGCCAATACACAGGGCACTTCTTGCCCGTGCGCGAGGGAGAGATTGCACCGGGCCGTCATCGCTTGCGCGCCGGCGTCGCGGCGCGGGTTCGGCCGCCAATGTCGTCATCGCCACTCACCAACGATGCAAGACCGGCTTGGCCTCGCCGTCAGGAATGGGCCACCGCTCAAGCAGCAACGCACCGCAAAGCAGCAATGGCGACCCGCTCCGATTTCAAGTTCCTTCATTCCAACCCCAACAAGCTGGCCAAATTGCGCGCGCAATCGGGTCCGTTACTGGGTAAGTGTCACCAGAGGGCGAGAATTCGCACCCCATTCGAAAATGGATTCCATCGTCCCCGTGTGAGATCCGCAAAATCAGGCACACCGACAGGTGCGGCTGGCGTTGGAAATGTGCGCTGCATCGTCCTCCGCGACGCCGCGTTGAACGCTCTGCCTCTCGCAAGCCCCCGCTTTTCGCAAGCCAAGGAAACCCCGCGACCGATCCGCGCGCATGCTGCGAAGTCAGTACGCCGCGTTATGCACCGTTTGTACCGAGCGACCACTGGGGTCCAGCACGTTTTTCAGCGACGCGTCCCACTCCAGCGCGGCGGCTGTTGAGCAAGCCACGGAGGGGCCACCGGGGACGCATTCAGCGGCCCAAGCCTGCGGATAGTGACGGTGGAACAGATCCCGATACAGGTACGCCTCTTTGGTTTGCGGCGTGTTGTAGGGAAACCGAAAGCGCGCGCTGGCCAATTGCTGATCGCTGACTTGAGCATTGGCGTGTGCTTTCAACGAGTCGATCCATGCATAGCCGACCCCGTCGGAAAACTGCTCCTTCTGCCGCCACAACACGCTGTCGGGCAAGTAACCGGCGAACGCTTCGCGAAGAAACTGCTTCTCGATCCGATCGCGTTGTTTGCCGGACAGCTTGACCTCGGGATCGAGCCCCATCGCCACATCGATGAAGCGGCGATCCAGAAAAGGAACTCTCGCCTCCACCCCCCAGGCCGCCATCGACTTGTTGGCTCGCAGACAATCAAACAGGTGCAACGCATCGAGTTTGCGCACGGTTTCTTCGTGCAAGGCCTCGGCATTGGGCGCCTTGTGAAAGTACAGATAGCCGCCGAACAGCTCATCGGAACCCTCTCCCGACAACACCATCTTGATGCCCATCGCGCGGATACGCCGCGCCATCAAATACATCGGCGTGGAGGCGCGAATGGTGGTGACGTCATAGGTCTCCAAATGGAAAATGACGTCGGCCAGCGCGTCGATGCCTTCCTGCACGGTGAAGTGCAACTCGTGATGCACGGTGCCGATGTGCGCGGCCACTGCGCGTGCGGCCTTCAAGTCCGGCGACTCCAGCAGACCCACCGCAAAACTGTGCAGTTGTGGCCACCACGCTTCCGTCTTTTCGTCTTCTTCGACGCGGCGGCCCGCGTACTTCTTGGCAATTGCTGCCACCAGCGACGAGTCCAGCCCGCCGGAGAGCAGCACGCCGTAAGGCACGTCGCTCATCATGTGACTCTTCACCGCCGCTTCAAACGCGGCCCGCAAAGCAGCGGGATTGCGGCTGCCGCCGGTCACATCGGCGAACTCGCGCCATTGCGGTCGATAATAAAGGCTGGGTTGCGCATCGCCCGAACGCCAGTAGTGGCCGGGCGGAAATTCGCGGGCATCGGTACAAACGCCGGCCAGCGCTTTCAACTCGGAGGCGACATACAGCGTGCCGTCCTGATCGTGGCCGTAATACAAGGGAATGATGCCGATTGGATCGCGAGCGATCAGCCAGCGATGTGCGGCGGCATCCCACAACACAAAGGCGAACATGCCTTCCAGGCGATTCAAGAACTCATCGATCTGGGCCGCGCCGCCCGCTTGCCGATACAGCGGCAGGATGACTTCACAGTCGGAATGGGTCGCAAAGGCGTAGCCAGCTTCAAGCTCGGCACGCAGCGCGCGATGGTTGTAAATCTCGCCGTTCACGGCCAGCACTTGCCCGCCGTCCGGGCTGATCAGCGGTTGCGCGCCAGAGTCGACCCCGACGATCGCCAACCGTTCGTGGACCAGAATGGCGTGTTCGTCGGCGTAGATGCCCGACCAATCCGGTCCGCGGTGGCGCATTTTTCGCGATTGCGTCAGCGCTTGTGCACGCAGGATGGAGGCGTCAGAACGGAGGTCGAGCAGACCAAGAATCGAGCACATTTGGGACCGGGAAAAGGCAGGCGAAAGACCGATTCTGGCAGGTTTTATCGCCGATGGTGCACTGCGGCAAGCGCGGCCTCAATCCTCAGGTGACCGCCAGCCAAAGCCACTCCAGTGCCTCGCTGGTAACGCCCGCCAAGGAGGCAGTCAAGCCGATACTCAAGCCCCAAACGATCAACAGCAGAGCGCCATCGCGTTCGATCAGCGCAAATGCAAAGCCCATCACCAGCAAACCCAAGGGATAGTTGGTCAACGGAATCGGCAAGGCCAAAATCAGGCCCAAGGCCAGCAGCATCACGCCCGTGGTCAGATTGCCAAAGATACCGGTGAACAAAATTTCGATTCGCGGTCGGCTGAGATGCTCCAAACGTCGCATCCACGGTGCCATGCGAGCAATGAACCGAGCAAAGGTCTGCCGCGAGAACGACCGAGCACGCAGCTTTTGCGGCATCCAAGGATTGCGCAGCCGCAGTATCAACTGTAGGCCCAGCACACAAACCAGGGGACCCACCACCGCGCCCACGCCGAGCGGGATCGGCAGCATCGCGGGCAGCACCACCGCCAGCAACATGACGCCAAAAGCGCGCCGGTTAAATGCCCCCAGCAACTCCTCGAGAACCAAGGGCTCGCTGGTCTGGCGCTCGGCAATGGTGGTCAAGAGTTCGCTGGTACGGGGCGCGGTCGAGGTCATTCGGTCAGCAGTTTAGCCCGGACTTTTCATGAATCGCGCACGCCCTCGCTTGTCTTCCGACCGCGCAGTGAGTTCTCTGCAGGTGACGGAGTGGCCCGGCACCTCGCTGCGTAAAAGAATCCGCTTTGCGATCAGTAGTCTGCGCGATCTTCGTGTGCATTCAGTGAAGCCGGGGGTAGACTCGCGTCGAGTAAGCACGAACGGCTGCCGTTCACATTGACGATCCGAGCGCCGTGCGGGCGAGGGCGAAAACAAGAGCCACAGGCAAACCCGCGTCTGGCAGCATACTTACGCATCTGGTCAGTCAACTCGCGACCGTTGCGCTGACAAGGCGCGGTCATTCTGCCTGTTATATTTCTGCAAAATAACTGTAGTAATGTCGGCAACGCTGCCTCGACAGGCGGCTGCACCGCCCTTTTTCGCCCCTGGCAACTATCGAAACCTCTATGCGCTCTTCCTTGATCTTCCCGCTTGCGCTTGCCCTTGTCTCAACTTCCGGCTGTGGTCCTGCAACCGAAGGCAATGCGCCTGCGCCGGCGCGTGCCGCCGAGGTTCCCGTCATCCAGATTGATGGCTCGAGCACCGTTTATCCCATCACCGAAGCGGTGGCTGAAGAGTTCCAAATCGCCACCAAGGTGCGAGTGACCGTGGGGGTGTCCGGCACCGGTGGGGGCTTCAAGAAGTTCTGTCGCGGTGAAACCTCCATTGCGAATGCATCACGACCCATTTTGACCGAAGAAATCGCCGCCTGCGCCGCCTCAGGTGTTAAGTTCATCGAGTTGCCGGTGGCATTTGATGCGTTGACGGTAACCGTCAATCCGGCCAACACCTGGCTTGAGTCCATCACCATCGCTGAGCTGAAGACGATCTGGCAGCCGCAAGCTCAAGACACGGTGATGAACTGGAAACAGGTCAACCCAGCCTGGCCCGACCAGCCGCTCAAGCTGTTTGGTGCGGGCGCCGATTCCGGCACCTTTGATTACTTTACCGAGGCCGTAGTCGGCAAGGCAAAATCCAGTCGCGGCGATTTCACTGCCAGCGAGGACGACAACGTATTGGTGACTGGGGTTGCCAACGATGTGAACTCGCTGGGATTCTTTGGTTACGCCTATTACCGCGAAAACAAGGACAAACTGCGCGCATTGCCAGTGCGTGAGTTGGCGGATTCGGCGGCCGTATTGCCGTCACTGGAAACCGTTCTGGATGGCAGCTACCGGCCCTTGGCGCGCCCCGTGTTTGTTTATGTCAATGCGGAACATGCAAAGGCACGCCCCGAA
>Ga0335397_10009037_pt1 | contig 12497 bp, 12 predicted proteins | sample MAT04_FD_205740 | JGI IMG/M metagenome (GOLD analysis project Ga0335397, IMG submission 205740) | Freshwater microbial communities from Lake Fryxell liftoff mats and glacier meltwater in Antarctica - MAT-04 (spades assembly) (version 2) ...
CATGCTCCGCTTTGTGGTATTCTTCAAGATGGATTATTTGATCTTCGGTCAAGGGGATTTTCATAATCGTGATTTTACAACAAGTTAACTGAAAATGGCATAGCCTTTTCAATCAGTTTGGGTATAGCTGATGGAGGGGTGCCTCTTTGGCAGCCTTTTCCATTAGCGTATCAAAATCCGTCAAACCAGAGGCGGCATGAGTCTTCACAGGACCTGGAGATAAGGCATTTACACGAATATTTTTGCTACCAAGATCCATTGCCAGATAGCGAACAGACGCCTCTAAGGCTGCTTTGACTGGCCCCATAAGGTTGTAGTTTTTCACAACTTTTTCAGCACCGTAATAACTCATTGTTATTATTGCCCCTCCATTGATCATAAGCGACTCAGCAGCTTTTGCCAGACGAATTAATGAATGACAAGAGATATCCATTGCCATCATAAAACCATCTCGAGAACTATCCACCACACGTCCTTGCAAATCTGCTTTCGGGGCAAAGGCGATGGAATGAATAATAAAATCCAAACGACCCCAGGTCGATTTTATCATTAGGAATAACTGGTCCAACTGGCTTTCATTAGTTACATCAAGCGGCATGAAAATTGGAGAAGAAATAGCCTCAGCCAAAGGATGAACATAACTTTTGGTTTTCTCATTCTGATAAGTAATGGCAAGTTCAGCCCCCTCCTCATGTAGTACTTTGGCACATCCCCAGGCAAGTGAGTGTTCATTAGCCATGCCAACAATAAGCCCCTTTAAACCAGCCATTTATTTTCCTTACATTTGTTCCATTAGAGAAATCGAATGCATCGCCATTATTCGCTCTTCATTGGCAGGGATAATGCGTATTTCAAATGGCTTAAGAAACGCAAGGCGGTGCACGATTTTATCACGCCCAACCTCAGAATGCTCTCCAATGCCACCCGTAAACACAATGCCATCTACACCACCTAATGCCGCCGCCATCATGCCCATAAATTGCGCTACTCGCAAGCAAAAATAATTGAAGGCAAATTGTGCCTTTGGTTCTTCACTATGCTGCAAAAGACTGACATCATTTGTCCACTCAGACAATCCGAGAAGCCCCGATTCCTTATACAACATCGATTCTATTTCATCAGCAGAAAGACCTAATTCCCGCAACATATAAATGACCACACCAGGATCAAGAGCTCCACAACGTGAGCCCATCGGCAAGCCATCAATTGCGGTCATACCCATCGTAGTATCAATGCTAAGTCCATTATCAATAGCACACAGGCTTGCGCCATTGCCCAAATGAGCAGCGATTATTCGTCCAGAAGCTAATTGTGGCTCACTTTGTCGCAAGGAATAAACAATCCATTCATAAGAAAGACCATGAAAACCATAGCGGCGGATCCCTTTGTCGCGCATCTTTCGTGGCAAAGCATATTCACTGAACAAGGGCTCATGATGAGCATGAAATGCTGTATCAAAACACGCTATCTGCATCACATCAGGCATCAATGTGCTGGTCATCTTAATAGCAGCCAGACTATGTGCTTGATGCAGTGGGGCAAGAGGAATTAATGTCCGTAGACGGCATAGAACGTCTGGTGTAATTAGAACACTGCTTATAAACTCACTTGCCCCGTGGACGACCCGATGGGCCACCACGCTTATCTGCCCAATTTGCTTTTGCGATTTAAGCCAATGCAGGATATGGCCAATTGCCGTTTCATGAGTACAATTGGCAGGAACCTCTTGCTCAACCACTTCGGAAGAAATAAGGCTATCTGTTTCGGTGGTTGCTACAAAAAATGGATGAGTCCCTAGATTAGCAATTTGACCTTTTGCCAGAAGTGGCAGCTCTGGATGCTGCAAAAATAATTGAAATTTAACGCTTGAAGAGCCCGTATTAATCACAAGAATGCTCTTTTTTTCATGAGTGGTCATTTAATTATTCCTTCCTTACGAGCCATTACCATTTTTACTGCTAACGCACAGGATAAAAGTCTTGTTCGTAATGAATCAGCTCGACTAAATAACATGATTGGAACTCGTGCACCCAATACAATTCCCGCCGCATCAGCATGCCCTAAAAAGGTCAGCTGTTTTGCCAGGATATTGCCTGACTCTATATCGGGAACGAGAAGAATATCGGCATCCCCAGCAACACAGGAGACTATCCCCTTATCTTCTGCAGCCTGTTTGTTAATGGCATTATCCAAGGCCAATGGTCCGTCAAGAATACCCCCCGTGATTTGTCCACGATCTGCCATTTTACATAGGATTGCAGCATCAACGGTCGCTTGCATTTTTGGGTTAATCAACTCTGTAGCAGCAAGGATTGCCACTTTGGGTTTTTTATCCTCACCATACAATACCCGCCACAGATTGATAGCATTTTGACAAATGTCGGCCTTTTCAGCAGCACTTGGAGCAATATTAACAGCCGCATCGGTGATAATGAGGGACTTATGATAAGCAGGAGCATCCATAACGTAAGCATGACTGATACGGTATTTAGTTCGTAAATTCGCTTGGGCTGGAACAATTGCTGCCAGCAACTCTTGGGTAGTCAACGAGCCCTTCATGATGGCATCAACCTTTCCCATAGCAGCTAACGCAACTGCTTTTTCAGCCGCCGCATCACTGTGCTCTGTATCAATGAGCTCCCATGCAGAGAGCTCAATTCCCGCCTCCAAAGCCGCCGATTTAATTTTCTTTATAGGGCCGATTAAGATAGGGATTATAAGTCCCGCATTCACGCACTCATTCACCGCTTGTAGCGCACTGACCTTAACTGGATGGACAATCGCGGTACAGACAGGTTCTAAACCCTGGCAAGACGCAATTATGGCATGAAAACGATCATGATTATGAATTTCAATATCCGGTAAACTGGTGCGCGTAACCCGTATTTTTTTTGTTGGTGCAAGCACCGTGGCAAGCCCTTCAACCACGACTTCTCCACGCTGATTAACTCCTTTGCAATCAAAAGTAACAATGGGTTTGTCACGGCATTTATCGTGCACGATGAGCGTAATCGTGATGTTGTCTCCAATGCGCACAGGACGTTTGAATTTAATATCCTGCTCCAGATAGATAGTACCTGGCCCCGGTAATAATGTGCCAAGAACGGCAGAAATCAGGGAACCCGTCCACATGCCATGACCCACAATACCCTGAAAAATATCACTTTGAGCAAATACTTCATCCATATGAGCAGGATTTACATCACCAGACATCGTGGCAAATAGCGTGATATCCTCTTGGGTTAATGTCTTACAAAGACTGGCTTGGCGGCCGAGAGTAAGTTCATCAAAAGTGACATTCTCAATAAATTCTTTATCCACTTATCGTTCCTTTTCTTGTTATACACGTAAGCGAGGTACCACCATCTAATAATTGAACATATTTTTGTCATTGGAAAATGATTAAAGAAATGACATGGACGAAATAATTTCTATTAGCCAGGTTAATGAGTCTTTTTTATCTATACGTTTTATATTATTTAGCAGACCAGTTCGGTCATTCTGAATACCCAGGCAAATCAATTTTTATTTTCGAACCCCATGTTAATCTTAGTGCATTAACAATAGCCAGAATATCAATTAATTCTTGAATTATTGCACCAGCAACAGGATTAATAAACCCAGCAAACGCAAACCCCATACCAATAATACTCATAGCCATTCCACCAAGGGCGCATTGTAAGGCAATTTTTCGTGTATTTAAGCTAAGATGAATTAACTCATCAACTTTGCTTAGGGTGTTTTCCATAATGACAGCGCCAGCTGCTTCAGCAGTTACATTACTGTATTGACCAAAGGCAATGCCAACCGTTGCTGCAGTCAATGCTGGAGCATCGTTAATGCCATCCCCCATAAAGACTGTAGGGGCTTTCAATCGCTCCTCTCGAACAATGGCAAGTTTTTGTTCAGGACTTTGAGATGCACGAAGTTCAGTTAAATTTAATAGGGTTCCTAGATAACTTACTTCTGATTCTCGATCCCCAGACACTAACATAATTTTTTTAAATTGATGGGATGGGGCCAAATGACTAATAAAAGGCTTACTTTCAGCGCGTGGCGCATCATGAAAATGAAGAGTTGCGGCATACTCACTGTCTAATAAAACGATGCATTCCAATCCTTGTGATATGGGAGGAAGTAACACGGCGTATTGCGGCATGGTATTTAACAATTTGTTCCTACTGGTAATTTCAATTTTATGTTTATTAATGATGCCGTGTAATCCTTGCCCAGGCTTTTCTGATACATTGGATGATTCAAGTAATATTATATTTTGTTGTTCTGCTGCTTTTAAAACGGCGCTTGAAAGCGGGTGCTTTGAATATTGTTCTAAGCTTGCAACATATTGAAGGATGGTTTCTGCGTTATATTTTTTTGTTGTTTTAATTTCTGTTAGCGTTGGCTTCCCGTAAGTTAATGTCCCCGTTTTGTCAAAAATAGCGGTTGTACAGGTAGGTAATCGCTCTAGAACCGTGGGATCTTTAATAATGATTGCTCGTTTTGCAGCCATTGAAATGGCGCTAATTATCGTAATTGGAATGGCTATTAATAAAGGGCAAGGTGTGGCTATAACCAGCACCGAAAGAAAACGCATTGCCTCTCCTGTGAAGTACCAGGCTGCGAATGCAAAAACAAGGGCAATTGGTGCAAACACAGCTCCAATTTGATCGCCTAACCGCCGTATGGATGGGCGTTTTTGTTCGGCTTCTTCCAATACATTAACAATAGCCGCATAGCGTGAATCAGAAGATATTTTATTTGTTCTGATTACTAACAATGATTCTCCGTTGATAGCGCCAGATAAAACCTCAGCGCCTGGCGCTTTGGATATTTGATAAGGCTCACCAGTCAGATACGATTCGTCCATGGAGCCGTGTCCTTCAATAACGATACCATCTACGGGACAAGTTTCATGGGGGTAAATAACTATTTCATCATCGATATGAATAGACTGTAGTGCAATATCCTCGATATGTTTCTCAACTTTTCGATGGGCAATGGAGGGCATACGCGCAACCAAAGCACGCAAAACGGAAGAGGCCTTGCGCATTGCGTAGTATTCTAAAGTTTGCCCACTAGCAAGCATTAGAATAATCAGAGTAGTGGCTAGATACTCCTGTAAAATGATGCCTGTTATTAATGAAATTGCTGCAAGTGAATCTGCTCCTAAATTGCCTTTAAATAATTTAACTACAATTTGCATAAATAACGGTATTCCACCAATTATTATGGGAAATAGCAAAGGGATAACAAGAAATGGGATATGAAATATCAGCATAAAAACATGCATGCTAATTGCAATCAAGGACAAAAAGGCAATATAGGATTGCCAACTGGATTTCCAAAAAAACGAAGTTAAAGCCATAAAATTCCTTTTTGTGTTACCTATCCATCCGTCATTTAATAATCATAATGATTTCAAATGAACAGTAATTAGACGATTACTAAAACCAATCAATATATTTCCTTTATTAACCTTGTACCATATCCAGGATCATTTTATTTCATATTTCTTCTCAAGAAATAATTTACATAGGCATCTACGAGCATTTCGTCAAATAGCATCCCTTGATTTTGCATTATCTCTTGATTTATTTAACCGGATTTTTGAGTGCTATACTTAAATATTAAATGGATTATAAACGAATGGGTTTACTGTGGAGAATTGATTTATGGATCCTCAATATGTTGCGAATGTATATTGTCAAAAAGAAAAAATTGCTACTAAAACTGGTGATGATGTTGAAGAACTCCATATTTGGATGATAGTACAACTGGATGAGTACGGAGATGGTCATGGTGAAATTATTGATCTTAAAACAAACGAGGTAGTTAAGACTTTTTGTAAATCGTGTCCATATTAATGTATTTTAATTTGGCTTTATTGTTTAACTCATTAATTGTGTCGCTCCAAACGTAACGTTTATTTTTATTAAACTCTTACCTTTTTAATAGGGCGTTTGATAAATCAAATTACATTAAAGCGCTCTCTTTCGGTAGTATTTTATGCCATTTTTGTTGAGACTGACATACTAAGAGAAGTTATTCGATTTAATGCACGCATACCGGTGTGTGGCTATTGCTAAAGATTATAGGAGAAGATTATGACCATAAAAACCGTTGATGCCGCCACCTTAAAACGCTGGATGGATTCTGGTGAAGCTGTGGTGGTAGATGTGCGCGAGCCGGCTGAACATGCCGCTGAGAACATCGAGGGGGCAAACCTTCTGCCGTTAGGCGTAGTTAGCAAAAATGCTTTACCACAAGTACATGATAAAAAACTGGTGATCCATTGCCGTACCGGTAAGCGAAGCAGCAATGCTTGTGAAAAACTGTTGGCTGAAGACCCTAATCTCGAAGTGTATAATCTTGAGGGCGGCATTTCCGCATGGCGCGCAGCAGGGCTTCAGGTTGTATCATCGGGCAACTACTTCCTACCACTGGATCAACAAGTGCAATTAACAATTGGTCTTGGCGTATTAGCAGGAAGTTTACTTGCATACTTTGTGAGCCCACTATTTTTTCTACTTACCGGATTTTTTGGCGCCGGTCTTATATTCGCAGGATTGAGTGGTTTTTGCGGTCTTGCGATGGTGATGGCAAAAATGCCGTGGAACCAGAATGTCAAAGGCACTTCTTCCTGCAGTACCGTGAAATAACAGGATGATACTCGGCTATATATTGGCGGTAGTTATGGGATTGACGCTTGGCTTAATCGGTGCGGGCGGCTCCATTCTCACCGTGCCGATTTTAGTCTATCTTCTCGGTGTGAAGCCCATTGTGGCGACAGGCTATTCATTATTAATAGTTGGCAGTGCTGCACTGATGGGTACCGCTCGCTACTGGCAGAATAGTATGGTGAACCTGCGCGCAGGAGCGATGTTTGCTGTACCGGCCATGCTCACCGTGCTTGCCACACGCACCTATATTGTGCCGAACATTCCTGACCCGATAGCTGGTATCCCCAAAGATAATATCCTCATGCTACTATTCGCGGCGCTTATGATTTTATCTGCAATGTACATGCTCAGTCCTGTTAAAGTAAAATCCAATACATCGCATAGGCTGGATGTCAGCAGCGCAACAAAACTCATCTTCGGCAGTGCTGGTGTTGGTTTACTTACTGGCATGATGGGTGCAGGTGGCGGCTTTTTGATTATCCCCACGCTGATTGCGCTGTTTGGTTTGCAAGTGAAAGAGGCTATCGGTACGTCACTTGCAATTATCGCCATCAATTCACTAGTTGGTTTTACTGGCGATTTATCCGTAGGCATTCCGCTGGACTGGGCGCTGCTTGGAGCGTTTCTGGCGCTGACGCTGGTGGGGATGTGGGTTGGCACCACGCTGGGCACACGAATGGAAGGCGCAAAACTTAAAAAATTTTTTGGCATGTTTACGCTTCTAATCGGCATCGCGGTACTAGCGAAAGAATTATATACATTATTCAATCGGTAAAAGGAGATTCAAATGCACGTACACCATTTCTTCGATACAGATAGCGCAACCTTCACCTATGTAGTAAGCGATCCTGATACAAGAAAATGTGCAATTATCGATTCGGTACTCAATTACGACATGTTTTCAGGAAAAACCACTACGGTTTCTAACGACAAAGTCATAGCTTATGTGAATGAACAAGGCTTGAGTGTGGATTGGATTTTGGAAACCCATGCCCATGCTGATCACCTTACTGGATCTCATTACCTACGCGAAAGACTCGGCGGGAAAATTGGTATTGGCGAACACATCAAAGAGGTACTGCAATTTTGGGTGCCACTATTTAACACCGCAAATGATACTCCTCTGGATGGATCACAGTTCGATCATTTATTCAAAGATGGTGAACTATTCTCTATTGGCTCCATTAAAGTGAAAGTGATGCACACACCGGGTCATACTCCGGCCTGTGTTACCTACCTGATGGGTGATGCAGCATTTGTAGGGGACACCATTTTTATGCCCTATGTTGGCACTGCACGGACAGACTTTCCAGGGGGCAGCGCGAAAAGGCTATATCAATCCATACAGAAACTGCTGGCGCTGCCAGCAAACACGCATCTCTTCACTTGTCATGATTATCCACCTCCTGGGCAAAGCGAAGCCTATATCTCCACCGTGGCAGAGCAGAAAGCAAAAAACAGCATGGTGCACGATGGCGTGAGTGAAGCAGAATACGTTGCAGCCCGCAATGCGAAGGATGTTGGCAAAGCTGTGCCTCGTTTACTGCTTCCCTCAATCCAGGTGAACCTGCGTGCGGGCGACCTCGGTAAGGCAGAAAATAACGGCGTGCACTATATCAAAATTCCACTGAATAAGTTATAAGTCAGGCTTGGGGAGCAATGAAACAGCCAATCCCTATCAATCATAGGTGCAGTTTGTCCTTCAAAATACGACTTTTTTTGGACTATTACATCAGTCCTATCCTTTATAAGATACGAATACCCTTGCTTTAGATGCATCGACCTTAAATATTGCGTATTAACTCGCCCACCCTATATATGATCTGATTCATCTTTTAATGCATCAAACTTTGTTTTATGAACAGTCTGATCTTTGTGGTGTGGTGGAGAGTATAGTGTATATAGCTTTAATTCTTCGGTAACTGAAGTATTGATAATGTTATGCTGGATTCCAGCTGGAATTATAATTGCGTCACCTTCTTTAATCTTGCGTTCAATACTATCAATGACAACGGTTCCTTCCCCTTGCTCAATCCTTAAAAACTGATCAACTATCTGATGTACTTCCATGCCAATATCTTCCTTCGGTTGAAGACTCATAACGACCAATTGGGCGTGCTGTCCTGTATATAAGACTTTTCTGAAATTAGTGTTAATCAGTGATGCTTTTTCTATATTTTCTATGAAGCCTTTCATATTCTATCCTTGAGTGAGATTAGTTAAGCAACTAATAAATCTTTGCCAATTCCCCAACGTCTATCTTACTGCTTATTCGCTATTAATATAAGTTTCAAAGTACACTCCATTTACTTAATTTGAATCTATTACCAGAACATATTGTTTATGCGGAGCGAGCTTATTAAGTTATTTTAGCACAAATTTCATATTATAATCCGTCATTGCCATGAATGATCCTTGCTTAAAGAAAACCAAAGTATGATGATGAAAAAGAATAAGAGAAGAGAAAAGAATCAACCTGAGATTGACTAACTATAGGGAGATCCATGACAGAACCAACCAAAAAAATGACCTTTGATGTACTATCTTCGCGAGTTACAGCCTGTGACCAGGCAGCCAGTGAAAGCTGTCCTATTTCCCCTGTTCCCCCGAAGAAACTCCATTGGAGTACTCCAGATCCTGCCCAAGTAGACGGCTCTGAAATGGGAATAAATACTGCATTTGAAGTAGTATTTAATCAATTAAAACAACGAATTGAAAAGGAGTTGCTGTCATGACTTCTTGCACCAGACGACGCCTTTCTTCTTTAAATAAGTATTTAACGATATGGATTTTTTTGACAATGGTGGTGGGCGTTATTATCGGCTCAGTCTTTAAGGGAACACCCCAATTTTTAAATTCATTATCTATTGGTTCCACCAATATTCCTATTGCGATTGGTCTTATTTTAATGATGTACCCTCCATTGGCTCGTGTAAAATATGAAGAGCTGCCTCTAGTATTTAAAGATTGGCGTATTTTACTGTTGTCATTAATTCAAAACTGGCTTATTGGGCCATTTCTCATGTTCGGGCTTGCTGCTTTATTCCTACAAGGTTATCCCGAATACATGACCGGACTCATTCTCATTGGTTTGGCGCGATGCATTGCCATGGTCATTGTTTGGAATCAGCTGGCTGAAGGCGATAATCAATATGTTGCGGCATTAGTGGCTTTTAACAGTATTTTTCAACTGCTTTTCTTTAGTGTTTATGCCTGGTTTTTTCTAACCGTCTTGCCGCCTCTTGTTGGCATGAATGGGCAAATAGTTCATATCAATTTTATAACGATTGCCGAAAGTGTTTTTATTTATCTAGGCATACCCTTTCTTGCAGGGTTTCTAACTCGTTTTGTATTGATAAAGCGAAAAGGGTTAGCCTGGTATGAGTCCATTTTTTTACCCAAAATTTCTCCCATAACCTTGATTGCTCTCCTTTTTACGATTTTTGCGATGTTTTCTTTAAAAGGCGCCATGGTGTTACAGCTTCCATTAGATGTCATTCGTATCGCCATTCCATTGGTTATTTATTTTCTTATTATGTTTTTTGTCAGTTTTGCAATGGGCAAGCTAATCGGTGCCAATTATGGAAAAACAACAGCAGCAGCATTTACCGCAGCCAGTAATAATTTTGAATTGGCTATAGCTGTTGCAATTGCCACCTTTGGAATTAATTCTGCCATTGCCTTTACTACGGTCATTGGACCGCTTGTAGAAGTACCTGTGCTTATTTTGTTAGTGAATGTTGCATTTTGGCTGCGTCGGCGTTGGTTTTAAGTATCCACAAAATCGAATGAAGAAAATTATGCCCTTTGATAAATTAAACCAAAAAGAGTTAAGAAAATTTAGACCGTAACTGTCTATTCATTCATTTCACTGGCCAAAGTAGCTTTATTTCTTAGGTTTTTCTCCTTTTCGTTTTAATCCAGAAACTTTCCGTCGCACATGGTTATCAGATTGGAATCCTTGGCGCTCCAGCTGATCATATGCATGATCCTGCAATAACACTTCACTTCCTGGGGTGAACTGAACCACATCGAGTTGGGACAGGTTTCGCAGGCTGTTTTGACCTTCGGCCGGCGCGCTGTGTCTAGGGCGGAAAGCGTTGGGCTTGATTCTATTTCTTCCATGTCTGGCACTTGCTCCAATAGTTTTATGGCTTCTTGGAGTTCCTCTTCGATGGTTGTTTCGGTTTGATCTTGATTGTTCATAATGTTTCTCCTGTTCCAAAATCAGTTTTTGACGCTGGGTTTCCATATCCAAATCAGCAAAAGTTATTGGGATATGATTCTGAATGACAATTTGAATGATAATCTTTTTAAAAAGGGGTGAGCCGTTCACGCAGATGCAGTTACCATATCGATCCTGCGCCATTTCAAGTGCTTTTTTAAGTGAGGTAATCGAGCCACCTTTAGAAATTTTGATTTCTTTTCCATTGTCTCTGATGACGTCCTTATCCTTTCTGTAAATCTCAGTTCCCTCCTTGGTAATAGAGTCAATTTGGCTAGCATTGACAAAGGAAGACACCGAGCTAATCCCTGATAACGTATAATCGCTTTTATTTTTTCGATTGCGGTAACGCAAGGTTGTTAAAGCCTCTTTGTCACCTTCCTGTGCTTTTTGTCGTAGCCAATCAGCCCAGATTCTGTTTTGGTATGTATCGATCAATTGGCTGCGCGCTTTTGCGTAATTTTTCCTTATTTGAGTAATATCTTTCATAAGAGTTCTGCTGATTTGGTGGTAAAGATATTTTTTGTCCATCGTAGAAAGACTCATTAGCTTCAAGGCAGTTCGTTTAATTCGCCCTCGTTTTTTGGCCTTTTCAATTAGCCTGGCTTTAGCTGTATGCAATTGTTTGAGCTTATCCGAAAGAAAGATTTTGTTGTGTGTTTTTTCATGCTGATATCGGGCATAGATTTCAGAGCCAATCACTTTTTTATTTAGTGGCTCATAACGATAAACATTGGATGAGGAACCATAGTCTTCAAATGGGGAAGGTATAAATTCGCCAAATTTGGCCTCAAGATTTTTTTTAGAAAAATTTCTGGAGACTGAACTCGCTTTGACTGTAAGCCCTTGATCATTGAAAAAAACAAAGCCATTGGCTCTGACACGCATCATTAACTTGTGCTCTGCAAGAACGCCATGGATCTCCGTCCAACTATTGGCAGCATCAATTTTTTCTTTGCAATTGCGCTTCATCCAGTTAATCAAGCTTTCAATACCAGAGTGTTGTTCCATATCATCGGCAAGATTTTCTGAATGCCCTTTTCGGGTTTGATGATTGGTTAATTCAAGATTAAATTCAATTTCAAGTTTTGATGCAATCTCGGCAAATGTTTTATATGCCCTGAAAGGCTCAACCATATTAAAGGTTTTGGGATGAATTTTATTAATGGCGACATGGATATGGAGATTATCTGTATCATGATGAACAACCCTTATTCTTTGGTGTTCTTTAAATCCTATAGACGATATCACTCGATCTTCTATTTCCTGCAAAACTTCTTCAGTAGGATTTTCACCTGGCGCAAAGGATATCAGCATATGGTAGGTCTTATCGCCTGTGGCTCTTTGATTTTTGGCTTGTGTTGCCAGTACTTCCTGAACAGCCCAAACGGGGTCGGTACTGTTACAGTTTGATATACTTATATTGCCTACCCGTTCAAGTTTGTTTTGTTCATCACAAATATATTGGACTAGTGCGCCATCAACACACGATCTTAGGATAAATTGATTTTAGTTTATGTCGCGCTTTCTCAATACTGAATTGCCAATTTACTCCCCGCTGTGCTTTATTGGTTTTTTTAGCCCATGCCTGT
>Ga0335397_10009039_pt1 | contig 12496 bp, 8 predicted proteins | sample MAT04_FD_205740 | JGI IMG/M metagenome (GOLD analysis project Ga0335397, IMG submission 205740) | Freshwater microbial communities from Lake Fryxell liftoff mats and glacier meltwater in Antarctica - MAT-04 (spades assembly) (version 2) ...
AATAAGGGCGGTGGATCGTCCTGATGGTGAACAGCTCTGCGATCACGCTACCCCGGCTTCTGATCATCAGCCACGACATCGTCGGCCCGTTGATGGCCGGCCCCGGCATCCGTTATGCCCATCTGGCGCACGTGCTGGCGCAACACGTGCCAACGACGCTGGCGGCGCCGGGTGACGCACCCCCGGCCGGCGAGTATCCCTTTGCCGTTGTGGCCTATCGCCGGCGCGATTGGGCATCGATTGCCGCGCACGTTGGCGCCGCCGATGTTTGCCTGTTTCCCAGTGACGTTGCCGATGAACTGCCGCAATTGGCACAGAGCCGCGCCTGTCTGGTGGTGGACGGCTACGATCCACTGATGGCGGAGTGGCTGTCCCTCAGCCGCAACGCCGATCCGGCCGAGCGGCGCCGCGCGTGGAATAACCGGATGGTGACCTTGGGCCGCCAATACCTGGTCGGCGATTTCTATCTGTGCGCCAGCGAGCGCCAGCGCGATTGGTGGCTCGGCTTGCTGGAAGCCAGTGGCCGGATCAATCCTGCCACCTTTGACGCCGATCCAAGCTTGCGTAGCCTGGTCGACGTCGTTCCCTACGGATTGCCGGAAACGCCGTTGCCATCGCCCCATCCTGTGATCAAGGGTGTCTGGCCCGGCATTGCGCCCGGCGATCGGCTGGCGCTGTGGGGCGGCGGTTTGTGGCCTTGGTTGGACCCGGTAACGGCCATCCGCGCCGTGGCGCAGGTGCAGGACGCCCACCCGACGCTTAAGCTGGTCTTTCCCGGCACGCGCCACCCAAGCCAGGCGATGGCCGGCATGCCCAACCAAACGGCAGCGGCCCGCGCCGTCGCGGCTGAACTGGGTGTGATCGATCGCACCGTCTTCTTTGGCGACTGGGCGCCCTATGCGGAGTGGCCGCATGTGCTCCAGGAGTGTGACGTGGCATTGACCTTGCACTTTGATACGGTGGAGACGCGTCTGGCTTTTCGCAGCCGGGTGCTCGAATACATCTGGGCCGATTTGCCCACGGTCGCCACGGCCGGCGATGCGACCAGCGAACTGATTGCCCGCCATGATCTGGGTGTCGTTGTGCCGGAGCGTGATGTCACTGCCGTTGCCGCTGCCCTTGACCGGTTGCTGCGCGCACCGCGTGACGCGCGCACCGCCCAATTTGCGGCAGCGCGCGCCAGCCTGACCTGGGCGCACGCCGCCATGCCGCTGGTGGACTACTGCCGCGCGCCGCGGCGCGCAGCAGACCGCCTGCCGGTGGACGGCGCCTCTTCACTGGCTGCGGAAGCCTACTATGACCCGCTCTTCGTCTTGCGCACAGAGCGTGACGAATGGCGTAGCCTTGCCGAGAACTATGCCCGTGGCCGTGTCATGCGTGCCTTGCAGTGGGTAGGCGAGACCAGGCAGCGGATTGCCCGTCGTTGACCGAACTACCTCTGGCTGCCCTACGAACTTCTAGTTTCCGGCGGCAGTGAATTCCCTCCTCTTGTGGTTCCCCAGGCTTATACGCCGGTGTTACGTCTGTTTTTCGTCGCCCACCAGCAGTCAAATAGCAGTCAAATAGCCGACTGTCCGCCCTACATTTGCGCATTGATTGCGCTACTTAATCGTGCTACATTGTAATTAGGAGGCATTACCATGCGAACCAATCCCATACGACGTGTATGGCTCGATCTTTTTTCGTTGACTGCGTGCAAGTACTTGTTGATGGCGAGTCTTTCGGCTGCCCTGGTGGCGGTGGCGCTGCCGGCGTACGCGCAAAACGTTCCCCCCTCGCCCCAAGTTTCGGGCGATGCCGTCGCCGTGACCGACAGTGCGACCTGGTATGTAGACGCAGTGACGGGCGCCGATAGCGCCAATTGCGGCGCGATTTCTGCGCCCTGCGCGTCCATCCAAGCGGCGGTCGACCGCGCTGGCAACGGCGACACGATTCTGGTGGCGGCCGGCACGTACACCTATCGGCAGGCCGGCTCGTGCACCAACAGCACGGGGAGTCCGTCCGTCATCTGCGTCTTGAGCAAACAAATGACGATCCGTGGCGGTTATGCGTCTGGGAATTGGGGTACCAACGATCCCGCGCAATATGTGACGACTATCGACGGCGAGAACAAGAGCCGCGGTGTCTTCGTGCTCAGTTATTCCGCTGGTGGGGCGGGCCTGAACCTAGAAGGGTTTTCGGTGCGCAACAGCTATGGGGGTGCGATCACCTCGCGGCCGGGTGAGGATGGCTATTTTGCCTTTGGCGGCGGTATGTTTGTCGAGAATGCCAGTTTTCTGACGTTAAAGAACATGGTCTTTGCCAACAACCGCGCGATCGGCGCCGATCGCGGCTCCGGCAAGGGCGGCGCCGGTTCCGGCGGCGCGGTTTCCTTGCGCAAGGTGGCATCCGCCACGATGGATAATGTCGTTTTTGAGAACAATCTGGCCCAGGGCGGCACGGGCGCCACACGCGGTGGACGTGCCCACGGCGGCGCGATCTTTGCCTATGAAAGCACCCTGGTCGGAACCAATCTCACCTTTCGCGATAACCTTGTGCAAGCAGGCAACTCGGGTGGCAACGGCGAGGATGGCGGCCGTGCGGACGCTTTGGGGGGGGCCGTCTCGTTCCAGGAGCGCTCGAATGGCACGCTGCGCCAGGTTACGGCCACCGGGAATCGGGCAATCGGTGGCAATGCGGCGGTCAATTCGGGTGGTGGGTATGGCGGCGCGTTTGAGGGGGAAGAGGCGACTCTCACCCTTGTTGACGCCAATATTCGCGACAACCTTGCCCAAGGGGGCAATGCCCAGAACGGTTGGTTCGCTGCCGGCGGCGGCGTGATGACCATCAACTCGATTGTGGTCGTCGACCGGGTTCAAGTCATCAATAATGTTGCGCAAGGCGGCAACGGGACCAGCGGTAAGTTTGGCGTTCCCAATGGGGGCGGTTTCACCGTCAGTTGGGACAAGGATGGCACAACCTCGCGGTTGACGATGTCCAATAGCATCATTGCGGCCAACCGCGCCAGCACAGGCGACGGCGCCCAGATCGAAATCGGCGGCGGCGGCGGTCTCTGGATCCAGGCCACCGAAGCGGTCATCGACCACTCGACGATCGCCAACAATGTGGTGACGGGTCGGACCGGTCTCTTTGGACAGGGCTTCTTTATTCTGAACACGGGGGATCGGCGCGGCGCCGACGTTACGCTGCGGCGTTGCATCATTTCGGGCCATGCAAACCCGATTGGCTCAGCCGTCGAGATCGTGATCAAAAACAAGGTCACCTTTGACAACGGGCTTTTCTTTAACAACACGTGGGATAGCAGTGCGAGCAACCCCGTAATCGGTGTCAATACCGGTGTCATTGTTGGGCAGAGCACGATGCAGCACGGCGACCCAACCTATGTGGCCGCTGCGGCTCCTGGCTACGACTTCCATATCAAAGCCACTTCGCGTGCGCGCAACCAGGTGGCCGGCAACACGTTGCCGATGGACTTTGAGAACGAAGCGCGCGCCGACGGCAACTCCGATTTGGGCGCCGATGAGTTCGTGGCGCCCTTGCGGCCGGCGCTGCGTTTCTCGATGGTCTACGGCGGCCTCTACAACATTTCTGTGCAGTGGAACCTTGACCCCGACGCCGGAATTCAGGTTGCGCGCTATCGCCTCACTGACAAGTATACACCGGTCGGCGCCGCCGCATCGCCGGTGACGGATGTGATTGACCTGGGGCAGCAGACGGGACGCGCTACGGACAACCTGGATCCCTACGTGATGCATGAGATTACGGTGGATGGTCTCGACGGTAGCGGGGCGGTGGTCGTGTCGACCGGCCCGCTCTATATCATGACCTCGGATCGCAAGGTGCACCTGCCCACCATCCTGCGGCGGTAGCGGCAGCCGTTGTGCTGGAATTCGTCGAGATGTACCCCCGCACTTTGCATCCGCGCGCTTTCTGGCTACACTAGGGGAAATGTCCGAAGACCGCGCACGCACGAGCATCATCATCCCGGTTTGGAACGGCGCTGCTGTTCTACCGGCGTGTCTGCGCGCGGTCTATGACCACAGCGATCCTGATCTGCCGGAGGTCGTGGCGGTCGACAACGCTTCGTCCGATGGGTCGGCCGATCGGATCGCCCAGGATTTCCCGGCAGTCCGTCTCATTCGCCAGCCCTTTAACCTGGGATTTGCCGGGGGGGTCAACGCTGGGATGGAGGCCGCCGCCGGCGATCTTTTTGTCCTGCTCAACCAGGACTGCATGGTCGAGCCGGGATGGCTGGCGGCGTTGCACGCGGGATTTTCGTCCGATCCGTCCGCTGCGATTGCGGGCGCCACGATCTTCGATGCCAGCGGCGCGGTCAATCACGCCGGCGCCGTCTTGGAAATGCCGCTGGCGTTCTCGCACCATTTCACGACCATCACCGAACAGCCGCGTCCGGTGGACTACGTGACGGGTGCGCTCTTTGCCATCCGCCGCACGGCTTGGGTCGATCTCGGTGCGCTTGACGACGAGTTCTATCCGGCCTACTTCGAAGAGGCCGACTACTGCTATCGGGCGCGCCGTCGTGGCTTGAGCGTCCTCTATGTGCCGGCTGCCCGCGCGCGCCATTTGCAGAGCAGCCGCGCCTGGCGGGAGGACCCGTTGCTCCACGCGGCTCAGCAGCATCGCTCGCGCTATCGCTTTGTGGCCAAGCACTTCACCGGCCCGCAGCTTGCGGCCTTTTTCCCCGCCGAGCAGGCCAGCCTGGACGCCGAAGCCTGGTTCGACCAGGCGCTGGGCCGGGCGCTGGCCGCGCGCCAGACCAGTCGCCGCCTCGCCGCGATCCTGGCGCGGCGCCAACAGGAACTGGGGGAATCCCTTTCGCCTGCATACCGTCGCTTGCTGCAAGCTGGTTTTGCCGAATTGAGCCGCCATGCGCTGGGCCGTGCGGCACTTTTGGCGCAGCGGGATTTTTCAGAGAGCCTGCCGCGCCGGGTGTGCCGGCGTCTTGGTTTCCTGCCTGCGCCGGCGCCGCATCAGCCGCCGCTGGCGGCCCAACGCGCGGCCCAACTCAAGGTGCTGGAATTGCTGGCCGCCTATGATGATCGCTGACTCCACGACCAGCCCATCCGTGTCGGTCGTGGTCAACACGATTGACCGTGCCGCCTCCTTGCCGATCCTGCTGGCTGCGCTTGACACGCAGAGCTATCGCGACTTTGAAGTGATCGTGGTCGTCGGCCCGACGCGCGATGCGACGCTGGACGTGCTCGCGCCCTATGCCGGTCGGGTGCGTGTGCTGCATTGTCCCCAGCCCAACTTGAGCCAGTCGCGTAATATCGGTCTCCTGGCGGCAAAGGGCGTGATCGTGGCCTTTGTCGACGATGATGCCGTGCCCTGCCCGACCTGGGTGCAGCAACTTGCCGTTGCTTTTCGGGATCCTACCTTGGATGCCACCGGTGGCGCCGTCTACCTGATCCACCCTGCGCAGCCGGCCATCCAACATCGGTTGGGTGTTGCGTCGGCGCTTGCCGAAATGCAGAATGTGCGCATGCCAGGCGAGGCGCCGCCACCGGGCGCGCTTGCCCATTTTTGGGCGGGCCGCCCGATGGGAACCAATATGGCCTTTCGGCGCACCGCATTGCTGGCGATTGGCGGCTTCGACGAGTTCTTCGAATGGGTCTATGACGATGCCGATAGCGCGCTGCGGCTTGCCTTGAGCGGTGGCCACTTCCGTGCGCTCGCAGAAGCGGTCGTCTACCACGTGCCGGCCTCCAGCCGCAATCGTATCGTGCGCACCTTCAGCGGTCGTTGGTGGGTAGGTTCCAAAGCAACCGCCTATTTCGCCATCAAAAACGGCGCGGCTGCCGGTGAGACCGTCCCCCACATCATCAGACGCCTGCTGATCGTGGTGCACAGCGACTGGTTGCTGAGCGGTGAACTGCGGCGCAACGGCAAGATTTCGGCGCGGCAGGCATGGTCGATGCGTCTGCGCGGCATGTTTGGGGTGTTGCAAGGCGCCTTGGCGGGGCTTGTGCGCCAGCGGCGCTTGCTCTTGGCGTCACAGCGGGTGCCACGCACTGGCGCCGCGCCGCTGCTGCCTTTTTTGGGTGCAGAGGGTGCAGAACCGCCGCTGTTCGATCCAATCGAGGGCGTGCGCTCGCCATCGCCGGTAGGACTCACCGGGAGGCGGGAAGGGGGAAACGGAGGAGCGCCTGTAATGCCGCTGCGCATTGCCGTGTTGGCGCCCTTCTACCCTGCACCTGGCACAGGGTGCTCGCCTGGCGACCCGGGCTATGCGATCAGTTGTCTGGTGCAGGGGTTGTTTGCCTTGGGCCATACCGTGCATGTGGTTGCGCCGGGTAAGGCCGAACTGGTGGCATTCTATGGCGGCGCGTATGTCCACCGTGTGCCGCAGCCCTTGAGCACCGTGACGCGCGACATGCCGGAGGACCTGGTTGCCGAGCTTAACTACAGCCATCTCGTCTACGGACAGGTGCGTCGCCTGGTCTTCAATGATGCGGTTCAGATTGTCCATGCACCCGCGCCGGGCCTGGACGGCCTGGTGACCGCGCGCAGTGGCGACATCCCGTTGGTCGTCGGCCGTTGGCCAGATACGCTGAAGCAGGCTGCCAATCCAGTCCTTTTACGCGCGCAGGCGGCGCGGCAGGCGCTGGTCGACGAGTTGTGGCATAGTGCGTGTCGCGTCGTGGGCGATGTCCCAGTGCTTGCCGCGGGCAGTGATGGTTCGTACCGGGAGGTAGCCCGCCGTTTTGCAGAGATATACCGCGGCTGTATCATTGCAGAGTCGGTCACGCCTGTGTCGCCGACCATGCGCAGCGCAGCGAGTGGCCAATGACCGTGAACCAGCCTGGCTCAACGACCCACACCCTTGCGATTTCGGTGATCGTCAACACCAACGACCGCGCCGCGCCGCTGCAAACGCTGCTCAAGTCGCTCGAACACCAATCCTATCCTCACTTCGAGGTGATTGTCGTCGTGGGGCCAACCAACGACAATACCCTGGACGTGGTCGCTGCCTATGGCGCTCGCGTGCGCGTGTTGCGCTGCCCCGAAGCCAACCTCAGCATCTCGCGCAATATCGGGGTAGTGGCCGCGCGCGGTGAGGTTGTGGCGTTCATCGACGACGATGCCGTGCCGTGCCGGACCTGGCTTCAGCAGTTAGCGGATTGCTTTTCGGCGCCCCAGATCGACGCTACCGGGGGCGCCGTCCTGCTGATTCACCCAAACCGCCCGCTTACGCAGTTTCGCCTTGGTGTGATCTCGGCGCTGGCCGAATTGGTCGACGTGCGTGACTCGTGGCTCGACCAACTGTCGCCACCGGCCGGCGTTGCGGCGTTGTGGAGCCCACGCATGATGGGATCCAACATGGCATTCCGCCGGCTGCCGCTGTTGGCGATTGGTGGCTTTGACGAAAACTACGCCTATGGGTACGAGGACCCGGACGCCGCGATGCGGATCACGATCGCCGGCGGCAGTGTGCTGCCGTTGCGGGAAGCGCCGGTCTACCACGTTCCTGCCTCCAGCCGCTATCGGGTGGGCTATACGCTCAATCAGCATTGGTGGCTCTACACCAAGACTGGCGTCTATTTCAGCATCAAGCACGCACGCACGGGGCGGGAATCACGCTCCGCCATCGCCAAGCGCTGTCTATACCTGATCCATGGCCACTGGCGTTGGGCCGGCGAACTGTATGCCGATGGTAAACTCACGGCAGGCCAGCAGTGGCGCATGCGTGTGCAAGAAGTGCGCTACGGGCTATGGGGCATCTACGCCGGGTTCTTTAGCCGGCGCCGCCTGTTGAGCCAACGCCAGGTAGCCGAAGCAACCAACCAGGAGCAAGTCTTGCGGCCTTATCTGAATGATCAGTCGGCCATGCAACCGTCTGTTGACCCAGTATCCGGGCAGAGCGCACGCCTGGAGATGCCATCGCCGCCGCTGCGTCTCTGTTTGCTGAGCCAGACCTATCCACCCGAGAAATTCGATGGTGTAGGACGCAGCACCAATTTGCTGGCACGCGGCCTGGCCGAACTGGGCCACCACGTGCATGTCATCACGCGCGGCGAACACGACCAGGTCAGTTTCTACGCGGGCGCCTATGTCCATCGCATTGCGCCGCCGCTTACCCGTTACACGCGCTATCGCCTGCTGCCCGTCACCCACCATACGCTCAACTATAGCCACGGTGTCTACGAGAAACTGCGCGCGCTGGTGCTCAACGATGGCGTGCAACTGGTTGACTCGCCGCTGTGGCAGGTGGAGGGGCTGGTGACGGTGCTGAGCCACCTGCTGCCGGTGGTGGTGCGTCCGGTGACGGCGGCGCGTCAAATCGCCGAACTCCAGCACAACCGCGACCGTGACATGGCGATGATCGGCGATCTGGAGCAGGCCCTCCTAGAACGCGCCGATTTCTTGGCCGCCAACTCGCAGGCGACGGTGAAGGCGCTGCAAACGGTCTATCATCTGCCAGGCACGACGCCATACGGTGTGATCCCCTACGGGATCGCTCCGGTGCCGGATGAAGCGGTGCGCCCCTTCAAACTCGACCAGCCGCCCGGCGTACGGACGGTGCTTTTTCTGGGCCGCCTCGAGAAACGCAAAGGCATATTGGACCTCTTTGCCGCCATCCCGCGCGTGTTGGCGGCGACACCCCACGTGCAATTTGTGATTGCCGGCGCCGATAATAGCCAGTCTGACGGTTTTCAGGCGCGCAATGGCATGAACTACGCTACCTGGTTTGCTCGCCAAAACCCGGCGCTCGCCGCGTCGGTGCGTTTCCTCGGCGCCGTCGGCGACGACGAGTTGAATCGTCTCTACCAGCAGTGTGATTTGTTTGTCGCTCCCTCACTCTATGAGTCCTTTGGCCTCATCTACCTGGAAGCCATGAACTACGCCAAACCTGTGATTGGGTGCAATGCCGGCGGCATCCCCGAAGTTGTCGACGACGGTGTGACCGGTCTGCTTGTCGAGCCGGAAGCACCCGCGGCCCTGGCCGAGGCCATTGTGCAGCTTGTGCGTAGCCCCCAGCAGCTCCACGATCTAGGGGTCGCCGGTCGTTACCGGTTGCTCGACCGCTTCAGCTATCAGCACATGGCGCGCGGCTTTGCGCAAGCCTATCGCAGCGTGCTGCTTCAGAAAGAGAGTCAATCTACCGCATGAGCACATCCTTTACTGTGCAAGACATTCTGAGCGATGTCGAAATCGAACTGCTGCAGGGCGCCGTCACACGTGACGAACTGGGACAGAGCGTGCAAAATGTACGTCGCTTTCAGAACACGGTGCGCGGCGAGAGCCTTGACGCCGCCGGCGCACGCCCAGACTACCGGCAGATTGCCAACCGGCAGTTTCAACTAAACGATATGTTGCTGACGCTGATTCAGGAGACCGTGACGCGTCTGCGCGGGCTGGAATTGGAAGTGCGCAAGGCCGAACGAGCCGGTCTGCGCGCCACGGCGGGCGCGCCGGACGTGGCGCCGGTGGCCAGTCCCGATCTTGGTGTCGAAGAGGTTGCCGGCCCGGACGCCGTCTCCGCGCTCGACTATGTGCGCCATCTGGATGCGCTACAAGGTGCCATGCGCGAGGACGCGCTGGCTCTTCAAATTGAGGCGATCCCCTCGGACCTGCCGGCCATCGGCAAGCTGATCGGGGGACTGCGTTCGATGGTGCATAGCTTGGTCGTTTTCTATGGGAACCGGCTGGCGCAAAAGCAGACGGAGATCAATCGCCTCTATGGCGCCAGCCTGCGCGATCTGTACGCGGCCAACCGGCAACAACAAGAAGAGATCGACCACCTGGCCCTACAGCTTGCGGCCATGCACGATCGCCTGCAACAACTTGAGCAGCGGACACCATAGATGCGTATCGGTCTGTACAACCGCCATCTCGCCACGCTGGGTGGCGGCGAGCGCTATAGCCTGGCGATTGCCGCGTTGTTGAGTCACCGCAATCCGGTGGAGGTGATCAGCCACGTGCCGGTCGACCCGGCCGCCGTGCAACAACGGCTGCAGATGGATCTGGGCCAGGTGCGTTGGCGCGTCGTGCCCGAACATGCGCCGGCGGCGTTGGCGTCGCTGAGCGCCGATTATGACTTCTTTATCAACGGATCCAATCTCGATTTTATCCCCAATCGGGCAGCACACGCGGCCATGGTCGTCTATTTCCCGCTGCCGGCTGACGGCGGGCTGAACGCTGGCCTGCGTCGCTACACCAGCACCTTCCTGCGTGAGTGGTTCATGCTGCCCGTTTTTCGGGCGGGTGTCTATGGCGAGGAGGCCGGGGGCGCGCGCCGGTTGGCGCCGCATGCTGTGATCGAGATGCCGGTCGCGCCGGCGCCTTATCGCGTTCACTTTCTGTTGCGATCGGCGCTCGATGCCGTGCAAGAGGTGAGGGTGGCCGTCGACGGTGTTGAGCAAGTGCGCGTGACTGTGGACGGCCGATTTACGCCGTGCACGCTCTTGATGGACCCCAGCAGGGATCAAGCAACGCACACAATCACGGTGGATACGGCTGCCATTACACCAAGCGCACGGTTTGCCCTTCACCTGGCTGGCTGGGAGGCGGATCAGGCGCGCAACTACTTGTATCGCCGGTGGTTTGTGCGCCGGCTTCCGGCGTGGGATGCCCGCCTGCGCAACCCCCAGCCGGCGGACATTGTCGCGGTGGCGCGCACCTATCCGATCATCTGGGGCATTTCGAACTATACGCGGCAATGGATCGCACGCTACTGGGGGTTGACCAGTTCGCTCTTGTACCCGCCGGTCGACGTGACCCGCTTTGTGCCGTCACCGGATAAGCGGCTGCAGATTCTCTCGGTTGGCCGCTTTTTTACAGGACAGCACAACAAGAAGCACGTCGTGATGATCGATGCCTTTAAGCAGCTTGTGGATCAGGGACTGCGCGGGTGGGAGCTTCATCTGGCCGGCGGTGTCAATCACGGCGCCGAGCATGCCGGCTATCTGGCGCAGGTGCAAGCGGCGGCGCGCGGCTATCCAATTCACCTGCATCCCGACCTGCCGTTTGACGAACTGGCTATCCTCTATGGCGAAAGTGCGTTGTACTGGCATGCCGCCGGTTTTGGCGAAGATGAGATACGCCAACCGTTCAAGGCCGAGCACTTTGGGATTACGACCGTCGAGGCGATGGCGGCTGGTTGTGTGCCGGTCGTGATCGCACGCGGCGGCCAGCCTGAACTGATCCGCCATGGGGTCGATGGCTATCTTTGGCAGACGATCGCTGAATTGCTGGCGTATACACGGCAGTTGGTCGGTGATGTGGCCCTGCGCCAAACCCTGGCCGCTGCCGCACATGCTTCCAGCCGTCGTTTTGGCCTACCCGAATTTGCAACTACCTTGACCGGCACCCTGGCTGCGGCGGGTATCTCCCAGGAAGGAGGTTGATGCCTTCATGTCATTTCACAAGCTCGTGAGCATCGTCGTGCTCAACCTCAATGGACGCCGCCATCTGCCGGCCTTGCTGGCGCATCTGGCTCAACAGACCGTGCGCGAATTCGAGTTGATCTTTGTGGACAATGGTTCGCAGGACGATTCGCGGTTGCTGGTTTCGCAGACCTGTCGCAGCTTCGGCATTGATCTGAACCTGATCTGTAATCCGCAAAACCTTGGCTTTGCCGCCGCTTGCAATCAAGGGCTGCACGCCGCCCGGGCTGACTGGGTGGTCATGCTCAACAACGACACCTTGCCGGAGCCAGCGTGGCTGGAACAATTGCTGAATGCTGCGCACGCCGAACCGCGGGTGGGCATGGTCGCTTCGAAGATGCTCAAAGCCCATTGCCCCGTGCAGATTGACTCCGCCGGCATCGCGGTCGACTGGACGGGGATTGCCTGGGATTGGCAGGGTGGCGAGCGCGACGATCCGCACGAGGGTGGTTTGCCGGAGATTTTTGGCCCGTGCGGTGGCGCTGGCCTCTATGCGCGGCAGATGATGCTCGATCTCGGTGGGTTTGACGAGGACTTTTTTGCCTACATGGAAGACGTCGACCTGGCCTGGCGCGCACGGCTGGCGGGTTGGCGCTGCCTGTATCAGCCGCGGGCGCGTGTTTTGCACGCACATTCGGCCACGCTAGGCGACGCGTCGCCTGTCAAGCGCTTCTTGCTAGGGCGTAACAAGGTTTGGCTGGTGGCGAAGAACATGCCAACACCTTGGCTATTGGGTCTTTGGCCCACGATTGTCGGGTATGACGCCCTCGCCGTAGGCTATGGCGTCGCCCAACGCGGCGACTTTGCTTCCCTGCGCGGCCGACTCGCCGGTATCTGCGGGCTGCGCCAGGTTTGGCCCAAACGACGCGCCGTGCAGGCCGCCATCGTCGACATCGAGAACTGGCGCCGCTTTATGTCACCGCTGGTGGCGCCTTGGGCGGTACGTGCCCGCTACACCCATTTGAAGCCCTCTGCATGACCACCTTGTTGCTTGGCATGAGCCTTGGCTTTGCCGCCGGCATCAGTCCCGGCCCGCTGCTGACCCTGGTTATCACGCGTACGCTTGCGCGTGGCTTCGGTGCGGGCTT
>Ga0335397_10009040_pt1 | contig 12495 bp, 10 predicted proteins | sample MAT04_FD_205740 | JGI IMG/M metagenome (GOLD analysis project Ga0335397, IMG submission 205740) | Freshwater microbial communities from Lake Fryxell liftoff mats and glacier meltwater in Antarctica - MAT-04 (spades assembly) (version 2) ...
AAAAAGAGCTGGTCGCCTGATTGAATACGTGTGTCTATAGGTGGGCTCATCGCAACAGTTCCATCGGCTTTGCGAATGCCCATCAATGTGGAAGTTTCATAAGCGAGCAGTGCTTCGCCGTAGGTTTTTCCAGAAAGCGCAGGCTCTTGTTTGAAATAAATTTCATCGCCGCCAAAATCCATCAGCTCGGTGTAAACGATGGAGAGGCCGCTTTGGCGTGAAGTTTGTGCGACAACACGCGCGATCAGATCGTTGGTAAGAATGGGCTGCACAAGGTCTTTCGCGCCGAGCATCTTAACCACGTCCATATTTTTGGGATCGCGGATCTGCGTGACAATATGATAGGGTTCGGCGCGGCGTTTGGGGTTGTTGGTAATCGCCAAAACAGACTTAATAATATGAGTGTCGGGGTCTGCGCCATCAGCCAAAATTACGATTGAGCGCGCGGTATGCGGGCTGGCAATTTCAAGATCGGTCAGATCAATGGGACTGCCTGAGCGGAAAATAATACGTGTATTCTTTGTATCTGGGACGCGGTCATTGACCGCATCTTCCATCTCGACTTTATCCTGATCGGCCAATACGACAATGACTGCTCCGCTTTTGCGGCTTTCATTGGCGAGGACAAGCTCGGAAATGATGGTGAAAATCTGCGTGCTCCAACCGAGGATGAGGGTATGGTCATTTTCAAGAACCGCTGAACGGCCTTTGCGTAATTCGTCAAGTTTGTCTTCGAGGCCGTTGTTGATAATACCGATCAAGGCGCTGACGACGAATATACCGCCAAAGGTAACCACGAGCATCATCAAAAGGAAAAAGAAACCACCTTGATCGCCGCCCATTGTGCCTGAATCGAGCGTGCGTAGAAGTCCCATCCAAGCCAGTTGGAACAGACTTTCGTTATTGGGGGCGCTGCCAGTGATCTTCACCAAAGCGGCAATGACGAATATGATCACAGCAGAAAGCACAAACAGCGCAGTAATCAGCGCGCCCGGGCCGCGCGACATGTAATTATCGAACCAATATTGAAAACGTTGTTTAAATGTAGGAGTCTTCATTTTCTTTCCTTATATTGAAATTTTGACTATTATAAGAGGTATCTGTTATTAAAGCACAGGGAATCTTAGCTGTCTTTCATTTGCAACGCTACAAACACATCTTGCCATTCAAAGAAAGCTGCGGGATACTTTGCCTGCTCATTAAGAAATCTATAATCTTTTACAAGTAACATCAATCACCGCAACAGAGTCTATTCAATGCTGGTTCGTTCATTTTTTAGAAAGCGAGGTACATCATGTTCTCATTTGAAGGTTTCGACCGCCGCAAGCAGGAAGATCAAATACGCTCGGAAGGCAGGCTTCCCCCTGGCCAATCTTTAACTGTCAAGTTCCCTGTATTACATTATGGGCCAGTGCCCTCTTTCACTCCCGCCACCTGGGATTTGCGCATCTGGGGCGAAGTGGAAGAGGAAAAACGCTGGTCGTGGGCTGAGTTTAATCAACTGCCGCGCACAACCATGAAAATGGACATCCACTGCGTTACACGCTGGAGCAAGGTGGATACAACCTGGGAAGGTGTCTCGGTTAAAACATTGGTCGATAATGGACTGATCAAGATCAAGCCAACCGCCACACATGTGATGCAGCATGCCGAATACGGATTCACTGTAAACCTGCCGCTCGAAGTTGTTTTACAGGATAACTTCCTGCTGGCCACACATTTGGATGGCGAGCCGATCACAGCCGACCACGGCTATCCCTTGCGCGGCATGGTGGGTTTTATCCCTGCTCAAAAAGAGTTGGAAACGCCCTATCTTTGGAAGGGCGCCAAATGGTTAAGATCATTGGAATTTATGCCGCGCGATAAACGCGGATTTTGGGAACAAGCCGGTTATCACAACCGTGCAGATGTCTGGCGCGAAGAACGTTTTGGTTAATCAATTTTCTATAAAAAACTCCGAGTTCATTAATGAACTCGGAGTTTTTTATAGTTAAGGCCGACTGCCCAAGGTGACATTCACATCCACTGTATCCGCAGCGCGCTGTACAGTCAGGATGACTGAATCTCCCGGGCCTTTATTTGTAATCAGGTAAGAGAGCAACTCATCAAATGTGCGGATATTTTTTCCGTCAATCGCGGTAATCAAGTCACCGCCAGCCAGCAAGCCGGTAATACCGGAAGGCTTTGTACCTGCCAAAATACCTGCATTATCTGCCGGGCCGCCAGCGACGACATCCGTTACATACGCGCCGGTAAATGTATTCAAGCCCAAGGCTTCGATCATTTCAAGACTCAAAGAGTCTCTGGATGCGATGCCAAGATATGGATAATCATATTTTCCATCTTTGATCAAAGATGGCGCAACGCGCTTGACAATATTAATCGAAACCGCGAAACCAATACCGGAGTTAACAGGCTGACCCGTCTCTGTGGCGCTGAGGGTGCGGATGGCGCGATTGATACCGATCACTTCACCGTTGATGTTGAAGAGCGGCCCGCCGGAGTTACCGGGGTTAATCGCCGCGTCGGTTTGAATGATATCGCCAGCCGTGAACGGGCGTCCGCCGGGGGCTTCATGCGCTGAGTCTAATGTGCGGCCAAGCGCCGAGATAATGCCAACGGTCATGGTGCTGTTCAAACCAAAAGGGTTGCCAATCGCTACGACAGTCTGACCCACTTGCAGTGAGTCTGAATCGCCGAGCGGCAGCGGGTGCAATTCCGCAGCGGGCGCATCCACTTTCACGATGGCGAGGTCTGAATCCAGATCCGTTCCGATCACGGTTCCATAGGTCATGAACCCGGATGTAAATCGAATCTCTATCACGGTCGCGCCTTCGATCACATGATAATTGGTTACGATGTGTCCCTGCCCATCATACACAAACCCGGAACCCTGACCTTGATCTGTGATGATCGCAACCGTGCCTGGATTAACATTTACATAAAGCGCCACCAACCCACCCTGCTCCACTGCGGGATTAACTGCATTTGAATCAATTGGCGCAACCGCTACAACGGGCGCAGCAGTTGCCACTCCATTCTGTCCGGGCAAAGCCGGGGACTGGCAAGCCAGCATGGCCAATATCAAAATTACAAAAGCCGAAAAGCTTTTTTGTGTTTTCATTAAATACTCCTGTTTCAGTTTTAGAACTTTATGCGGGATGCTTCATCAATTAAATCTATTTGTTTAGACGACAGATATTTTGGAATTTGTACTTTCAGTTTTACGTACAGGTCGCCTTTTGTGTTTGGGTTTTTCAAATGCGGCATACCGCGCCCCGCCAAACGAAAAACCTGGTCGGTCTGCGTGCCGGCCGGAATGCTCAACTTAACTTTCCCCGTGGGTGTTTCCACATCTGCGTCGCCGCCCAATATTAAAGTGAACACGCTTAATACGGATGTCGTGTACAGGTCCTGACCATCGCGCTCAAACAGACTCTCATCTGTGATATTTACCAGCAGGTAGAGATCGAGTCCTTCTGGGCCCGCGCCTGCCACTCGAACCTTTGAGCCTGTCTTCACCCCGGCAGGGATGCGCACCTGTAACTTGCGCCCATTGGTTTGTAACTGGCGCATGGCACCTTCGTAAGCCTCTTGAAAAGAGATATCCACTTCCTGTTGATAGCCCTGCTGTTGCTGCGCTGCCTGGTTGCGCACAGAAGAACGGACAGCCTCACCAAATATGGAGCGGAAGAAATCTGAAAAATTACCGCCGCCCGCAAACGGGTCTTCAGTGCTTGCGCCGCCTCGTTGTTGTGCGCCTTGTTGTTGAAACCAGTCATCCCATTGGAAGTCGCCGGGCCGCCCGCCGCCTGTGCGAAAGTTGGAGTACGCGCTGCCCAATTGGTCATATCGGGCGCGTTTTTTCTCGTCACTCAACACCTGATAAGCCTCATTGATCTCTTTGAACTTATCTTCGGCTTTTTTATCGCCGGGGTTTTTATCAGGGTGAAATTGCATGGCAAGCTTACGATATGCCGTGCGGATATCGTCTGCGCTGGTTTTTCGTTCGACACCAAGAATTTTATAGTAGTCTTTATAGTCCATAATGCTATTGTTATCACCGCGTAAGTACCGAGTCAAGCGCCTACAAGGCACGCTAACACAACTCTAACCTGTGTTTTTTTTATGATACAGTTATAAAAATCATTCTACAAAGAAAAGATGAACAGAAGATGAATTCAATGGAAAATTCCCTACTGCACAAACCATGGCTTTCGCCCAATTGACCGCCGACCGCTGTCGGCGGTCAAATTCACGAAACATAGGTGATTTTTGAAAATGTACGGTAGAGAAATGGAAATTATAAGTATCCATACGAAGCAACTAAACAGTGAATGAAAGAGGAATCAATGCAAATTACACGCCTCGAACTACAAACCCCCGATCTAAAAGAACAGGCTTTATTTTATGGTGAAACACTTGGGCTGGACACCCGCATCCTCGCCGGCGCTCAGGTTATCATCCGCGCCGGCGCGACCGAGCTGGTCTTTACGCAGGCTGAAAAAAATCAACACAGCCCATATCATTTTGCGTTCAACATGCCTGAAAATCAATTTGAGACAGCCATAAAGTGGACCGCCATGCGCGCAGATCTACTTGCCGATGAAAGCGGCAACACCACCTTTGATTTTGGGAACTGGAACTCGCATTCGCTATATTTCAAAGATGCAGCAGGAAATATTCTGGAATTGATTGCACGACACGACTTGAAAAACGCGAGTGACGAATTCGGTATTTTATCTGTGAGTGAAATGGGTCTGGCGACAGAAAATGTGCCAGCGCTGGTGCATCTCTTCCACGAAAAAACTGGACTATTGCCCTACAAAGATGAAAGTAGTGAAACGTTTACCGCCATTGGCGATGCTGATGGATTATTTATCACCGTCAAACAGGGACGAGTATGGTATCCGAACACAGGAATCCCCGCCCAGCTTTTACCTGTGCGCGCGCATTTTCAAGTGGACGAAACAAAAATGATCTTGAACAGCGCTCCCTATCAAATCGATCTGGTCACGCCGAAATAATTTTGAGTGTAAGATTTCATGGCCTATCTCCTATAAAGTGATCCATTTATTTTCCTGAAGCTTTTCTTTTTCCTGATCTTTACGCAGAATCCACGCTTCACCACGGACAAGGGAAGTCTTCTTCCCCTCCATTTTGACATAGGCCCCATCAGACATCATCACAATAGGATTATCATGGAAGAAGTGATAATCAGCCAGCCAGTCATCTTTTACAGATTGACCGTACGCATCCAATGGATAATGCACTGAAAAATTAAAAGGACACATCTGCAGCCCTTCAAACGCCGAGGTGGAAACTGTGTTCATATCTTTGGATGTAAGAATGTTTGGTCCGCATAAAACGGTACCAGCGCTGAAAGCAACAACAGGCAGTCCGGCCTGCACTTTCTTGCGCAGGAAGATCATCAAACGGCTGACATGTAAACGATGGTTGAGTAAAAAAGTATTTCCACCTGGGATGTACACCAACGAGGCACGGCGGACAATATCCTCCATCTGTGTTAATGACATGGTCTCCGCGTTGATCGTTTCAAGGCGGGCTAACTCTTTGAAAGAATCCTCTGTAAATTCCAGCCAGTGTTCGGCGTAAAGCGAGGCGAATGGCAAATAGGCCACAGTCGCATCGGGTTTGTCTTTCAGATAAGGCCGGCTGGCTTCGATAATATAGCGAATATCATCTCGGCCGGGCGATGAGAATAAATGCAGGTTTGGCATAATCTAGACCGTCAGGATGATTGGCTCGTCTTTTGTGACAATGATCGTATGCTCAAACTGAACCGCGATGGTTCTATCGATTGTCCGCAATGACCAGCCATCGTCCTCTTCGAGCACATGTCCTTTGCCGCTGGTAAGAAAAGGCTCAATCGCCAGAACCAGTCCTTCTTCCAGAATGCGGCGGTCTTTTGATTTGTAATAGTTGAATACTTGAGTAGGCTCTTCATGCAAATGATGTCCGATGCCATGCCCTGTCAGATCAAAAATGACACCGTATCCATTTCGTTTTGCTTCCTGTTGAATGGTCTTTCCGATCATGTTGATCGGCTGGCCCGCGCGCGCCGCATGCACCGCCTTCATCAACGCGGACTTGGCGGCTTCGATCATTTTTTCGTATTGCGGCACGTACTTTGCAACCACCATCGAAGCGCCTGTATCGCCAAAGTAGCCGCCCATTTCAGCCGAGACATCAATGTTGATCAATTCTCCTTCACGCAGAATATGAGCGCCGGGGATGCCATGTGCAATGACCGGCGAAATGCTGATACATGTGGTGCCAGGAAATTCATACATCGCCATCGGCGCAGATTGCGCACCTTCTTTTTCAAGAAGTTCCATGCCAATCGCATCCAACTCGTCGGTGGTCATACCGGGTCTGGCTTGTTCCATCATCTTTTGCAAAGTCATGGCGCAGATATGGCCAATGGCTTTTAGGTGTTTGATATCATTTTCGTTTTCAATAATCATTGATTTTTGACCTTCAACCTTTGACCTGTAACCTGCTGCCTATCACCCTCTTCAACTCTGCCTGCACATCATCCCATGCTTGATCTGAGTTAACAACAACCCATCTTTGCGGCTCCTGCTTGGCCAACTCCAAATATCCAGCGCGGACTCGATTATAAAATTCAACCTCGTGGTCATCCATGCGATTCCATTCGGATTGATTCTGTTTCTTTCGTTTCAACCCAACCTCCACATCAAGGTCAAGCAAAATGGTCAGGTCAGGAGTCAGGCCGCCGGTGGCATATTTCACCAACGCGCGGACTTGCTCCAAATCTTGTTGATGCCCATAGCCTTGATAGGCAATTGTTGAATCATAATAACGATCAGAGATGACGATTTCGCCCACAGCCAAACGCGGCTGGATGACCTGTTCCACGATCTGCGCGCGCGCGGCTTGATACAGCAGTGTTTCGGTGCGCGGATGCATTTCATCATTTTTCAGGTCATGCAAAATATCGCGGATCTGTTCACTGATGGTTGTGCCGCCCGGTTCACGGGTGGGGAAAACGATATATCCCGCACCTCGTAAATATTCCACAAGATGCGGGATGTGTGATGTCTTGCCGGAGCCTTCGGGGCCTTCAAGGGTGATGAACATAATAAATGATGAATGATGAATGAGGAATGAGGAATGACCTGGATTTTATTCTGCATTCATCATTCACCACTCTTCATTTTTTTACTCCCTGAAAATTCTCACGTGCCTGCGTGGCTCTTTGCCGTATGAGTGTGAAATCAACTCGGCGTTGCGTGCCAGTTCGTGCTGTACCCTGCGTACCAACGATGTGCCGGGCGGAAGGTCCACCCAGCGCTCGCCGTTGAGCACGGCAGAGATGGCTTGCTGTGTTTCTTCGCGCACGCCGTCCATCTTGTCGTGCGGCGGATGCTGCTCGCTGATATTAAACAAGTCGCCGAGGAACTGTTCCACTTGCGCTACGGTGTTCGCGCGCAAAACATAAATGGGCAGGCCGCGATGTTCGGCGTCCATCACGGTTTGTTCGCGGTTGCGATAATAGGTGCGCAGAGTCACGAGCGCGTCGGCTTCGTCTACATCGGTCACGATTACAGCGGGCACGCCGATTCGCTTGGCGGCTTGCGCGAGTCTGTTACGCGCCACGCCATACGCAAAGACGCGCACGGTTTGCAAAGGCGCTGTCAATATGGACGGAGTCTGATTGGGTGTGGGAGTCTGCCCTTCGATAACAGAAGCAGGCTTATCTTGAGTCTGATCCGTGGATGGACGTCCACGACGGGGAGCCTTGACCACTTCCCGCGCTTCCATCTTGGACCGTGGAGCGGGTGCGGCTTTCTCGATCAGAATTTTCCCTTCAGTATCGCGCGTGCGCACTTCAGGCGGCACAGGCGCACCGCGTAAAAGAGAATCGACCGAAGAGGAAATATCCAGATGCACTGCGAAACGATCACGGGTTTGGATTTCGATCACCACATCAAAGGTGGGAGGCGAGCGGCGCTCCAGCACGGTTTTCTGAGTGCCGCGCCGGCGGGCTTCTTCATCTGAAAGTGTGACCGCTTCGATACCGCCGATCAGATCGCTGAGGGTTGGGTTGAGTAAAAGATTGTCGAGCGTTTGGCCGTGCGCTGTGCCGATCAATTGCACGCCGCGCTCGGCGATGGTACGCGCCGCCTGCGCTTCGAGTTCACGTCCGATCTCATCAATGACGATCACTTCAGGGTTATGATTTTCAACTGCTTCGATCATCACTTCATGTTGCAGCATGGGCTGGCTGACTTGCATACGGCGCGCGCGCCCCACAGCAGGATGCGGCACATCGCCGTCACCGCCGATCTCGTTGGATGTATCCACGATGACGACGCGCTTGTTCTCAGCGAGGATGCGGGCGGCTTCGCGCAAGAGTGTTGTTTTACCAACGCCTGGGCGGCCAAGAATCAGCACCGATTTGCCTGATTCGATAATGTCTTGAATGATATCGACTGTGCCATACACGGCGCGACCCACACGACAGGTCAGCCCAACGACTGCGCCGAGTCGGTTGCGGATGGCAGAGATGCGATGCAGCGTGCGCTCCATGCCTGCGCGGTTATCCGCGTCGAAGGTGCCGATGCGTTCGGTGATGTGGTCTATATCTGCGCGTGCAATTTCTTTTTCAGAAAGGACGATCTCGCCTTCCACGAATCGCGCAACAGGCACGCGGCCCAGGTCAATGACGATCTCAAGCAGTCTTTCGCTGTTATTGGCCTTTTCCACCGCGTGACGGATATTAAGCGGGAGGACGTCGAGCAGAGCTTCCAGGTCGTCTGTAATTCGATGTTGAGTCATAGGATGTTTAGGGAGTAGGTAATTAGGTTAGGGATTAGGGAAAAGTACTTGCCTTCCAATAAGGTGCATATATTATAGCAGTGTCACCGTTAACAAAAAATTAAAGACTTGTGTTAATTTTATTGGTCTTTCAGATTGTTTTACATGCTTACTTACGCAGAAAATCCCGAAGGTTCTCATACATTGAGCTGGCCTTTTATTGATTCCTTCGGGATGGCACACAACATCAGTTGTACACGAATACTTTTAATATATCCTAGCCCATCTGTTCACTCAAAAAAATCCAGCTTAGTGAATTTGAAAGGTTTTTGTGATCAATACAGGATACAAACCCAAGACCGGTTCACCACATATTGAAACTTCTCGTCCTTCCGCACTGGCTAATTCCGGAGGCCCAATCAACCAAGCAGCATAGTTCGTGGATACATCAGCAACAAGTGTGATGAGTGAGGGCTTTTTATTTCTACGAAAAGTATGCGCAAAATCAGCATTGGGAAAAGCGGCAAAGCTTTTTTGGATATCTTTTACCAATACAAATGGAACATGCGTCTTATGATCAGGGGTATCATTTACGAAAAGTATATATGAGCCATGTGTTATTCGGATATTAATTTGTACAAGCCCCGGCAAACAAGTGGTCGGGGGAATTATTTTTACCGGGGCTATGAATTTTATTAAAATAGCGCCAAAAATAATCGAACAAACCAAAACAAGGCTGAAAATCGAAGCCGTAAGCGCCCATTTGTCGTCATAAGCCGAAATTATGTTGTGTCTCGTGTTAATAAATCTGGAGAGTGCATAGGCGATTGGTAGAAATATGGCTCCAATCGTAACTGTATATGGACGTATACCAGCATCACCAGGCGGGATAAAAGGAATAGAAAAAAATATCCCAACAAGGATTATAAAAATTAATCCTGCATTGGGATTGCTTCTCCTACTCCATATAAGCCACATTCCAATCCAAAATAAACAAACTAGGATCAAGCGAGAAAATTTACTGATGGTTTCATTACCGAAATTCAGATATCCGAAGCTGAAATCCGGACTTATAAACCCCCTCCATGACTGTACGGCTCCCAATAAGAGGTTTGCTGGATTATGAATAATTTCAAGATATGCAAGACGGTAAATCCCTTGTGAACGCTGTGGCTCCTGTAAATTTGCAACCTCTGGGTGATCCAGTATGATCTGTCTCCAGCCTTTTCCACCTACCGCCTGACCATACAGGGTATCAGAAAAATTTCCGAACTGGACTGAATTCGGAACCGCTACAAATCGCCCAAGCTGGCTATTCAAAAAAAACGGGATGATTATGGACGCTGCGAAAATAATACCTAAGGGTAAATAATCGCGTCGATTTTTTCCATATAAATATATTCCATAGCCAAAAACCATTGGAAGAATGAAAAAAGATCCTGCCCGAGCTAATAAAGCAAAAGTTAAGAGCAGCAATCCAGTTGCATATTCCCATTTTTTTTGCATTCGTACTGAGTGGATTAATAACATAAGCGAAACCATTCCAAGCGGTATGCCAAGTTGTTCAGTCAACAATGTACCTATGAATGGACGACATAAAAAATGCGCAATATAAATTACAGCCACACCAGGAAAGGGGCCTAATTGTTTTTGGATTTCCAAACTGAATAAAAATACGACTATCCCATTCAACAGGGCAAATATAATTAATGTTACCTGAAGATTTTGTCCACTTAATGACAGGAGAACGGATAGCAAGCTGGCAAATAACGGGCGGCGACCAGAAAAGTCACTAAATAAACCGCCTTGAATTAACCTCTGTGCATCTAAATAATACCCGGTTGCATCCAAAAACGGAAATAAGCCTAGAACAATATTCCAGCTACTCTCAGCTGTTTGCCACAATCTTAGCAAAGGCACCATAAAAAGAGTAATAGTCAGAATGAGCCCGATATATTTCCAATAATTATCCTGTTCACGAAACACAAAAAACATCAGGGCGCACATGATAATCAGTGAGACTTCATCCGTAATAAGAATCCCACGACTTTCAAATTGTGGTGGCAATCTAAAAAGATAAAATACACAAAGCAAGAGAACAACAATCACCCATAATGAAGGTTTCATATATTTCTTAAGCATCTAAATTCTCCGTAAACACCTGTAAAAGCGGCTACCGTTTTGGGAACTCTAAATTCAAGTTCCAAGCCATCAGTTACATACTCTTTTTGTTCCAATTTCTGAGCACAAGAAACACAATCGGCAGACTGGGACCAAGCCCTGAAATACGGATCGTGGCTTTATTGACAAGGTTGAGCATCACAAAATAATTCTTCCCATTCCGCGTTTGGGTAAAACGCAGGTCAATGCTGGCAACTTCATCTGTGGATACTGTTCTTGGCTTTCTAAAAAGATATCCGATCTCCAAAGATTTACCTTGCAAAGACAGCTTCCGCGGCGAGGCAAGCGTACTGCCGATTAAGACGAGACCTATGACACTGAATATTATAAAAGGAACGGCGATACTGCTGTCTTGCAGGAATGCGAAGTATCCAATCCCAATAATGAGAAGTCCCATCAGCGGAGGAAAAATTGTAAGCGGCAGACCCTTTGTCAGCTCGCCATATTCGAGTGGATTAAACAGATCAGGCCGTTTGAGGCCGATCCATCCCACAAGCTCTTCATAGCCAGGCAGCTGCGGGCTTGGAGCAACTGTCACATCCCCATCAAAATTATGCAGCTTGATGGCGTATCCACTGCCTGAAACGCGGCTGATCTCGCTCCAGCGCAGTGTTTTTATGCCGAGAAAACCCTGTGTTGAAATCTCATCTTCTGAGAGGATGGCCTTTCTGGTCATAAGAATGACCAGAAAAACGACACCAAAAATAAGCATAAAGGGAATCAAAAAGAAATACCCTGTTCCGCCGATTGTGGCGATCAGGCCAACAAGCAGAAGTCCAAAAATAAAAATGACAAGTCCCGTTTGAAAAGATGAATGACGATAGATTCGCGGCTCATTTAACATAACAATTTTCCTTTTTGATTAATATTTTTCTACATTCAAATTTTATTGTTCACACGATTGAGCGCCGTCTGCGGTCTGTGGTCAATAAATTTATGTAACGGATGCTGTTCTTTAGGAATGTACGGCGAAGAAATAATATCATTTCACGATGATAACTTTATCCCAATCTACATCGGGAGAGTTTTTTAAGAGATAGAGCCGCACACCTTTATATTTAACTTGCACATACTGTTCGCCGCCCCAGGCGCTCAAATCCTGCGCCCCCCATTCAAATCCCTGCACATAGGTGGGGAGTAATTTCTTAATCGAGTAATTAAGATCATATTTATTATGTCCGGGCACACTGTTCATCCCATTCCAGGCGATCTTCCCTGAAAGATCAGGCGGCAGGTTGGCGATATACGGGTCAGACTTGCCGAGAAAATCGAACGCGGCACGGTCCACATAGTATGGGAGAGTCCCTGCCCAAAAAACGCCAATGGTCGCGCCTGAATCTGTCACCGCGTTGATGGCAATGGCTTCATCCACGTGTTTGCGCGCGGCTTCGTTATCGAAGGGATACACTTCCAAAGACATCTCATGCCGAAAGCGAAAGTCTGCTTGCAGTAGGCCGCCGAAGATCAACAAGAAGAGCAACCCATTCAATGCAAATTTATGCGGCACTT
>Ga0335397_10009047_pt1 | contig 12490 bp, 23 predicted proteins | sample MAT04_FD_205740 | JGI IMG/M metagenome (GOLD analysis project Ga0335397, IMG submission 205740) | Freshwater microbial communities from Lake Fryxell liftoff mats and glacier meltwater in Antarctica - MAT-04 (spades assembly) (version 2) ...
AAGATTGAGCGTGACGCCGACGACTCGTCCGGCTTCGCGCATCAGCGCAATCTGGTCAGCGGTCTTGACGTCGATGCGGTCGAACAAACTCATGAGATCGGCGCCTCCTGGTCAGCGCGGCAGGACGTCGAGGATGCGCTTGCTGACATCGGCGACTTCGCCCACTCCGTCAACGGTCTTCAGCACACCTTGAGCGCGGTAGTGGCCCACCAAGGGCGCGGTCTGCTCGGCGTACACCTCAAGGCGGCGACGGATCACCTCTTCGGTGTCGTCGGCACGTCCTTCTTTGACCGCTCGCGAGAGCAAGCGTTGGACGACCTCATCGGTATCAACGACGAGTTCGACCACGGCATCAATCGCCAGACCGTGGTCCTTCAGAAACGTGTCGAGCACCGTGGCCTGATCGGGATTGCGCGGGTAACCATCGAGCAGAAATCCAGGAGCAGCGTCTACTTGGACCAGGCGGTCGGCCACCATCGCGTTCGTGACCGAATCGGGCACGAGTTCGCCGGCGTCCATGAACGTCTGCGCCTGACGACCTAGATCGGTGCCGCCGGCCACGTTCGCCCGAAAGATGTCACCGGTTGAGACGTGCGGGATTCCCAACTCGGCTGCCACGACCTGAGCCTGCGTTCCCTTGCCCGCTCCGGGCGGGCCCACCAGCACGAGACGCACTACCGAAGGAACCCTTCATAGTTGCGCTGCTGCAGTTGGCTCTCGATCTGTTTCACCGTGTCGAGACCCACTCCTACGATGATCAGAATGCTCGTGCCACCGAAGATGAAGTTCTGCCCCACGCCCAAGAATTGGAAGGCCACTAGCGGAATCACTGCGATGAACGTCAGATAGATCGAACCAGGGAACGTGATGCGCGAGATGACGTAGTCGAGGTACTCAGCAGTGGGTCGCCCGGCACGAATACCAGGGATGAAGCCGCCGTACTTCTTCATGTCTTCGGCCACGTCGACCGGGTTGAACGTGATCGCCACGTAGAAGTACGTGAAGAAGATGATCAAACCGCCGTATGCCAAGACGTAAAGCGGATGGTCGCCGCGGGTGAAGTTGTTTTGAATCCACTGCGCCCAACCCGGCGGCAACGTTCCCGAGCCGGCAGGCGATACCAACTGCGACAACAGAATCGGCAGGTAGAGCAACGACGAGGCGAAGATGACCGGGATCACGCCGGCCATGTTGAGCTTCAGCGGCAAGTAGGTGGACGTGCCGCCGTACTGACGCCGGCCCACCATCCGCTTGGCGTATTGGACGGGCACGCGACGCTGAGCCTGCTCAACGAACACGATGCCGGTGATGATCGCGATACCGATCACCAGCACGAGCAGCGAAATGACCAGGCTCTTGGTCTTGTAGATCTGCCACATCTGGCCGGGGAAGCCGGCAACGATGGAGGTGAAGATCAGCAGCGACATTCCGTTGCCGACGCCGCGGTCGGTGATGAGCTCGGCCAGCCACATGACCATGGCCGTACCTGCGGTCATCGTGAGCACCATCATGATGATGATGAACAGCGACTGGTTCGGGATGATCTGCTCGTTGCAGCCCTGGATGAAACGTCCGGGCTCGCGTGCAATGGCGATCAGACCCGTCGACTGCAGGATGGCCAGGCCGACGGTGAGGTAACGGGTGTACTGCGTGATGCGCGCGGTGCCCGACGCACCTTCCTTCTTGAGTTCCTCTAGCCGTGGGATCACCACGACGAGGAGCTGGAAGATGATGCTCGCGGTGATGTAGGGCAGCACGCCCAGTGCGAAGACCGTGAGCTGCAGGAGAGCGCCACCACTGAACAGGTTGATCAGTCCGTAGATCGAACTGTCACCGACGTTGTTGACGCACGTCTGGATGTTCTCGTACGAGACGCCAGGGGTCGGTGTCACCGATCCCAAACGGAAGAGCGCGACGATGCTCAGCGTAAAGAGCAGCTTCCGACGCAGGTCTGGCGTTTTGAACGCCGAGACGAAGGCGGTGAGCACGCGGGGCCTCCAGATGGTGCCGGGCGGACGACCGGCAGGGATGCCGACGCCGTGGACGACCGGCAGGACCGGACGTCGCGACTATAACCGCCGACGGGATCCGGCGTCCCCCCTGGTAAGCAAGGAGAGGAGTCGCGGATCCCGGCGGCAGATGGTGCTGTGAACGTCGCGACGAGCCGCTGTGCGGCCCGCCACGATGAATCAGATCTGCGTCGTCGTGCCCCCGGCAGCGACGATCTTGTCCTTGGCCGAAGCCGAGAACCTGTTGGCCTCGATCTGAAGCGCCACGGTGATCTCACCGGTGCCCAGAATCTTGACCGGGTGGTCCTTGCGCACCGCGCCAGCAGCCACGAGGCCATCGATCGTGACCTCGCCACCATCGGGGAACAACGAGTTCAACTTGTCGAGGTTGACGACCTGGTATTCGACGCGGAACGGGTTGGTGAATCCGCGGAGCTTGGGGATGCGCATGTGCAGGGGCATTTGACCGCCCTCGAACCGCGCAGGCACCTGATAGCGCGCCTTGGTTCCCTTAGTACCGCGGCCAGCAGTCTTTCCCTTGCTGCCCTCACCACGACCGACGCGGGTCTTGGCCTTGTGCGATCCCGGAGCGGGACGCAGGTGATGCACCTTGAGCGTCATGTCAGTCAACCTCCTCGACGGACACCAAGTGAGTGACCGTGTGCACCATCCCACGAATCTCGGGACGGTCCTCCTTCACGACGACGTCACCGATGCGCTTGAGACCAAGCGTGCGGAGCGTCTCGCGCTGATTGCGCTTGCCACCGATCCCTGATCGGGTCTGCGTCACCTTGAGGCGACCCATAATCAGGCCCCCATTCCAGCAGCGCGAGCCCGCAGCAGAGCGGCGGGAGCAACGTCTTCGAGCGGCAGGCCACGACGGGCCGCAACCTCTTCGGGACGCTCAAGCATCTTGAGGGCAGCCACGGTGGCGTGAACGACGTTGATCGCGTTGTCCGAGCCGAGCGACTTCGTCAAGATGTCGTGGATGCCGGCGCACTCAAGCACGGCTCGCACCGGTCCACCGGCGATGACGCCGGTACCCGGGGATGCCGGACGGAGCAGAACGACGCCGGCAGCAGCCTCACCCTGAACCATGTGCGGGATGGTGCCCTGGATGCGCGGGACCTTGAAGAAACTCTTCTTGGCCTCTTCGACACCCTTGGCGATCGCGGCGGGAACTTCTTTGGCCTTGCCGTAGCCGATACCGACCTGGCCATCGCCGTCGCCCACCACAACAAGTGCGGTGAAGCTGAACCGACGACCACCCTTGACGACCTTGGACACGCGGTTGATCTTGACCACGCGCTCGAGGTAGTTGGTCTTCTCAGCGGCGGGACCGCGACCGTCACGACGGCCACCGCCGGCGTTACCGCCCGCTCCGCCTCCGCGGCGCTGGTTGCCTGCCATCAGCTGGTCCTCGTCTCATGTGTTGCGAACAGTCCGGTCATCAGAAGTCCAGGCCCCCTTCGCGGGCGCCGTCAGCGATCGCGGCGACTCGACCGGCGTAGCGATTGCCACCACGGTCGAACACGACGGTCTCGATGCCGGCGTCCTTGGCACGCTGGGCGACCAGCTTGCCAACTTCACGGGACTTGGCGGTCTTGTCGTCAGCCGAGGAACGCAGGTCGGTCTCCATGGTGGAGGCGCATACCAGCGTGCGGCCTTCGACGTCGTCGACAATCTGGACGAGCACGTGACGCGTCGAACGAGTCACGACCAGGCGCGGACGGGCAGCGGTGCCGCTGACCTTCTTGCGCACCCGAATGTGACGCCGACGGCGTCCAATGGTCTTGCGGTTGGTGGACGTGCCACTCAACTTCACCGATACGGCCATGGCTTACTTGCCCGCCTTTCCGACCTTGCGGCGAACAACCTCGCCTTGGTAACGCACACCCTTGCCCTTGTACGGGTCGGGCTTGCGCAGCTTGCGGATGTTCGCGGCAACCTCGCCGACCTGCTGCTTGTCGATGCCGCTGACGTGGAACTTGGTCGGCGTTTCGACAGCGAAGGAGATGCCTTCGGGAGCCTCGATGACTACCGGGTGGCTGAAACCGAGAGCGAACTCAAGGTTCGAGCCGGCTGCCTGCACGCGGTAGCCGACGCCAACGATCTCGAGCGTCTTCTGGTAGCCCTCCGTGACACCGACGACCATGTTCGACACCAGCGTGCGAGACAGGCCGTGCAACGAGCGGCTCTTGCGCTCATCGTTGGGGCGCTGCACCGACAGGGTGCCGTCGTCGTTGCGGATCACGTGGATCGGCTCGACGATGGTGTGACTCAAAGTGCCCTTCGGTCCCTTCACGGTGACGTCCTGGCCCTCGATCGTGACCTCGACACCGCTAGGGATGGTGATGGGTAGACGTCCAATGCGTGACATGTCAATTCCCTCCCATCACCAGACGTAGGCGAGAACTTCTCCGCCTACACCTTTTTTGTTCGCCTGACGATCGGTCAGCAGACCGGTCGAGGTCGAAATGATCGCAATACCCAGGCCACCAAGGACCTTGGGGAGCGCGGTGGACTTCGCGTAGACGCGCAGGCCGGGCTTCGAAACACGCTTGATGCCGGCGATGGAGCGCTCGCGGTTGGGGCCGTACTTCAGTTCGACGCGCAGCGTGACGCCGACGCCGCCTTCAGCGTCTTCGACGCTCCAGCTCGCGATGTAACCCTCACGCTTGAGGATTTCAGCGACGTGCGTCTTGATCTTGCTCGACGGCATGAGAACAACGTCGTGGTACGCGGTATTCGCGTTCCTGACGCGGGTCAGCATGTCCGCGATCGGGTCTGTCATGGTCATGTGCTTGGCCTAGGGCCTTTCTCACTGCGGTTTCCGCGCTAGCGGACCTGCGGCGTAGGGGTGAATTACCAGCTGCTCTTGGTGATACCGGGGAGTTCGCCGGCGTGCGCCATCTCGCGGAAGCAGATGCGGCACAGGCCGAACTTGCGGTACACCGCGTGCGGACGACCGCACCGGGTGCAACGGGTGTAGCCACGAACCTTGAACTTCGGCTTCGCGTTCGCCTTATTGACCAGGGCTTTCTTCGCCACGTCAGTTCTCCTTGAAGGGGAAGCCGAGGTGGCGGAGCAGCGCCCGACCCTCGTCGTCGTTCATCGCCGTCGTCACCACGGTGATGTCCATACCGCGAACGCGGTCGGTCTTGTCCTGGTCGATCTCGTGGAACATCGACTGCTCGTTGAGACCAAACGTGTAGTTGCCGCGGCCATCGAACTGCTTCGGCGAGAGGCCGCGGAAGTCACGGATGCGGGGCAGCGCGACCGACAGCAGACGGTCGAGGAACTCCCACATGCGGTCGCCACGCAGCGTGGTGTGCGCGCCGATCGGCATGCCCTCACGCAGCTTGAACTGGGCGATCGACTTGCGGGCCTTCGTGACGATCGGCTTCTGGCCGGTGATCGCCGCGAGGTCCTTGACCGCACCGTCGATGAGCTTCGAGTCGCGAGCCGCTTCGCCGACACCCATGTTCACGACGATCTTGGTGACCGTCGGGACCTGCATGATGTTGGAGAATTCGAACTCGTCGCGCAGCGCGGGAAGGATTTCGGCGCGGTAGCGCTCCTTCATCCGCGGAACGCTCGTCGTGTCAGTCATCAGATGTCCTTACCGGTGCGCTTGGACACACGCACACTGCGCTGCTTGGTGCCGCCGTTGGGCAGCTCGACGGTCTCCTTGCGGAAGCCGACCCGGGTGGGCTTCTTGGTCTCCGGGTCCACGAGCATCACGTTGCTGATGTGGATCGGGGACTCAACGGTGATGATGCCGCCGGTCTTCGAACCGAACTTCGGCTGGTCGACCTTGAGGTGCCGCGTCACACGGTTGCAGCCCTCAACGATCACCTTGTCGGTCTCGGGGAAGGCCTGAATGACCTTGCCCTGCAGACCCTTGTCTCGACCTGAAATGACCTGGACGAGGTCGCCCTTCTTGACATGCATGTCAGAGCACCTCCGGCGCCAACGAAATGATCTTCATGAACTTCTTGTCACGCAGCTCGCGTCCCACCGGTCCGAAGATGCGCGTTCCGCGGGGCTCACCATCGCCCTTGAGGATCACGGCAGCGTTCTCATCGAACTTGATGTACGAGCCGTCGGGACGCCGGCGCTCCTTGGTGGTGCGAACGATGACCGCCTTGACGACGTCACCCTTCTTCACACCGCCGCCGGGGATGGCGTCCTTGACAGTGGCGACGATGACGTCACCGATGCCGGCGTAGCGCCGACCCGAACCACCGAGAACACGAATGCACAAGATTTCCTTGGCACCGGTGTTGTCGGCGACGCGAAGCCGCGACTCCTGCTGGATCACGATTACTCCTGAGTTGTCTGCCGGTTCTCACGCTCACGTGAGCCTGGCGGAACGGTTGGGACTGTTCGGGTGGTTACTTGGCCTTCTCGAGGATTTCGACGATGCGCCAGCGCTTGGTAGCTGACAGCGGTCGGGTCTCCATGATCAGGACGCGGTCGCCGATACCGGCTTCGTTGCCTTCGTCATGCGCCTTGAGCTTGTTCGTGCGTCGCACGACCTTGCTGTAGACGGCGTGCTTGAAGCGGTCTTCAACAGCGACGACGACGGTCTTGTCCATCTTGTCGCTGACGACCAGGCCTTCACGCACCTTGCGGTCTGCGCGGTCCACGCCTTCGTCCTTCGTGTTAGCGGTATCGCTCATGCCGCGCCGTCCTCATCCGAGGTGATGCCGAGCTCGCGCTCACGCATGATCGTGTAGATGCGTGCGATGTCCTTACGGACCGCACGCAGACGCCCGTGGCTCTCCAGCTGGCCAGTGGCCGCCTGGAACCGCAGGTTGAACAACTCTTCCTTGGACTCGCGCAACTTGGTGATGAGTCCATCGTCATCAAGTTCGCGGATCTCTGTGGCCTCAGTTCCGACGGCCATTACGCCTCACCTGCCTCGCGCCGGATGATCCGGCACTTCATCGGAAGCTTGTGCGCAGCGCGCGTGAGCGCTTCCTTCGCCAGCTTCTCGTTTGGGTACGAAAGCTCGAACATGACGCGTCCGGGCTTCACGTTGGCCACCCACCACTCGGGGGAACCCTTACCGGAACCCATGCGGGTCTCAGCAGGCTTCTTGGTGAGGGGGCGGTCCGGGAAGATCGTGATCCACACCTTGCCGCCACGACGAATGTGTCGCGTGATGGCAATACGAGCGGCTTCGATCTGGCGGTTCGTGACGTAGGCCGGCTCGAGAGCCTGAATGCCCCACTCGCCGAATACCACTCGCGTGCCGCCCTTGGCCGCACCATGGCGGTCGGGGCGGTGCTGCTTGCGGTGCTTGACCTTGCGCGGAATCAGCATGATCAGGCCTCCTCAGCTGCTGCTGCGGGAGCCTGCTCGGTCGCCGGTGCTGCAGCAACAGCCACTGCCTCGGGAGCAGGAGCGGCATCGCGGGCCGGACGAGCATCGCGACGGGGACCGCCACGTGCCGGTGCGGGACGACCACTGCGGCCGGCTGCACGCTCAAGGGCATCACGCTGGGCGCGCTCGGCGCGGCCACCGATCAAGTCGCCCTTGTAGATCCAGACCTTGACACCGATGCGACCGAACGTCGTACGAGCCTCGTAGAAGCCGTAGTCGATGTCGGCACGCAACGTGTGAAGAGGAACGCGGCCTTCGCGGTAGAACTCCGAACGGCTCATCTCAGCGCCACCGAGACGACCAGAAACCTGAACGCGAACGCCCTTGGCTCCGGACTTCATCGTCGACTGCATCGACTTGCGCATGGCGCGACGGAACGACACCCGGCTGGAGAGCTGCTCGGCCACACCTTGAGCAACCAGTTGAGCGTCCATCTCGGGGTTCTTGACCTCAAGGATGTTCAGCTGAACCTGCTTGCCCGTGAGCTTCTCGAGGTCGCCGCGGATGCGGTCGGCCTCGGCGCCACGGCGGCCGATCACGATGCCCGGACGTGCCGTGTGGATGTCGACCCGCACACGATCACGCGTGCGCTCGATCTCCACGCGGGCGATGCCGGCGCGCTCCATGCCCTTGGTCATGAGCTTGCGAATCGCGACATCCTCTTGGACGTAGTCGCGGTAGCGCTGGCCCTTGGCACTGCTGTCGGCGAACCACCGTGACTTGAATTCGGTGGTGATGCCGAGTCGGAACCCGTTGGGGTTGACCTTCTGTCCCACTAGCGGGTCCTTCCCTTCAGACCGGCCGTGGTCGGGGTTACCGACTCGACGACCACGGTGATGTGGCTGGTGCGCTTACGGATGCGGAACGCACGCCCCTGGGCACGCGGACGGAACCGCTTCATCGTCGGCCCCTCATCGACGTACGCCTTCGTCACGACGAGCGTCGCCGGGTTCAGGTTCAGGTTGTTCTCCGCGTTGGCAACGGCGCTCGCAAGCACCTTGCCCACCGGCTCGCTCGCAGCCTGAGGCGCGAAACGGAGAATGGCCTGAGCCTCGGCGGCCGGAAGGCCACGGATCAGGTCGATGACCCGCCGTGCCTTCATGGGCGTGACGCGGACGTACCGCGCCTGGGCCCTGGCTTCCATGTGTCGTCTCCTTGACGTCGTCGTGTTCTTCGATGCTGGGTACGTGTCGCTGGGATCAGCGACGGCGCGACTTGCGGTCGTCCTTGATGTGACCGCGGAAGGTGCGGGTCGGGGCGAACTCGCCGAGCTTGTGCCCGACCATCGCCTCTGACACGAACACCGGGATGTGCTTGCGCCCGTCGTGCACGGCCAAGGTGTGACCGAGCATCGCCGGGATGATCATGGAACGGCGCGACCACGTCTTGATGACGTTCTTCGTACCGGCCTCGTTCTGCGCGTCGACCTTCTTCATCAGATGGTCGTCGACGAAGGGGCCCTTCTTCAGGCTGCGGGGCATCTCTTACGTCTCCTAGCGCTTCTTGTTCGACTTGCGGCGGCGGACGATGTACTGGTCGCTGGCCTTGTTCTTCTTACGGGTGCGACCTTCGGCCTGACCCCACGGGCTGACCGGGTGACGGCCTCCGGAGGTCTTGCCTTCTCCACCACCGTGCGGGTGGTCGACCGGGTTCATGGCGACACCGCGGACGCTGGGGCGCTTGCCCTTCCAGCGCATGCGGCCGGCCTTGCCCCAGTTGATATTGGACTGCTCGGCGTTGCCGACCTCGCCGATCGTGGCGCGGTTACGGACATCGACGTTGCGGATTTCACCGGAGGGCAGTCGCAGCTGAGCGAAGCGACCTTCCTTGGCGACCAGCTGAACGCTCGCACCAGCGGAGCGGGCCAGCTTGGCGCCGCCGCCGGGACGAAGCTCAATGGCGTGGATCACGGTGCCGACGGGGATGTTGCGCAACGGCAGGTTGTTGCCGGGCTTGATGTCGGCGCCGGGTCCGCTCTCGATGCGGTCGCCCTGCGCGATCTTGTTCGGCGCAATGATGTAGCGCTTCTCGCCGTCCGCGTAGTGGAGCAGCGCGATGCGGGCGGTGCGGTTGGGGTCGTACTCGATGTGAGCGACCTTGGCCGGAACACCGTCTTTGTCGGCGCGACGGAAGTCGATGACGCGGTACGCACGCTTGTGTCCGCCACCCTGGTGGCGAGTCGTGATACGCCCGGTGTTGTTGCGGCCACCCTTGCTGTGAAGCGGGCGGACCAGCGACTTCTCCGGCGCGGACCGAGTGATCTCGACGAAGTCGGCGACACTGGAGCCACGGCGGCCCGGTGTCGTCGGCTTGTACTTGCGGATACCCATGGTGTCGTCCTCGTGGTTAGGTGAGTCGGTCAATGTCCTTGGCTAGGCCAAGGTCAGGAGACCGGCCCTCCGAAGATGTCGATGCGCTGGCCCGGAGCAACACTGACGATGGCCCGCTTGGTGGCGGCCCGTCGTCCGAAGCCATTGCGCGTGCGGATGCGCTTTCCCTGTCGGTTCGAGGTGTTCACCGCGACGACCGTCACGTTGAATACCTGCTGGACCGCGATCTTGATCTGGGTCTTGTTGGCGGTCGGATCGACGAGGAACGTGTACTTGTTCTCGTCAAGAAGGCCGTAGCTCTTCTCCGACACGACGGGCGCGAGCAGAATGTCGCGCGGATCAGCGATTCTCACTGGTCGCTCCCTTCTGCACTTGCCTCAACCTGCGACTCGGTGGCCACGGCCTTGACTGACTTACCCGCAGGGGCGCCGGCCAGGAACGTGTCGAGTGCGGCCTTGGTGAACACGACGTCGTCACTAACGAGCACGTCGTAGGTGTTGAGCTGGTCAGGAACGATCAGGTGGACGTCGACGATGTTGCGCATCGAACGCCACGCGGCATCCTCGGATCGGTCCAGCACCAACAGCATGTTCTTGCGGTCGGTCAAACCCTTGAGCGCGGCCAAGGCCTGCTTCGTCGAGGGCGCGCCGGTGATCGTGAGGCCGCTGAGCACGTGAACGCGACCGTTGCGGGCCCGGTCCGAGAGGGCGCCACGCAGAGCGGCGGCCTTCATCTTCTTGGGGGTGCGCTGGCTGTAGTCACGCGGCTTGGGTCCGTGGACGATGCCGCCGCCGACGAACTGCGGTGCACGCGTCGAACCCTGACGAGCGCGGCCGGTGCCCTTCTGGGCGTGCGGCTTCTTGCCACCACCGCGGACTTCGCCGCGACGCTTGGTGGAGTGGGTGCCCTGGCGAGCCGCAGCCAACTGAGCCACGACAACCTGGTGGATCAGCGGAATGTTGACCTGCACGTCGAAGATCTCGGCGGGAAGGTCGACCGAACCGTCAGTCTCACCGGTGGGGGTACGCACATCGATGGTGGTCATAGTCAGGCTCCCTTCACCGCGTTGCGCACGAGCACGACCGAACCCTTGGAACCGGGGACCGCGCCCTTCACGAGCAGCAGACCCTTCTCGGCGTCGACCGAGAAGATCGTGATGTTTTGCGTCGTCTGACGCTCGCCACCCATGCGACCGGCCATTCGCACGCCCTTGAAGACGCGACCCGGAGTGGCGCAAGCACCAATCGATCCAGGCTTGCGGTGGTTGCGGTGCGCACCGTGCGAGGCGCCGACGCCGTGGAAGCCGTGACGCTTCATGACACCGGCGTAGCCCTTGCCCTTCGTGGTGCCGGTGACGTCGACCGACTGGCCGGCTTCGAACGTCTCGGCGGTGACTTCTTGGCCCAGCGTGTACTCGGAAGCATCCGACGTGCGGATCTCCACGAGGTGACGACGCGGGGTCACACCAGCCTTGGCGAAGTGGCCTGCGGCCGGCTTGTTGACCTTGCGGGGGTCGATCGCGCCATACGCGAGCTGAACCGCCGAATAGCCGTCCACGTCAGGAGTACGGACCTGCGTAACCACGCATGGTCCTGCCTGAATGACGGTAACCGGGACGATTTTGTTGTTCTCGTCCCACACCTGAGTCATGCCGAGCTTGGTGCCCAGCACTCCTGTGACCTGCCTGCTCATGGCGTCGCGTCCCTTAGAGCTTGATCTCGATGTCGACACCAGCCGGAAGGTCGAGTCGCATCAGCGAGTCGACGGTCTTCGGCGTGGGGTCGAGAATGTCAATGAGACGCTTGTGCGTCCGCATTTCGAAGTGCTCGCGGCTGTCCTTGTACTTATGCGGCGAGCGAATGACGCAGAAAATGTTCTTCTCCGTCGGCAACGGAACAGGTCCCGCAACCTTCGCACCAGTACGGGTCACGGTGTCGACAATCTTGCGCGCCGACGAGTCAATGACTTCGTGGTCGTAGGCCTTGAGCCTGATGCGAATCTTCTGTCCCGCCATGGGGCAACGCGTCCTTCGCTGTTCGTGTGCTGCTTCTTGGTCGTACGGGGGGTGGTGCAGTGGTCCGCCTGGGACGCGGGGCTGAGTGCCTCGCGTCCCAGGGACGGACTACTTGAGGATCTTGGTAACGCGTCCGGCGCCGACTGTGCGACCGCCCTCGCGGATCGCGAAACGGAGGCCGTCCTCCATCGCGATCGGCTGGATGAGGGTGACCTTCATCTCGGTGTTGTCGCCGGGCATGACCATTTCGGTGCCCTCCGGCAGGTCCACAACGCCGGTCACATCAGTGGTCCGGAAGTAGAACTGCGGGCGGTAGTTGTCGAAGAACGGCGTGTGACGGCCGCCCTCGTCCTTGGAGAGGATGTAGACGTTGGCCTCAAACTCGGTGTGCGGCGTAACCGAACCGGGCTTGCAGACAACCTGTCCACGCTCAACATCGTCGCGCTTGGTGCCACGAAGAAGGATGCCGACGTTCTCGCCAGCCTGACCCTCGTCGAGCAGCTTGCGGAACATCTCGATGCCGGTGACGATCGTCTTCTGGGTCTCTTCGCGGATGCCGATGATCTCGACTTCCTCGTTGACCTTGACGATGCCACGCTCGATGCGACCGGTGACGACTGTGCCACGGCCAGTGATCGTGAAGACGTCCTCGACGGGCATGAGGAAGGGCTTCTCGGTCTCACGAGCAGGGGTGGGGATGTAGGTGTCGACAGCGTCCATCAACTCCATGATCTTCTCGCCCCACT
>Ga0335397_10009048_pt1 | contig 12490 bp, 11 predicted proteins | sample MAT04_FD_205740 | JGI IMG/M metagenome (GOLD analysis project Ga0335397, IMG submission 205740) | Freshwater microbial communities from Lake Fryxell liftoff mats and glacier meltwater in Antarctica - MAT-04 (spades assembly) (version 2) ...
AACCTTGCGCCACCGTTCGCTTTTGTCGCCGGATAGGTCAATGTCTCTGCCCAAAAAAATATTGCGGCGCAGGTAACCAACTTTTTTACTAAAAATGTATATAGCCGCAATGGCCAAAATTATAAAAACTATTTGCTGAATGATGTGCATTGGATATTATTAGGCGGTAAAGTTATCAATCCTCACGAACGGGCAATATAACGTGTAAGCTTTATGAGGAATGTATTTTGCAGAAATTTATAGCAGCGGCCTTTCATTCGTTTACCTTTATTTTTTTTCAAGTATCCATTACACCAATGAGCGAAAAAAATTACCTGCTTACCAAAGAAGTAGCCGAAAAAAAGATGCAACGCATGGCGCTTGAAGTAGCCGAGCGGTCGTTTAATCAAACTGCCCCTCTTGTATTGATTGGCATAAAAGAAAACGGAATGGTGATAGCCGAACATTTGCATCAGTTACTAAAGCCTTTGCTTTCCACCGAAATTAGGGTGCTTTCCTGTAAACTTGATAAGAAGCATCCGCTGGAAGTGACCTATAGTGAGCAACTTGATTTTACTGGCTTGCGGGTAATATTGGTAGATGATGTGACCAACAGCGGAAGTACGTTTTTATATGCACTTAAACCATTGCTCTCGTTTATTCCCAAAACCATACAAACGCTTTGCCTTGTGGAGCGAATGCATAAAAATTACCCGGTAAAAATGGATTATGTGGGCCTGTCGGTAGCTACCACCTTGCAGGAACATATACAGGTAGAAGTGGAAAATGGCGAGGTGACCGGTGCCTATCTTGAGTAAACATTGTATATAAAGCTGACTACTTTTGGCTGGTAACTTTCACTTTTGAAGATTGTCGATGCCATATGTGTAATAGATGAAAGGATTGCGACGCAACAATGATCCTATAAAAAACCATTGCTGGTATTATAAAAAATCATTTTTAGGCAGCATCTTAAAAATGAATAAAGTTCACCCGTAGTTTACCATTGCTTACCTCCAGTGAAGGAGCGGGAAATTTAAACGCATTTAACACGCCAAAAGCGGTACGAAGCACTTTGCTTTTTGTACGTATTTTAAGAAAGTCTATATCGGGTGCCACATACCATTGGCGGTACCTTTTAACATCGCTTCGGTTATAGGTAATATCGCCGTTTTCGCTTTTCCAAATATTGTTACTGGCACCATACATGCCGTTGGCACCATAACCTACCGCTACATTAAACCACGACGGTAAGCTGCTTTGCGGCAAAAATGATTTCAGGTTGGCGCTTAACCAATAGGTTTGCCCGTTGTAATCTTTTAGCAATCGCTCCAGCGTACTTTTTCCAAATACATCGTTTGCCCTGCCTTCCAACTGACCCTGTGGATAGGCCTTTCGATGAAACGAAAATTTGATCCTGACCCGCTGATCGTTCCAGGCCAGCTCCTGCGCGGTGTAAATGCCACTGCCCAAAACATTGGCGGCAAAATCGCCCCAGCTCCAGCCCCATTCGGCGCTAAAACCATCCAGGGTTTCAATAATGGTTTGGTAGGTAACGCCGCTTAATCCACCCAGCAAAATGCGTTTATTGCGGTTGAGACCGGTCCACCGCCACATTTCGGCACTGCCATAACTTGCTACATACGCACTGTACACGTGGCCCACCTTATCAACCTGCAGCCATTCCTTATTATCGTTAAAAAAACGAAAGTTCGATTGTGGGTGCTTACTATACCACGCGCTGTATAGCCCCGCCATAACTGCTCCGTAACCAACAATATTGGCGGCCGCCACCAGTTTTACCCGCTTTTTATTGTAAGGATATTGCTTGTACCACAAGGCGCCGGGTATAAAGTGTGGGCCACTATGTAGCGCAATCGTTGCCGTGTCATAGGGTGTTTCTTTAAACGCTGCAGAATCAATAGTTAACCTATCGGCTGCAGGGCGCCTGGTACTATCGGGTATATCCTGCCCGGTAACCGACAGGTTAATAATTAATACCCATAACAGTGTAATTCCTTTCATATAATCAGGGCCAAACCTACGCTTTTAAATTATTTTCAACATTTTGAAAACGAAGTATTGGCGTTAAAAGTTTTTAAGTAGTATGAAATATTCTTACGCATTTGTTGGCAGGATTAGCGGTAATGGTTAAATAATCTTAAACTTGCCATTTCAAAGTAATAAAAGCCGGGGTGGTAATGAGTGTATGCCATTGCCTTTTCCCTTATTTTAAAAATTAAAAAAACGATACAATATGGACGCTGCCATTGTAGAAAAAGTAAATAGCTGGGCAACCGGTGATTACGACCACGATACAAAAGATGAAATAGCCCGGCTACAAAAAGAAAACCCCGAAGAACTAGCTGAATCGTTTTACCGGAACCTTGAGTTTGGAACCGGTGGACTGAGGGGTATAATGGGTGTTGGTACCAATAGAATGAATAAATATACCATTGGCATGGCTACCCAGGGCTTTGCTAACTATTTAATAAAGACCTACGAGGGTGCCGAAATAAAAGTGGCCGTAGCCTATGATTGTAGAAACAACAGCCGGTTTTTTGCCGAGACGACTGCCAAAGTTTTTGCTGCCAACGGCATAAAAGTTTATTTGTTTGATGAGCTGCGGCCTACGCCGCAACTGAGCTTTGCACTGCGCCACCTCGATTGCAAGGCAGGGGTGGTTATTACTGCATCGCACAACCCTAAAGAGTATAACGGGTACAAAGCCTACTGGAACGACGGCGGGCAGTTGGTTGCACCCCACGATAAAAACGTAATAAAAGAAGTAGAGGTAATAACCGGTGTAAGTGATGTAAAGTGGGAAGGTAGTAGTGAAAATATTTCGATGTTGGGCGCAGGCATGGATGAGGCCTTTATGGACATGGCCAAAGGGTTAAGCATTTACCCCGATGTAATAGCTAAACAGCACGATCTTAAAATTGTGTTTACACCTATTCATGGTTCGGGAATAACACTGGTGCCGCAACTGCTGGCCAAATATGGTTTTGACAACGTGACCATTGTGGAAGAGCAAGCAAAGCCAGATGGTAATTTTCCTACGGTGGTATATCCTAACCCCGAGGAAAGTGAGGCTATGAGCATAGGCTTGAAAAAGGCCAAAGAAATTGATGCTGATATTTTATTAGGTACCGATCCTGATGCCGATCGTGTTGGTATTGGCGTAAAAGATTTGGAGGGAAACTGGGTTTTGCTAAACGGTAACCAAACAGCCGCCCTTGTATTTAACTATGTAATGGAGGCCCGCAAAGTAAAGGGAATACTTCAGCCAAACGATATGGTAGTGAAAACCATTGTAACTACCGAACTGATAGATACGATTGCCAACGACTATGGAGTTAATTGCTATAATGTACTGACCGGCTTTAAGTGGATAGCCGAAATGATAAAGGAAAAGGAAGGCAAGGAAAATTATATTGTAGGCGGCGAAGAAAGTTATGGTTTGATGATAGGCGACCAGGTGCGAGATAAGGATGCGATATCGGCGGTAGCGATCATTTGCGAGATGGCGGCCTACGAAAAAGAGCAAGGCAAAACGCTTTATCAAAAGCTGATTGACCTGTATGTAAAGTTTGGTTTTTATAAAGAAGGGCTTATCTCCATAACTAAAAAAGGCATGCGTGGCCAGGAAGAAATTGCAGAGATGATGAAGGGCTACCGCGACAACCCGCCAACGACTATTAATGGCAGTGCAGTGGTTCAATTGCTGGATTATGAAGAGAAAGTTGGCAAAAATCTATTTACCGGCGATACATGGATCATCGATTTGCCCAAAAGCAACGTGCTACAATTTGTGTTAGAAGATGGTACCAAAATATCAGCACGGCCCAGTGGTACGGAGCCAAAAATCAAGTTCTATTTTAGTGTAAAAGAAACACTGCCTTCGGCCGGTGATTTTGATGCGGTTCAGGCAAAGCTGGATGATAAAATCAGCAATATTATAAGTGATATGAAGTTGAAGTAAACGACTATCATTAAATGTAAAATGCCGAAAAGCCGTTGGGTTTTGCGGCATTTTTTATTATCTCATTTTGGAGGCTATAATCGTTGCTTTCCAGTTCCCCATACCGTTTAAAAAGGAACGCTGAAGCCCTCGGTTGCCCGGGATTGTATTTTACAATTGGGTATTGCAAGACAAAGAAACTTAGTATTTTTTGATTGGAGATATTGGCAACAAGCAAGGGCTGCATGGCCTAAATATGACCGCGTAGGGTGCAGAAGCGGCCCGCACTTAAATCAGCCAGGAAAGGGCGAGATACCTTATTTGCAGCGCCTTTTAGCAATTTAATTAACAAGTCGCTTTTGGTGTATTTTGCACAGTCATATTTATCAATGCGATGAGTACGACTTCCGGGAAATATCTCGCCCTTCAAGGACAAAGAAAGAACGTTAACCTGTTACCCGCGGGCTTCACCCGCAGCCAGGATATTTCGGCCCTTCAGGCCTTGTTTAACCACGTTGACCATTGATATATTTTTAAAAAAACTAAACAGAGATATTATAAGTTGTTTCAATACTGAAACAAGAAGAGCAGTTTTGTTGCAGACACTAAATAAAATGGCAACTTGCTCCAGAGGAGCATCCTGTGTATAGTAATCTAAATTGGAAACTCTTCGGCTTCGTAGGTGCCACCTGTAATTAAGCAATTAGGAAGCGCCTACGGAGCTTCAATAATCGTCGTTAATCGATTTCTATTAACAGGATGCTCTCACAGAGAAACAAAACAGCCTTAAAGGAATGCGTAAAAGCAATAAAACCACCATAAAAAAAATACCAACTCCATAAAAACCACCTCCCGATATGCCCTGTTGATTCTTTTCCACTTCCCCTTTACTTGTTCACAAAGCCATATGCAGTATAGTTGTGCATAGAATGCTTACCGCTGTTTTTATACCTTGCAACCGTAATGAAACTATACGATGATACCTGGCAACACAAGGGCTTACGCAAACAACTGGTTGAATTGCTACGCACCAGGGGCATAACTGATGAGCGGGTATTGGAGGCCATCAATACCATTCCGCGCCACTTTTTTTTAGACAGCGCCTTTACCAAACAGGCGTATGAAGACAGGGCTTTCCCCATAGGTGAAGGGCAAACTATTTCACAGCCTTACACGGTGGCTTATCAAACCCAACTGCTAAATGTAAAGCCCTATCAAAAGGTATTGGAAATTGGCACCGGCAGCATATACCAGGCTACCGTGCTGGCCGAAATGGATGCGAAAGTGTTTACCATTGAGCGCCAAAAAAAATTGTTTGAAGAAAATAAAACATTTATTTTTAAAAATAAATATCCCAATATCAAATTTTTTTATGGCGATGGTTTTGAAGGCCTGCCCACCTTTGGCCCTTTTGATAAGGTCATTGTTACTGCCGGCGCGCCGTTTATTCCACCCAAACTAATTGTCCAGTTAAAAACCGGTGGCCAAATGGTAATACCTGTAAACGAACACAATCACCAGCGCATGCTTAGGCTTACCAAACAGGCCGATGGAAGCTTTACCGAAGAAGCGTTTGATAACTTTAGTTTCGTGCCTATGTTGCAGGGAAAAAATGGTTATTGATCTGCCTGTTCATCTTCATCTTCGGCGTTGTTTAATAACCCCGGTTGAAGATGTTTGCCGGCCGCGGCGCCCATCTTTTTTAACTCCTGTATGCGGTTTACCATGTTGCCTTTGCCGGTATACAATTTTTTGAATGCATCCGCATAGCTGGCCGAAGCGTCGTTTAGTTTTTTGCCCACGTTTTCCATGTTATCTACAAAACCAACAAACTTGTCGTACAGGGCACCTGCCTTTTCGGCTATGGCTATGGCATGTTGGTTTTGCTGCTCAACTTTCCATAGGTCTGATATAATTTTTAGTACCGCAAACAGGTTGGTAGGGCTTACCAATAATATCTTTTTATCGTACGCATATTTCCACAACTGCGTATCGGTTTTTACGGCTTCTAAAAATGCGGGTTCTATTGGTATAAACATCAGCACATAATCAAGTGCCAGTGCGTATTTGGGATAGTTCTTTCTGCTTAGCCCGTCAATATGTTGTCTTAGCGAAGTAAGGTGTTCTTTTAAAAAAAGTTGCTGCGGTATGTTTTCTTCGGCACCAACATATTGCTCCCACGCCACCAGCGATACTTTTGAGTCGATGATCACCTTTCGCTGGTCGGGATAATAAATGGTAACATCGGGCTGTAGCGACCGGCCATTTTCGTCGCGGATAATATTGCCTGCCGCATCGCGAATAAACTCCTGCACCTGGTACTCCCTGCCACGGGTAAGGCCACTATTTTCCAATAGGCTGTCAAGGATCATTTCGCCCCAGTTACCCTGCATTTTGTTGTTGCCTTTTAAGGCGGTGGCAAGGTTGTGTGCCTGCAGGCTTACCTGCCCGCTCATAGCTATCAGCCGCTCCACTTCGCGGCCAAGGGTAAAGCGTTCTTTCGATTCTTTATCGTAAGTATCCTCAACCTTTTGCTTAAACTCGGTAATGTTTACTTTAAGCGGCTCCAGTATTTGGCGTATACGCAGCTCATTATTTTCCGAAAACTTTTTTGAGTTGTCGTCCAGTATTTTGGTAGCCATTTCACTAAACTCAAGCCTGAACTGCTCCCGTAAACGAAGCATGTCGTTTTGCTGGTTGTCCAGCTTTTCGCGGCTGTGTTTTAACTGCACAAAAAAGGTCAATTTTTCCTCATTCGCCTTTATTAACTGGCTGGTGCGTTCTTCTAACTGAAAGGTCAAAAGTTGTTGACTTTGGTGCGTTTGTTCGTAAAGGGTTTGTGCCTTTACATAGTTCGATTGCAATACGCTATTGGCTTCGGCCATTTGTTGATTATCCTTTTGCAGCTTTTGTGTTTGGCCGCCATATTGTTGTATTAAATAATTAAGATAGTTGGTTTTATTTTGATAAAACCACCAGCTAATAATTGCGCCCAACGCAAGGCCGCCCAATGCCAGCAACAGGTAAATTATTTCGGTACTCATGTTATAAACTTATGATAGCAATGTTACAACCACATATACCATAGCGCATGGCCGGGGGATAAGTTTAGTGAAATAAAGCCTTTTAGTTTAGTTGGTGGATTATGAAGATGTTCAGGAGCAATAAGCAGTCTACATTTGATTGGCAACTTGTATTTTGAAGGTAAGCGATGCCATCTATTTAAAAGATGAAAAGATTGCGATCCGCAGCGGCGGACAAGCAGCAACAACTACCCCATAAAAAAGGTAGCTGGTATCTAAAAAAGCCAGTAGTTATTTTGTATGTAGAATTTTTTTTTGGACCAAACATTTTGTTTTTATGGAGCTTTTCTTGCAGCCTGCCTCTATGACCATAGAAGTCGCACTCTTGTACCTTTCGTTCATTTTTCTGCGGGGCGAGGCTTACACTATGCAATACAAACCACCTTACTTGCAAACAATGGATAGTTATTAAAAATTTGGTGTTTAACAGCTTCTTAGAAAACCTTTTTTCAATAAAATCGAAACTACATTCTTCCGTACCTTCCCCGTTCTCATTAAACTTTACTTCATGATTAAAAAAATACTGGTTGCTGCCATGGCCTTTGCTACAGGCAATGGGTTGTTTGCGCAAAGCAACCCGGTAGCTTTTACGGGGGCTACCATTTACCCAATAATTGGTAAACCTATTACCAATGGCACCTTGATTGTGCAGAATGGAAAAATTATTGCGGTAGGTGCTGCGTCGCTAAAAATACCATCGGGCGCTATCGTGCAGGATGCTTCCGGAAAAATTATTATGCCGGGCATTGTAGATACCCACTCGCACCTGGGCGGACCAGAAGGTGGCGATGCCTCCGCCGCATTAAACCCCGACACCCGGGCCTTTGATGCCATTGACCCAACCACCGACGGATTTAAAAAAGCCCTGGCTGGTGGCATTACCACCATTAACATTATGCCGGGCAGCGGCCACCTGATGAGCGGCCAAACGGTGTATGTAAAAATGCGGGAGGGCAAGGTAATGGAAGACATTATTGAGGTAAACGAAAAAGGTATTTATGGGGGAATGAAAATGGCCAACGGAACCAACCCCATGCGGGGTACTAATGGTTTTCCCGGCACGCGGGCTAAGAGCGCTGCTATGGATAGGGAGCTGTTTGTAAAGGCACAGGAGTACAAAGCAAAGATTGATAAAGCGGGCAAAGACTCGTCAAAAATGCCCGAGCGTGACCTGCGACTGGAGCCGTTGGTTGAGATACTGCAAGGCAAACGCATAGTGCATTTTCATACACATAAGGAAAACGATATTTTAACCGCCATCCGCCTTAGTAAAGAGTTTGGTTTTAGAGTGGTGCTGCACCATGTAAGCGAAGGCTGGAAGGTGGCTGACGAAATAGCCAAAGCCAATGTGGCCTGCTCTATTATTGTAATTGAAAGCCCCGGAGGAAAGCTGGAGGCAATGGATTATTCGTCTACCAACGGCGGTGTAATGTCCAAAGCTGGCGTACTGACAGGCCTGCATACCGACGATGGCATAACCGATAGCCGCCTGCTAATTCGCAGCGCTGCAGTAGCTGTTAAGGCCGGTATGGGTAAACAAGCTGCGCTGGAAGCGCTGACCATCAACGGCGCCAAAATGCTCGATATGTCAACTAAAATTGGCTCGTTAGAAAAAGGTAAAGACGCCGATTTTATCATCCTGTCTGGCGATCCGTTCAGCGTTTATACCAAAGTGGAACAAACCTGGGTGGAAGGCAAAAAGCGTTTCGATATCAGCAACCCTGCTGATAAGGCATTTTTGGTGGGGGGATACAAAGTGTATTCACCGGACCGTGCCGAATATCTTAACCACGACGATGAGATAGGTGTGCAGTAATTCTTCTTTCAAAAAAACTACAGGTAAGTATGAAAAATATAGTTAGATCAATTGGCCTTTCGTTGATGTTTTTTCCATTGGCAGTGATGGCCCAAACCGCTATTCAGGCCGAAACCATTTACACTGTTAGCGGTGCACCAATTAAAAATGGCGTAGTACTGGTTAAGAACGGAAAGATTGAAAACGTTGGCACCGCAGCCGAAGTATCTATCCCCAAAAATTATACAGTAATCACCGCCAAAGTGGTAACCCCTGGTTTGGTAGATGCAAGAAGTGTGGTGGGCTTTTCGGGTTCACTAAATATACCTACCGACCAGGACCAGTTAGAAAAATCGGGTCCTATTCAACCAGAATTAAGAGCTATTGACGCTTATAACCCGGAAGAAAAACTGGTGGCGTATGTACGGGATAATGGAGTAACAACGTTGCACACCGGCCATGGCATAGGTGCATTGGTAAGCGGCCAAACCATGGTGGTAAAAACAAAGCCGGGTAAAATAGATGCGGTAACCCTGGTGCCTTTTAAAATGTTGGCTATGACCATTGGTAACCCGGTTGAAAATAATTTTACCAGTCCCGGTACCAAGGCTAAACAGATGGCTATGATACGCACCGAGCTATTAAAAGCGCAGAACTACCTGCAAAAACAAACCGATAAGGACACCAGCAAGCGGCCTGCAACCGATTTAAAATACGAGGCCCTGGGTAAATTGTTGACGGGAGAAGTAAAGGCATTGATGACCGTAAATACCAGTAACGATATTATGAATGCCACTCGCCTTGCTAAAGAATTTAATTTTAAACTGGTGATAGATGGGGCAGCCGAAGCTTACCGCATGATTGATGAAATTAAAGCTGCTAATGCAGAAGTGATTTTGCACGCTACTATGGCCCGCAATGGCGGCGATATGGTAAACATGACCCGCGAAAGTGCCGGTATATTAACCGCCGCTGGTATACCCGTTAGCATTGAAACCGGCTTTGAAGCATACGTACCTAAAACCCATGTACTACTACACGAAGCTGCCCTTGCAGTGGCCTATGGAATGCCTTATGAAGAAGGAATAAAGAGCATAACCTTAACTCCGGCAAGGTTGCTGGGCCTCCATAAAAGTGTCGGCAGTATTGAAACGGGTAAAGATGCCGATTTGGTGATGTACGATGGTGATCCGTTTGAATACCTGACCAATGTTTGTAAGGTAATGATTGATGGAGTAGTGGTGACTGATAGTTGTAAGTAGGGGCTACCAGGTACTTCGGATATTTCTTTATAGCCATCGGCTTAATAAATATTGTAAGGCAGGCCTTTAGTCTATGTATTAAAGTTTGGATCTGCTTAGAGAAATATTTTAAAAAATGACTATTTAGTATTGGAATAGTCATTTATTTTTTAGTATCTGATTAAATAGCTAAATATGGGATAAAATACAAAAGTGCAGGTGATTAGAAGAGCGAAGAGTGCGCAGTACTATGTCAACTTTCCGGCAGCGGTTGCCCAGGCAGTTGAGTTTACCGCCGGATAAGAGGTTGAATGATTAAATGACGACTATCAAAACCTGGTATTAAGAAGAAGTGAGGCTGCTGTTGCAGCAATAAAAAATAAACTCAGGAAGAAATCAACCTAAAATCAATTTTTGATCCGTGCGAATACGCATTGAAACCCAATATTTTAAATCAGGCAATAACCAAACTTCAGAGGATGGACTTCATTCCACACATTAAAAAATACGATCTATAATTGAAAGTCGCAGGCTTGGTACATTTGACTTTGCGGGCAACTCAAAAAATATTTTACAGCCAGGCTTTAAAAAGTTAAACAAGCCTTAATCAATACCCATCAATAAAATATTTCCCAAAAAACAATCCCGCCCTTTAGTTGGGGCGGGATGAATGTTTTAAGTTTTTCCGGTTAGTCTTGCGGTTTTTCAGGACATAGAAAACTCATGGTTTTTTCACGAAATTGGATAATTGGTTTCTTTTAACAGAAATTGGATAAAACGGGACTCTTCAGCATCGTTTTCGTTAGAGTAATTGGATTAGGTACAAAGCAAAAATAGCGATGCCGTTTGAATTTGTTAAATCGTTTAGGACATTGGGATAGTCGAATCGGACAGATAAAAAGTTATCATTTTTTTACCTGTCAACACAATAAATAAAACCTTTTAACGATGTCATTCCCTGTTTTATAGGGGTTCGTCTTCTGTATAAATATCTGGCCTGCGCTGTTTGGTGCGTTCTATGGATTGTTCAGTTCGCCACTCATCTACTTTTTTGGGGTCGCCCGTCAGCAATACATCTGGCACTTTCCATCCCATAAAATCGGCAGGCCGGGTGTACACCGGTGGCGCCAACAAGTCGTCCTGGAAAGAGTCGAAAAGAGCAGAGGTTTCATCGTTCAAAACGCCGGGCAACAACCTTCCTATAGCATCTACAATAACAGCCGCCGCTAATTCGCCCCCGCTCAATACATAGTCGCCAATTGATATTTCCATTGTTACAAAATGTTCTCTAATGCGTTCATCAATGCCTTTGTAATGCCCGCAAATAATCAGCAGGTGTTCTTTCATAGACAGGCGGTTGGCGGTTTGCTGGTTAAAGGTTGGTCCATCGGGGGTCATGTAAATAATTTCGTCGTAGGTGGTGGTTTGCTGCAAATGAGTAATGGCTTTATACAAAGGTTCGGGCATTAGCACCATACCGGCACCGCCGCCGTATTGGTAATCATCTACCTGGTTTTGTTTGTTGATCGAAAAATCGCGAAGGTTAATAATGTTGATTTGCAGCAGGCCTTTATCATTAGCCCGCTTTATAATAGAGTGCGCAAAAGGGCTTTCCAGCAGCGAAGGCACTACACTTATAATGTCAATTTTCATTGGGCAAACTTACTGCAAAGCGGTGGATGCTTTTACCATGAAGGATTTCGATAAATCCGGTTTCAATGTGGAAGATGAAATGTAGAATTTCGGTCAACCTCAATTAGCATCAACTTTTATTGGGAAAGGCGAAAGATAATAATTCAAAAAAAAGTCATTAACTCGCACGGTCAACATGTTGGTAGCCAGCATAGGTATGAGGATTTTTTTAACCCATCAGGCCAATATGTTGGTAGCCATAACAGGTAATATGATTTTTTTACCCCTTAGGGTCAACATGTTGGTAGCAATAATAGGTATGATGATTTTTTTTGCCCCATCAGGTCAACATATCGGCAGCCATAACAGGTAATATGATTTTTTTGCCTCGTAGGGTCAACATGTTGCTAGCCATCACAGGGATTGCGATTTATATTATTCGTAGGGTCAACACGCTGGTAGCCATCACAGGGATTGCGATTTATATTATTCGTAGGGTTAACACGTTGGTAGCCATCAAAGGGATGGCGATTTATATTATTCGTAGGGTTAACACGTTGGTAGCCATCACAGGGATTGCGATTTATATTATTCGTAGGGTCAACACGCTGGTAGCCATCACAGGTATCATGATTTTTTTGGCCCGTAGGGTCAACATGTTGCTAGCCATTACAGGTATCATGATTTTTTTGCCTAGTAGGGTCAACATGTTGGTAGCAATAATAGGTATGATGATTTTTTTTGCCCCATCAGGTCAACATATCGGCAGCCATAACAGGTAATATGATTTTTTTGC
>Ga0335397_10009051_pt1 | contig 12487 bp, 10 predicted proteins | sample MAT04_FD_205740 | JGI IMG/M metagenome (GOLD analysis project Ga0335397, IMG submission 205740) | Freshwater microbial communities from Lake Fryxell liftoff mats and glacier meltwater in Antarctica - MAT-04 (spades assembly) (version 2) ...
CTTGCGGCGGAACGGTCATGCGCACCTGCGCGGTCAACGCAGAAGTCGTGAAAATCCCCGCCACCGTTGTTGCAACGGCGAACGCGAATGTGCGCGCGTACGCGTGTGCGCATGTGCGTGCGAATGCGCGCGACGCGCGACCGGCGGTCGGGTTTATGTTTCGCATGGTATCGAGTGTGAAAAGAAGTTTGCGTGTCATTTGCGTGCTCCCGCTCCGCCGCCGCGACCACCACGCCCACCAGTGACGGGAGGGCTGTCGGGCGCCGCCGCTATCACGGCCTGAATGAGCTGCGCGCGCTGCTTCGCGATATCCTCGCGCAGCACTTTGTCTTCGTCAAGCGAGAAATACTTTCGTCCATCCACCCACGTTTGCTCGGCCTTTGTAAACTGCGACAGCGGGTTGCCGCTCCATATCACGAAGTCCGCGTCCTTGCCGGCTTCGAGCGAGCCAACGCGATTGTCGATGGCGATGGCCTTGGCCGACTGGTTAGTGACCGTGGACAACGCGTCGATTTCGTTCACGCCCGTGCGAAGCAACTTGCCCGCTTCCCAGTTCATGCGCGTAGAAATCTCAGCGTCGTCGGAGTGCAATGAGGTGACCACACCCGCTTCCATCAGCAGGCGCGCGTTGTACGAGGTGGCGTCGTACGATTCGAGCTTGAACGCACCCCAGTCACTCCACACAATGGCGGCAACACCGGATTTCTTGAGTTCCGTCGCAATCTTGTACGCCTCGACGCCGTGTTGCAGCGCCTGTATGCGGAAGCCAAACTCTTCGGCCAGGCGCACAAGTGCGAGAAACTCGTCGGCGCGGTAGCCGTGAGACGTGACGAGCAACTTCTGATTGAGGATGTCGAGAATGGCTTCCATGCGCAGATCCTTGCGCGGCGGAATGCCGGTTTTCTCTTTCTCCCACCGCTTCCATTCCTTTTCGTAATCGCGCGCCGCAAGGAAGTGATCGCGGATGATTTCCTGCACGCCCATGCGCGTGTTGGGATATCGCGTCGGGCTGCGCTTCGGGTTTTCGCCCAGCGCAAACTTCACGGTGCGTGGCGCTCCAACAATCTTGTAATCGTCCGGCAGTGAGCCCCACCGGGTTTTCACGTACACGTTCTCGCCGCCAATTGGATTGGCCGAGCCGTGCAGGATCATGGTGGTGGTAAGTCCGCCGGCGAGCTGGCGATAGAACCAGATGTTGTTGTGCGTGATCACGTCACCCATCTGCACTTCAGGAACAATCGCGAAGCCCGATTCGTTTACCGCACTCACACCTGAGTGCGTGTGCGGGTCGATGAGTCCGGGCGTGACGTGTTTGCCGGTTGCGTCGATCACCACGGCGCCGGCGGGGGCGGTGAGATTCTGCCCCACGCGCACCACCTTGCCGGCCTGCACCAGCAGGTCGGCGTTTTCGAGGCGACCCTGTGGTCCCTGCGTCCATACCGTGGCATGGCGCACCACTAGCGACGTCGGCTGTGCTGGCGGCGCTGTGCGACCAAACTCCATGGATGGCCGCAGGAAAGGCAGGTCAATCTTGGGCACCTTGGATGCAACGGCGCCGCGCGTGGCGCCTTCGAACACTGCGGTACGAGCGCCCCGGTAGCTTGCGTCGGTACCGTTGGGAAGCGACAGCCAACCGAAGAACGACGTGTCGCGAACGGATCCCGCGAGCAGCATCGCACCCTCCTGCCCTAACGGTTCGCCAGGGAACGATGCCTCAATCCGGCCGGTTTCGGCAATAATCCGCACCGACGTGAGTGGAACTGGGCGGCGGCTGCCCATTTCGATGGTGCCGCGGATGCGATTGAGCGGTCCCTCGAGCACCAACGTCGCATTCTTGAACGTGCCGGCGTCATCGGAGGTGATGGCCCAGGTGCCGCGCGGGTCAATTTGCGGCGGGCGTGTGACCCCATACTGCCGGCCCTGCACCCACACGTCGCGCACGCTCGCTTCTTCGGTGAACAGGTCACCGTCGGTGATGACGAGATTCGCGATCTTGCCCACGGCGATGGTGCCGTGCGTCTTCTCGATGCCAAGCCAGCCCGCAGGTACCGTCGTAAGCGCGGCCAGTGCCTTGTCGGGGGCGAGGCCACGGGCCACGGCTGTCCGCAGATTCGGGAGGAACTGGTTGAGCGAGGGGAGACCGTCCGCGGTGATGGCGAAGGGCACGCCGGCGGCGGCAAGCTGTGCCGGATTGGTGGGGGCGAGATACCAGTGGCGCAGGTCCGCCAGCGTGGCGCGGAGCGCCATTTCCGGACTAGAAACGTTGGGGGCATCGGGGAACGTCAACGGCAGCACCAGCGGCTGCGTCCGTCCCTTGAGCACGTCAATGAGCCGATATTCCTCGCCACTGCCCCGGAACCACGGGGTGAGCTTGTACTCCTGCGCGAGTTTGTAGGCGCGGAGGTATTCCTCCTCGCTGGTGGTTTCGAAGAAGACCGGCTGCTGCCCCTTGATCGATTTGCCGAGGGCCGCAAGCGCTTCGCTGGTTTCCGGCGGCAGCAGGGAGCGGCCGCTGGTCTCGTAGGTGCCCCAGGCGCGGGTATACCACTCCGCGTCCATGAACGTCTGCTTCAGGAGCGCTATGGTGCCCATGGCGGAGTTCGGATACATGCCGCCAAGCGCGAACGAGCGCTGAAAACCGATAACCTGCGCGAGGTCGGGGCGCATCACGCGTTCGCGGGCGCCGCCATCGGCCAGGGTCACCACCGACGCTGTCCCGCGGAAGATTCCTTGCCGGGGCACCGCGAGCGCGGCGCCGAACCCCAGGGAGCGGAGGCCGGAGCGGCGGGTGGAGTCATCCTTGAGGTTGGAGGTGGTGCTGAACCATGCCCGCACCTGGGGATTCCAGTGCGTCGGGCCGACGTCACCGCCCTCCGGCGGTGTATCGCCGCCGAGGTTGGCGGACGCGTCGATGAAACCAGGGTAAACGGTGAGACCCTTGAGGTCCCACACGCGGGCACCGGCTGGCGCGGCGATTCCCGCGCCGACGGCGGTAATGAGACCGTTGCGGACGACGACGGTGGCATTGTTGAGCACTTGGCCGGGCGCCGTGACCACGCGCGCGTTCACCAGGGCGTGGTAGCCCGTGGGATTGTCGCGGAGGCCGTTAATCGGCTCGGTGCGGGACGACTGTTGGGCCTGGACGGAGCTCGCGACGAGTGCCGTGAGGCCGAGAAGGTATCGAAATGCTTTCACGAAGGGCTCCCGAGACGGCAGGACGGCCGTCGCTGAAGTTTGAAGGATCTACGCCGGTCGGGCGTGGCGGGGCGGAGCGGGGCGGACTCAAGAAATATCTCAATTGGGACTGCTACATCTTGGTACGTGGGCCGGGGAATACAAATGGCCACGGGGAAATTGTTGCGAGTGGAGCAGTGCAGCATTGCGTGCGAAATTCGAGAGACGTTGCGTGTGGGGCCTGAGCAGAACGTCCTGGTGTTGCAGCATCAGAGTCCCGATTTAGCGTGCCCCGAGTTACCGCGGGCTATTTGGTTGGGAATGTGTAACCCGTACAGTGTTGTTATTGCATCCAAATTTGCCAATATTGGAATCATGAAGACCACTGTCGATATTCCAGATGAAGAGCTCAAAGATGCCATGCGATTCACGAACGCCCGGACGAAACGTGAAGCCATCGTGACCGCCATCAGCGAGTTCAACCGTCGGCGGCGCATGGCTGAGCTGGTGAAGCGGGGTGGGACCTACACGGAGATCATGACGGCCGACGAGCTGCAGCGTGCCCGCCGAGGCGAATAGTCGGGCAGAGCGACAGGTGCTGATCGACACCTCGTCGTGGATCCACTTTCTTCGCACCGATGGGGATGGGGATACGCGACGCCGGGTAGCCGCAGCGCTCGAGTCGGGTGTGGCTCGCTGGTGCGCCTTGATTCGGCTGGAGCTCTGGAACGTCGCGCGGGGACAGCGTGAGAAACGCGTGCTGCAGGAGTTCGAACGATTGATTCCCGAACTACCGGTGTCGGATGTGGTCTGGGAGGATGCGTTCGCGCTGGCGCGTCGATGTCGAATGGCCGGGGTGACTGTACCCGCCACGGACGTACTCATTGCCGCGTGCGCGACGCACCATGGCGCGGAGCTCGAGCACGCCGATTCTGATTTCGCATTGATCCGAGGCGTGGTGCGCTGAACCTTTCGTCACGACACCCCCGCGCTCACCGCGCCAACGTCTGCTCAATATCCGCCGCGATGTACGCCATCACCGCCATCGCGGCCACGCACCGCTGCACTTCGGCCGGGTCGAGCTTGTCCGGCGTGTCTGCATCCGTGTGGTGATACCAGAAGTACCGCGTGCCGTCGACGTTGAGGCCCATGCCGGGCACACCCGTGGCCATGATCGGGGCGATGTCGGCACCGCCGCCCGCCGCCTCAATTTTCCCTGCGTTGATCGGCGCGAGGAGACTTCCAATCGCTTCGATGACGGCGCGCGCGGCCGGTGATCCCGTAAAGCCGAAGCCCAGCGGAGAAAACACGCCGCCGTCCGACTCGATCGCGAGCTGGTGCGTTTCGTTCTGGTGCATAGCGCCATAGGCCGCGCCACCGCGCCCGCCGTTCTCCTCATTCGTCCATCCCACCACGCGAATCGTGCGACGCGGCGTGAGACCAAGCTTTTTCAGCAGGCGTATCGCTTCCCACGCGATCACCACGCCACCGGCGTCGTCCATCGCGCCCTGACCCACATCCCACGAGTCGATGTGACCGCCCATGACCACAATCTCGTCGGGCTTTTCGCGTCCGCGCAGCTCGCCCATCACGTTGGCGCTCTCGGCATCGGGCAGCGTCTTCGCGCTCATCGTGAGCGTCACGCGCACTTTCTCGCCGCGATTGATCATGCGCCGGATCATCATCGCATCTTCCTCCGTCACGCTGGCGTGCGGGATTTTCTTGACCGTGGAGTCGTAGGCCATGCTGCCGGTGTGCGGCGTACGCATGCCATAGGGCCCCGCGGAGCGCGCCAGCGAGGCGACCGCGCCGGCCTTCGCCGCCGCAATGGCGCCCAGCCTACGGAACGCGCCGTTGTAGCCGTAGTCACGCCACTCAGCGTCGTACAGCACGATTTTTCCCTTCGCCTCGCTCGCACGACTTTCCAACTCTTCGAAACTCGCCACCGCCATCACCTCGGCCGTAATACCGCCTGGAGGCGTGGCGACGCTGCCACCAAGTCCAAGCATAGGCAGCCGCTGCCGACGCGGCGCCACCAGCTCCAGCGACTCTGCACCGCGGGTCCAATGCGGCACCATCACCTTTTCGCGCCGCACGTTGTCGAGGCCGTCCTTCGTCATCATCGACGCGGTCCAGCCTATGGCCTGCTCAAGGGCCGGTGAGCCCGAGAGTCGATGACCGAAGCGATCCGTCAGTTCGGCAATGCGGTTCCACGCACCCGCAGAATCGGCCTGTGCTGCGGCAATGATGCGATTGGCGACCTCTCGGTACCGGGCGGGGATGGCTTCGGGCGATTGTGCGGAGAGCGGAGCGACTGTCAAGGCAAGCGTCAGCGCGGCGAACGCGAGGACGGGGCGCGGGGTTGGGCGGGGCATTGGCGCGATTCGGTGAGGGGCGGGAGGTTAACGATCACAGAAATCTCGCTGCTTAAGCGACTGTGAACGAGTTTGACGCGATTGGGATTGCTAAGGAATGCGCGGACGCTGCACCAATTCCACGAGACTATACTCGCTGTTTAGTCTGGCCCGCGCAGAACCACCAATAGAAATCACCGCGCCGCGCGAAGTACGTAGTACGTAGTACGTAGTACGTAGTACGTAGTACGTAGTACGTAGTACGTAGTACGTAGTACGTAGTACGTAGTACGTAGTACGTAGTACGCAGCGCGGGATCATTGCACGGAGACGCCGGGCGATATCATCACGTGTCCCTTCGGGAAAACCTCGATCTACGTCGTCGTACCGACGACTACGATCTCGAGCGGATGTTGCCGCAGATATTGACGCGGGGACTTTGAACGCGACGTTTCCCGGACAGTGTGTGAGGCCGCGACGATCCGCCGCACTACTACACCACGGGAAATCCCTCGCGTTCCGCAGCGGCGGACAGCCTGACGTCGAGAGACACAAACACCAGTGCCGATGGTTCGAAATCGGAGGCGACAATGACGGCTGCCAGCTGCAGCGCATCAGCCGCCCGAAGCGCATGGGTGCGAAGCAGCCGACTGGCTTGCGTTCTCCCGTTGTCTATGGCTGGGACTTCCATCCACTCGCGGCTCAACGCCTCCAGGCGCGCGATCGCGGCCCGCATACTCGGCAAGTGCCAGTGACTGCTCGCGCTCGAGTCGCGCCAGCGCCGATATACACTCGACTCTAGTCCCCCACCAGGTAACAATTGCAGGATCGACGTCAATCAATGCGAGCATGTCTGCGCTTCACAATTCGCTTACGACCAGCGGCAGGATGGCCGAGCTGTCCCAGTACCGCATGCGTTAGCGTGAATCGTTGCGTTCGGCCAGCAGCATCGCCACTGCCGATGCGCTGCCCTCGAGTTGGCCCGACGGCAGGGCTCGCCAAGCTGTCGTGGGCCCTGCCATTGGCAAAAGCAACCGACCCTTTTGCGCAAGCTCGATTGCCGCGGCCGGCACTCGTGAAGCTCGGCCAACCGGCATCAACTGTGCCACCGGGACGCCACGATCGGTGATGACAATAGTAGCGCCACCGCGAATTTCCCGAACCAGAGCGCTCAGTCGTTTTTCGCGTCGGAAATGGAAATAGATCGCATGTAAGCTGATATAGCCTGAATGGAATTTCCAAACAAGGCAATAGAGCCGCCCAACCAGCGATCAATACCGCCCCTTGTGTGAGCCGGAAACCGCAGCCGGCGCTCGATACGGCGAACGACAGCGCGGCAAGCTCGAGGACGCGGCGCGGCTTTAGCGGGACATCGGCGCGTTCCGGTGAGGAACCGGAGTGTAGCGGAGTCCGGAGTCTCGCCGCCGCCGCGACGGTGAACCAGTTTGACATAACGAAACCTTTCGCCATCACCCAACCCGGTATTTCCGCGATGCGCCTCGCCGCCGTTTCTTTCGTCCTTCCGTTGACCGTGTTCCTGACCGCGCCGGTTTGCGCGCACCAACCGCTCGTGCAGGGCTCGGCGATTGTCGATCAGAATCGGAACGGCTGGCGTAAGCCGGGCGAACGTGGCCTCGCCAACGTCAGCGTGTCGAATCAGGACGCTGTCGTCGCGACCGACTCTGCTGGCGAATTTCGGATTGAGCACGGCCCCAACGACATCGTGTTCATCTCGGTGCCGGACAACTATCAGACTGTCGGACGCTTTTGGCGGAACGTGTCCGACGCACCACCACGCGTTGAGTTTGCGTTGGTTGAAGCGCGGTCGCCGGAGACCTTCACGTTCGCGCACGCGTCCGACACGCACATCTCAACTCCGTCCGTCAATCGCACGCAACGATTGCGGACCCTCGTCGACTCGATGCGTCCCGCGTTTGTGCTCATTGCCGGAGATCTCGTAAAAGACGCGCTGCGTGTGCCCGAAGCCGAAGTAACGTCGTACTACCATCTGTTTATGCAGGAGCTCGGCTACTTCGTGACGCCGGCGTTCACAGGACCAGGCAATCATGAAAACTTTGGTATCGAGCAGACCCTGTCGCACGTCGACGCGTCGAATCCGTTATTCGGTCGGAAGTTGTATCACCATTACCGTTGCCTCGCGCCCGAATACTCTGCGTTCACCGATGGGGGCGTGCACTTCGTTGGGCTCAACACGGTCGACATCGACGGGCCATCGTATTACGGCCACGTCGACGGCGTGCAGCTCGCGTGGCTCAAGCGAGATCTCGCTCGCACTCCGTCAACCATGCCCGTGGTAACGTTCGACCACATTCCGATGGTGAGCACCATGGTGACGCTCGGCGGCTATACCGATGCGCCGCCAGCGCCCACGCTGATTACCGTACGCGGGAGAACCGTGTCTCGGCATGTTGTTTCGAACGCAACGGAGGTGCTCGCAATCCTGCGCGCTAGACCGCACGTGCACGCACTGGGCGCGCACGTGCACGCGGGCGAAAAGATCTCGGTCGAGATTGACCTTGTGAAAACGCGGTTTGAGCAGAGCCCGGCGGTGATTGGTCCATCGCAGCGCGGCGCGTTGACGTTTCCGTCGGGGTTCACGGTTTACACGGTGCGGAAGGGGGTGGTTAATGCGGGGGAGTTTGTGCCGATTGTGGTGCCGGTGGGTGGTGCGAGACCGGACGATCAGCGGTTTGAGAACTGAGCAGTGACGTCGTCGCTTACTGCGCTGGTGCTCCGACCTCTCAAACACTTCCTGTTTGGGTTGAGTGTGCAGGACCTTTCAGTTCTCTGCTGCCTAATTGCACTCGCAATTGCCCTCGGCTTCGTTTTTGGCAGTCGTCGATCCGGCAGAAGAGACAGTCATCGAGCATTCGGTGCCCGGCGATTCCCAAAATTCCAGAATCGGGGCGAGGCGCTGGTCTCACACGTGTTGCGCTCGCACTTCGGAGCTGCCGATTATCACCTGATGAATCACGTCACCCTTCGAATGGATGACGGGACTACGCAAGTTGACCATGTCCTGGTGTCGCGGTTCGGCGTGTTCGTCATCGAGACGAAAGACTTCAGCGGTTGGATCTTCGCCAAAGCGACTGATAACACTTGGACACAGGTGCACTTCCGCTTGCGCTTCAATTTTCAGAACCCCATTCGCCAGAACTACAGACACGTACTTGCCATTCGGGGGCTGCTCGACTTCCTGCCGCCCGAGGCGATCAAGTCGGTGGTCGTGTTCAGCGGTGACGCTGAGTTCAAGAGCGAGAAGCCTCAAGGTGTGTTTTCGCTCGATGAGTTTGTGGACTACCTCAAGCGCGAAAATGAACAGGTCATCTCGCTCAACCGGATGCAGTTCTGCGTTGGCAGGCTTGAGACGGCGCGACTTGCTATCAGTGGACAGACCGACGTTGAACACATTCAGAGCCTTACGCGAAGGTTTGGCGCTTAGTTCGTCTCGGCTTTCACGCGTCCTTCGTATTCCACCAAGGGTTCCGCAGCGCCAACCGCTCCGCAAACCAATACAGTCGCGGTGATCGCCGAGTTTGTCGACGTGGTTGGCGACGGTTGAAATCGATCAACCGTGGATGGCGGCCATGCGCGGACCCCTGTGATGATGACGCCGCTGCGCGAGCTGGGTGGTGCATCCAGTCCGAAGTTTCTACGTCATGCCGCCAAGCGCCGAGATGCCAGGCAAATCTGCCAACTGCTCAATACTGCGCGTGGTGCGGTTCCACCAGGCAGAAAATGAATCGCAAACACCATCGACGTACGGAAACAAATGCGGCGCCGCGTCTCTTTTGACGCGCGGTGGCAGCAGCGCTGCAATATGCAGTGAGTCCATGGTGCGCACCGAACGTGCGCCGGCCAACGCAAGGTCCAGCTGCTGCGTCGTGCCATACCACTGTACACTCGTGAACGCGGAGAGGCGCTCGTGCGCAAACGACCACCGTGCACCGCTCCACCGCCAGACTGTGTGATACTCTGCGGGCCACCAACCGACGTGCAGGCAGTCTGTCGGCAATGTGACCGGCGCCTCGCCCAAGGCCCATGGGTGCACCAACCAGACGTCGCGTCCTTCGACATCAGGGGCGTGCGGAGGCGCGAACACTGCGGGCTTTGACAGCAGTGGCGGTTCGTCGACGCCGTCGTTTACCGATTGCGCTGGGACTGGCCGCTCACCCCGCGCGATGGCGTCCAGCGCCTCGTACGAGGTGTCGACCACCGAGCCCGTACTGTGCCAAACGGCTGGGGCAAATCGCGCGACGTTTTCGGCATTGAACAAGTAGGGTTTGCTGCTACCCGTACCGGCAACCCATTGCCAGCTGAGGTGATTGCTTGCCAAATCGCCGTCCAGCAAATGCGCGATCATCCAGTCAGCGCCGGCGCGCCAATGCACCTTCCGCAGGTGCACGATGTAACTGGCCAGCCACATCCGCGCGTGATTGTGCAGGTATCCGGTGGCGTACAGGGTTCGCACCGCCTGGTCGACTACAGGAACACCGGTGCGCGCCTCACGAATGTCGGCCGGCAACTCGCGGTCGTACGCCGCGTCGGGCAGGACGCCCTCCTGCAGCGAATGCAGAATGGCGTCGCCACGATGGTGCCACACATGGTGAAAGTATTCACGCCAGCCCAGTTCATACACGAACTTGTGTTGCACCGACATCGCGTGACGCGACGAAACTTCAACGAGCACCCGCGGAACGCTGACGAACCCGTGGGTGATGTAGGGCGACAACCGCGTGACCGCGCCATCCACGTGGTTACGGGTGCGCGCATAGTCCGCGGGATTGATTGCCGCGCACCGGGCCAGTGCTGTGTCGAGTGTCGGCGGAAACATTTCACGCACGTTCATGTTGAACCGCTCATGCCTCGACTTTAGTGCTGCGCTTTCGACGGCATGCGTCCGAACAATACTTCACGTCGTCCCAGACCCGCGCCCAACGCTTGCGCCACGTCATGGGGCGTCCGCAGACGGCGCACGGTTTGCTGGGGAGCGACTGCTTATTGCCTTTGAACCCGGAAGAGGGCGGGCGATTCATGTGGGGTGTGGTTCAAAGTATGTGTTGCACGCGCCGCGGGGTGGGTTGTGTCGCGTTGAGATCTGGCCGATCTGGCGCTACCTGCGCAGATGATAGCATCAGTCTCGCAGAAATTTGTGATTCGGCTGCTGCGGCCTCAGAAGATCAAGCAGGTGGTCGCGAGTGCCGCGACAAGAACGAGAACGCTGGTGGGAACGATGACGGCATCGATCAATCGAATTTGGACATCGTCTGCGCCTTGCTCCGGGACGAACGCCAGAGGTTGTGGGAGCGCCGCGTGCGCTCAGTAATTCCCCATCACCAAAAATTCCGCCGACCCAATCAATCGTTCATCGGCCGTGACGAGCGTCAACTCGTTCACCTGCGCAGTTGCCGCAAGAAAACGATCGGCCGGATCCTCATGCGCGAGTTTGAGCGCGCTACGTACAATCGCGATTTCGTGCGTCAACGGCGCCTCCCGGCACGGAAGCGCGGCAATCATCCCGCGCACCCACGCGCTCACATCGGACTTCACCTGAACCCGCCCACGCTCGGCCAGCAGAGTGGCTTCCCACACGCTCACTGGCGATAACCACAACTCGGCGTCGGGCGACTGCAGCGCTGCACTCACCTCGTTCGAGAGCCGCTGGGGGTCGAGCAAAGCCCAGGGCCAGAAATGCGTATCCAGCAGCAACTTCACGAGCCGAGCGCCTCCCAGTCGTCACTCGCAACCGGAGAGACGAGATCACCGACGATGCTTGCGGTGCCGCTCATCGAACCCAACCACACCGCGGCAGGCGCTTCCGGAGCGGGGCGGATTGATCTCGGTAATGGGCCCCCCCCCAACGCGTCACCACCACGGGCGTTCCCGTACGGCGCACGCGCTCAAGCGCCACCACGCAGGTAGCCTTGAACTCGGAGATTGCCATGGTTTCGACGGATTTCCGGAGCATGCCTGAACACTCTGTACGTTTTGGATCATGGTCAATGTTTATGGTTAACACGGGAGCTGCGTTGGGGGCGGATTAGACGCGCGGGTGATTCCACCGCTGCCATCCGTGAACGTCAGTGAGCCCAGATCACGTGCGGAGGCGTCGGTTACGGCGGCCGTTGCCGGCTGGATATTTTCATGGCCCCGCCGGGTGCCATGCCGTTCGCGCCTGACGTGTTGGTTGGTCACTGGTGCCGCTTTTTTTGGCGCGCATCGCCGACGCTACTTGAGCGTAGACGCAAAAGGAATGCTGTTCGCGTCCGCCGTCATGGTGGAGCCGTCGACGACGCCGGGGTGTCTCGGCATGTTCATCCGTTTGAATCGCGTGTCGTTGATGACGTGCACGATGCGTGGGTGGATGGCGCGGACGGCGACCCTGCAGCAGCTTGGGCTGGCGTTGGTTTTGCCAGTGGTGCTCACCGTGATTCTGTCGCTAGTAACGTTGCGGTTGTATCAGTGGACGTGAGGGGGGATCGTGCGAGCCGGGCCATTGCGCAGAACATCGTGACGCCGATGCGATTCATTCGTGGGAGCGCTCCCCGCTCCCGCTACAAGATTCACGCATCACCCGCTCAAACCCGGCATCACCATCGCGCAAGCCGATCGCGACGTAATTGCCATAACTGGGAGCGCTGCACAGTAGATTTGGCCCACCGCAAGCGCCGCAGCACAGCGCAACATCTGCTGGCAACGTGAACCCCGCCGTTTGAACGCATGGCCGACCACAACTCGTTCGCAAACCTCATCTGGCAGATTGCCGACCTCCTGCGCGGTCCGTACCGGCCGCCGCAGTACGAGCGCGTGATGCTGCCAATGACGGTGCTGCGACGCTTCGACTGCGTCCTCGCAGAGACCAAGGCGAAGGTCATCGTCACGAATGAGAAGCACAAGGGCGGCAAGCTCACCGGTGAGGCGCTGGACACCACGCTGAA
>Ga0335397_10009056_pt1 | contig 12483 bp, 9 predicted proteins | sample MAT04_FD_205740 | JGI IMG/M metagenome (GOLD analysis project Ga0335397, IMG submission 205740) | Freshwater microbial communities from Lake Fryxell liftoff mats and glacier meltwater in Antarctica - MAT-04 (spades assembly) (version 2) ...
ATAAGCGATGAAGCTAAACTCATTACGGATCCGGTCACAGTCTTTGTTTTGCCTACGGATAAACTTTCGCCATCGAGCAAGTCAAGACAAAGAATATACAAGTATGATACTCTCGGAATGTTGCAAGATACCACCACGAAAGCTCCTGTGAAAAAAAGAGTATTGAAAAAAATCTGATCAGCAATGATGCAAGTCCCAATTTATCCAAGATGGGTAAAAAATCTGATATCACTTCTCTTATTTTTTGGGATAAGTACAATAGCATTTACTCAAACGCCCAGATTTATCCTGCAGACGGACAGAATGCAGGTGCAGGAAGGAGAAACATTTCTGCTGGAAGCAGTACTCGAAAATATAAATGGAAAAAATATACAACTCCCGGATGTTTCTCCTTTTAAAGTCGTACAGGGTCCATCTACATCCACGTCTATCAGCATTGTAAATGGTAAAAGATCGAGTACCTTTTCATATCAATATCTACTTTTGGCTACGAAAAAAGGTAATTTTACCATCCAGCCAGCCACTGTAAAAATGGGAAGTAAAGTGTTGAAATCAAATACTTTAAATATCGAAGTATCGACTTCAAAACCAACGGTGATCACAAAGGGCGGATCATCTGATCAGCAGACATTTATCAGATTGGAAGCGTCACAAAATAAAGCTTATATAGGGCAGCAGATTATACTCAATTATGTGCTCTATACCAGACAAAATATCGAATCCTATGACTTGCTGAATGAACCTGATTTTGAAGGGTTTTATGCGCAACCGATATCAGATATCAGAGATCAGCCCCAACGCAAAGTGGTCAATGGCAAAGAATATTATGTACAGACCATCCGCCGTGTGGTATTATTCCCGCAGAAGACCGGAATATATACCATCGGTCCTGTCAACTGTACTTTGGCCGTTCCTGTTGAAAATAGCCAGTCATCGTTTTTTTTCAGAGATACGCGAAAGGAACAAACTACGACCAATAAAATACAATTGGATGTCCAACAACTGCCACTTTCGCCGCCTTTATCTTTTAGCGGTGCCATAGGCGACTTTTCGATGAAAGCAGTAGTACAAAAAAATACGGTGGTAACGGGAGAAGCCATAGTCATACGAATGAAGGTGGAAGGCGATGGAGACGCAAAGATTGTTCAGGCCCCAAAGTTTGTGGTACCTGAAAATCTGGAGAAATATGAACCATCTGTGTTCAGAGATGAAACATTTGCAAAAGGAGACCGCATCCAAATGGTGAAGGAATTTGAATATATTTTTGTGCCTGAAAAAGATACCATTGTCACCATATCGCCTGAATTTACGTTTTTGTCGGAGGCCTCCGGAAAATTTGAAACGGTCAAAGCAGGTCCTTTTACGATCAATGTTATAAAAGGAGACGGTAAGATTGCCCATAGCAACACTGAATCAACGGATACTGAGTTGTCGCCTTTGTCACAAGACACATCCTTATCAGATACCAGATATGGTTTTTTTGGATCGTGGGCATATATGCTGAGTTTACTTATGCTACTGGCAGGTACTATAGCCGGAATTATGATCAGGAAAAGCAAAGAAGCAGCAAAATTATCGGCTGCAGAGAAGGCGTCTTCAGCGTATAGCGTAGCTCAGTCCAATCTCAGGAAGGCAAAAACTTATTTGGACAAAGCTGATCCTGCGGCTTTTTATCTGGAATTATCACTGGCCACCACAGGGTACATCATGAAAAAATACCATATTCCAAACGTGGATTCAGGTCACTATACTATGCTGAAATATTTAGAAGAAAACGGAGTTCCGAGTCATTTAATAGCGGAATACAGTCAAATTCTCAACAGGTGTGAATTGGCTAAATTTGCCGGAAGCTATGGAAATATGGAAGAAGAATATACGACAGCAATAAAGCTGATAGAAGAGGTATAATTCAATATTGGAGTGGTTGTTTTTACAAAACCAGGTAAAAGCAGTTTTTCAGGTTAAAAAAAAGTTAAGTTAGTGATGAATTGTTACTATCATTGCGTTATAATTGTTTAAGTTCTAAATTTTAATTTATGCAGTTTTTAAAGTTTGCGGCACTTTTGGTTTTATTGGTAAATGTTTTAATACTTTCTGCGACGGATAATCCATTTCCATCGGTCAAGATCAAAACGCTGGATGGTAAAACCGTTAGTACGACGGACTATACTTCCAAAGGTAAAGTAACCATCGTCAGTTTTTGGGCAACCTGGTGTACGCCATGTAAAAGAGAACTAGACGTCATTAACGAGTTATATGGTGAATGGGTAGAAAAATATGACATTCAACTTCTGGCTATCACTATAGACGATGCCCGAGGTCTTACTAAAGTACCTGCTATGGTACAGAGCAAAGGTTGGGAGTTTACCGTGCTGGCTGACAGCAAGCAGGAGTTGCAACAAGCGCTGAATTTTCAGACTATTCCGCAGACTTTTTTGCTCAATGAGAAAGGGGAAATTGTTTACGCTCACAATGGATATAATCCGGGCGATGAGTTGGAACTGGAGAAAAAAATTGCAGAACTGAAAACGGCAGGTAAATAACTATTACCAAACCACGATTCTGTAAAGAGTACATTGTTCACTTATTCAGTTTTGATTTTTTAACACCATATCTTTTATTTGGAATGGGAGTAAGTTCCTGAAGAATTTGCTTGAGGTCCATCTTTTTTTCTAAAGTAAGGTCGGTAATTTCTTTGTAATCGTCTTTACCCAGGGTGATTACTTTGACCTTTTTGCCTATGTAATCTTCAATAGCCAACAACTGTTCCTTTTCGGACTCATCGCAAAAAGAATATGCCATGCCTTTTTTTCTTCCTCTGCCCGTACGTCCTACACGGTGTACATAGTTTTCAGGATGCTCAGGCAGGTCATAATTGACTACATAATCTACATCTGGAATGTCAATACCTCTTGCACTTACATCTGTGGCAATCAATAGTCTTACGAGGCCTTGTTTGAATGTATTCAGAACTGACAATCTATCCTGCTGCTCCTGACCGCCATGCATGAAGATAGATATTATTCCTACTCGCTCCATAGCTGCCTGAACCCGTTCACATCGTACTTTTGTGCGCACAAAAACCAGAATTTTACTTTCAGGATTTTCATTAACCATACGCTCCAGAAAAAATCTTTTATCATCCATATTCACAAAAATCACCGAATGATCAACATTTTTAGACACAGGATCTTTGGGTGATACTTGTATTCTGATAGGATTTTTTACGAGTGAATAGGCCAGGTCTTTGATTTCGTCGTCTATGGTAGCAGAAAAGAACAGGGTTTGTCTCTTTTTGGGCAGAAAACGTATTAGATCTCTGATATCTTTTATAAAACCCAGGGCCAGCATATGGTCAGCTTCATCAAGTACAAGCATTTCCACTCTGTTGAGTTTGATAAATCCCTGACTTACCAGATCAAACATACGGCCTGGTGTAGTGACCAGAATGTCGATACCTTTTTCCAATTTTGCGATCTGCGGTCCTTGTTCTACTCCACCGAACACAGAAAATGAACTGACTCTGGTGTTTTTTCCAAGGATCTGAAATACTTCATTGATCTGAATGGCGAGTTCGCGGGTAGGCACCATGACAATGCACTTGATTCCGTCTTCCCTTTTATTATTTAGCTTGCTGTGTAATATATGCAGCACTGGAATAGCAAAGGCAGCGGTTTTACCTGTTCCGGTTTGTGCGATAGCCAGAAGATCTTCTCCCCGCAAAATATTTGGAATACATTTATACTGGATATCAGTAGGTTTTTTAAATCCTAGTTTGTCCAGATTTTGTTTGATTTCGTCTACAAAATGATATTGGGAAAACCTCATGCAGGGCGTTTATTTGCGTGTAAAGATAGTTATTTTGCGTGGCAAACTGAATTCTGGTACTTAAAATTAGAAGTTGGTGGAATTTATGTAGTCAATTTTAAAAATAAAATAGAGATCATCTTTTCGAATGATGCAGATCATTGACTGACTCAGGGGAATTGATACACTTTTGCAATGTAATTAGTTAGTTCACTATTAAATTATGAAGTTATGTCACAATTAATTAAAAAAACTCCACTTTTTCCTTCATTCCCGACTTTCTTCGATGATTTTTTTACCAAAGATTTTTTTGATTGGAATGATAAAAATTTTGCAAAAGTTGGCTCAACGTTACCATCAGTAAACCTTAAAGAAACTGACAAGGATTTTAGGATTGATTTAGCAGTTCCTGGTATGAAAAAAGATGATTTTAAGGTTGAAATGCAAAATGGTATTCTGACCATCAGTTCTGAGAAAAGAGAAGAAAAAGAAGAAAAGGATAAAGAAGGAAACTATCTGAGAAGAGAGTTCAGTTATGAATCTTTCTGCAGATCGTTTAGTATGCCTGAAAATGCAAAAGAAGACTCCATTGTTGCTTCGTACAAGGATGGTATTCTTACCATTAAAATAGGCAAAAAAGAACCAAAAGCAGTAGTCACTCCAAAACTTATTGAAGTGAAATAGTATTTGGTTGCGTTTTTTTTATGTTATCGGAATGTAAGAATTGGTCAGCGGGTCTTCCCGTTGGCCTTTTTTAGGTTTATATATTAAATCTTGCTATGTATAATATTATATTAAATATTACTACAATTTGATATTCAAATTACTGTAAAACAATTCATTGAAATTTTATTTTTATTTAATATGTAATATTTTTAAACAATATATTACCTTTGTCCTGATAATAAGAACTGACTAAAATATTCTGTCTGTTTTTAATCTGATGTAGAAAAATTTGTAATGCCGTTTCCCAAATGGAATAATGTGCTTTATTTCGAATCAGGTGTGTAAAAATCATCAATATGAAAAACGTTTTATTTCTGGCAGCTTTTTATATTTTTACTTTTCTTATATTTCAGAAATTGCCAGCACAATCAGGTAAATTTCTTCAGATTGAGATGAATGCAGGTATCTCTGAACCTGTACAGGAATTCAGATCTCAACACATGTTTACCGGTAGAGGTGTGTCTGCTGCCGGTGGTTTTGATTATTTTTTTAATAATTTTGGCATTGGTTTTTCCGGAGGCTATTTTACAAATGAAAGTGGACAGAGTTTTACTTCCTACATTGAACACAAATATTTTGAAAAGCTCAATTCAGGTACATTTAAAGATTGGAATACCAAATACATTGTTTTTGGGCCTAGTTTTAAATTTAGTTTGAAAAAATTTGAGTTTGATTTGTTTGCAAAAGGGGGCTATTCTCAGATCTTAGTCCCAGATCTGCTTTTCAGCAAAAGATTTTTTAGCCAAACATTTGAGGCGTATAGATTTTCAGGTACATCTGATGACTGGCAATTTGCCTGGTCAGCCGGTGCAAGAGCTATATTTAAGGTAACAGAATGGATTGGTCTGCAGGCGAAGGCAGATTATTTTACTACATCATATCTAAGTACGGTAGGCTATGATAATACCTTCAGAGATGCCAATGATGGCAATAGAAACGGTATAATAGAAGACGCTGAATATTTTGAGTCTCAAAAAGTTATCAATAAAGGTACATCAAATCTTAGTGTTTTAAATATGAATCTTGGTTTGGTCTTTCACCTTGGGAAAAAATCAGCATCAAAACCAGCACAAATGTTGCCTGAACTACCTGAAGTAACCATGCTGGGAGAAGAAATGATCGTACAGTCATATCCGCTAGCTGTCGAAGAGAAAAAGGAAGAAGTGGCTGAGGTGATTATGGAACCGGCAGCTAAACAGGAAAAACAAACGGCAGACATTCCTATAGTAAATGCGCATGAAGAACCAGCAACAACTAAAGCAGCAGAAGAGCAGGTTATTGAAAAAATAGAAATTCCGCCCACCACCTATGATGCTCCCGAGGCAACATATGATGATGAAGCCGCAGAATTTTTATACAAAGCAGGAGAGTCATATTTCGCTACCAATGATTTTGAAAATGCAATGCCATGTTTCAATAAATTAAAAGCGGACCCAAAATACCCAAGAGCAAAATATATGTTTGCCTTGGCCCTTTGTGCCATGGGGAATTGTACGGAAGCCAAAAAGGAATATAAAGAATTTGCTAAGACATATAGGGAAACTGACTCCAGAACATTAGAAATTATTTTTGCTTCTCATTTTGAAAGATGTTCCATATCAGGAAAATTAAAAGTCGAAAAAACGACTATGATGGATGAGAAAAAGGATATTACTGAAATGCCGGAGGAATATAGAATACAGTTTATCGCTATGAGAAAACCAGATGTCGCTTTTCCAAGATTGGCCAATGTAGGTACTGTAGCAACTGAGTTTTTTCCGAATAAATCTGTTTACAGATATACCCTGGGAGGTTACAGCGATATCAATTCCGCTGCAACTGATGTTTATAAAGTGCGCAAAATGGGTTTTAGAGATGCTTTTGTCGCCATGTATAAAAATGGCGTAAGAGTAAATACTCTTTATCACGCTAAGTAGACTTCTTTTTTACAAAACAAAAAATCTGTGGGGTATGGTGTAATTAAACATTATATCCCTTTTTTATACTTTCTTCTGACTTTTGTTGGTGGACTTTATATATTTGCATATTTTATAGAAATTCATAGATCATGCGCAAACTTATATTTATTTTGATTTTTATCGTCGGTACTGATAGTTTATTCGCACAGTCTTCATGGGAAGTGGTTGCGGATCACATAGATGCCAACAATTACTATGGTGTGACCCTAGCTAATGGTGTGGTAGGTATCGTTTCATCTCCTGAACCCCTGAAAGTAAAAGATGTAGTACTCAATGGATCATATGATTATTATCAGCGTGGTCGCGTATCCAATATTTTGAAGACTTTTAATCATGTCAACATGAATCTGGATATTGACGGGGTGAGGCTAGGAGCAAAAGATATTCAATATTATAAGCAAGTATTGGATATGAAAAATGCATCGCTAATCACTACCTTTGATGTCGGAAATAAAGCAAAAGTGACTTCCAGCATGATGTCGCTGCGCCATTTGCCCTATACCGCTCTGACCATTATAGAAATAAAGGCACTCAAAGATATCACCATCACACCTATGAGTGTAATCGAAGCACCCAACCATCTGATGGATGTACGCAACTATTATGCAGAGATTGACAGACCACATGTATTGATTCCTTTGATGACATCTGTGGGCATGAGTCCTTCGGGAAGATTAAAAGTGGCTGCAAGCAATAGTTTTATTTTTGAAGAAGGTCATGGCAAAGAACCCAAAATAATACATGAAGACTGGGACTATAACATGCATCTGGCTAAATTTTATAAAAAACTGAAAGCCGGAGAAACATATACATTCAGTGTAGTGTCGTCTACTGTGTCGAGTGCGCAATATGAAGACCCACATAATGAAGCAGAACGACTGACCATATTTGCAATGCTGGAAGGCAAAGAACGATTGTTGAGACGACATAGAGAAGCGTGGACAGAAATTTGGAAAAGTGATGTGGAAGTTACTGGCGATATAAACATAACCAGAGATATCAGATTTGCGCTGTATCATTTATATTCATTTGCCAGAGCAGAATCGTCATTCAGTTTAAGTCCGATGGGTTTGTCAGGCTTGGGTTACAATGGGCACGTATTCTGGGATACTGAGCTTTGGATGTATCCTCCATTACTGATGCTTCAACCTGATATGGCCAAATCATTATTGGAGTACCGTTATGAGCGATTGGATGCTGCAAAGCAGAACGCTTTTTCACATGGATATAAAGGGGCCATGTTTCCGTGGGAGTCATCTGCCAATGGTTCTGAAGATACCCCTGTTTGGGCACTCACCGGACCTTTTCAGCACCACATTACCGGTTGTGTAGGTTGGGCATTCTGGAAGTATTATGAAGTCACCGGTGATAAAGAGTGGCTTAGAACCAGAGGATGGCCTGTATTAAAAGAAGTAGCAGCTTTCTGGACGAGTAGGGTAGAGCGAAACGGGCCCGGAAAATATGATATCAACAATGTTATCGGAGCCAATGAGTGGCAGGAAAATATTGACAATAATGCATTTACCAATGGTATGGCCAAAACGGTACTCCGATACGCTACGCAGGCTGCTTTGGATTTGGGTTTCACACCCGACCCTGACTGGACTCACGTGGCAGACAATATTCCCATCTTGGCATTTCCAGACGGGACTACCAAAGAAAATGCCACCTATGATGGGGTAACCATCAAACAGGCAGATGTAAATCTTCTTGCGTATCCCTTAAATGTAGTGTCAGACGAGAAAGCCATCAGAAGAGATTTGGAATATTATCTGCCACGATATGCAAAAGACGGACCTGCCATGGGTTTTGCGATCCTTGGAGTTTTATACAACAGATTGGGAGACAGCGAAAAAGCAGCTCAAATATTTGCCAATAGTTACAAACCCAATGAAGTACCTCCATTTGGGGTCTTGTCAGAGTGTGCAGGTGGCACAAATCCATATTTTGCTACAGGTGCCGGTGGTATGTTGCAGGCCGTTCTTTCCGGATTTGGTGGACTAGAAATAGGTAAATCAGGCATTACTCAACGCAAATCTTCGCTTCCCAAAGGATGGCGTGAAATGATTATTACCGGTGTAGGTATAGACAAAAAGACATTTAGAGTGAAGTAATAAATCAATCCCTGACTTCTAATATTTTTTGCACTGAAAATGGTCTTCCATCATCTGTAATTCCTTGGATATGAATCAGATATTCTGAAGGCACATCACCTGTATAAAAACTAAAATTGGCTGTGCCTTTTTCATCAGTTGATACTAATGGTGACCAAAATAAAGTAGTGCGCAAATCGGGTTTTTCTTCACCAGCGTATTTTATCGCATAATTCGGACTATAAAATTCTCTTGCCTCAGTATAACCTTCAAAATTTATCCGGTGCTGAAATTTGGAAGATAATGGATTGGTTGAATAATTTCTTTCTTTTCTAAGATAAACTGCAACTACGCCATTGGCGCCTTGTGAACCAAAAATAGATGTGGCAGATAGACCTCTTATTATGTCAACAAACTCAACATCCTGTATATTTAGTGATCCAGCAAACTCGTCGGTAACTGGAGCACCATCTACAAGCACCTGCGCCGTGGTGGATAGCTGAATCGAGTTATTACCACGTATTCTAAATTTTTGAACTGAACTTCTGCTTCCAACGACTTGTATGCCCGGAGATCTCGCTGCCACCATATCATAAATCGTCCAGTTTGGATTGATATAAGGCAGAGAATCCAGCTCCAGTCTTTTATCGTAGTTATTGTAGAGAATACCTCGTTCTTTTTTCAGTTTTTCAGATCTTCTATTTTTAGTGGCTTTTACGGTCACTTCATCTAGTTGTACTGACATGGCTGTATACAATGAATCATATTTGTGTCTTACTGATGCCTTGGCCAAATACTCTTTTAAATTAAAACCATTTTGTGTCTTTCCATTTGTATAATTATTGTTGGTGTTTTTGACAGTTGGGTTCATTTCTTCTATCATAAGTTCAATCCCATCAGTAGATTCCTTACTTTTTATCCCAGATGTAATTTCACTGGCTTTGATAGAGATGGTTTGTTTTCCGGTGACAGGTAATTCGTCAAATATAAATTTTCCATTTTTATCTGTGTTGAGTACACCTACCAAATAGTCATCACTTAATACTACCAGGTCTACTTTGGCAGATTCAAGAGGCTTTCCTGTTTTTAATACGGTACCGCGAATCACTAATCCACTTTCCGGGGCATGGCTGAGTACCGGTTCAAATTGAGTAATCAGGTAATCACTTTTAATTCTGGTCCAAGCATGTGTCATCATGACGAGATCAAGTAAAGTTTTTCTTTTTGGCGATTCATCGATAAAATAAAAACCTGGATTGGAGACGTGTTTGGTAAGGTCTGATGTCAACAGGAAAAAGGTGCGTATATCCACATCATTATCTGAAAAATTAACCTGATTTTTATCAAAAATACTGACTGAAAAATCTCCTTTTATCCCTCTTTTGGCCATCAATTCATTGATAGAAACTGAGATATCTGTCTTGCTTCGGAGCCGATGAAAAGCATATTGACTGGCAATATCTATATTGGGTTTTTCTGACACATTCTCAATGAATACTGCTCTTTCACACAACGGTAAACCATCTTTGCTAAATAGAGTAAACTGACCTACGCCGGGTGGCAATAATTTTTTTTCAATTTTTAAGGTCAGGGTAGTGTCTGCAAACCCATCTTTGGATAAAAATGCCTGTCCCCTTATATGTCCGACAAGAAATGTGCCCACCAGGCCATCCCTGATATTGGTTTGCAGAGTAACGGATACAAAGTCTTTGTTTTTATTGTTTACCTTTATGTTGTAACCTTCCCTTTTTATATAGGGCAGGTTGAATATTTTATTTTCCATCGTACCATGATATTTACTATCCGAATTTGGCTTGATGGTAAAAAATCCTTTACCTTCATATAAAGTACCCGTTTTAGTAATTATATTTCCTTTTTCATCCTTTATCAGTAATTCGCCTTCAGCAGGATCGCCATTTTCATACATTGCTTCAAATGCAACTTCTGAAGTAAGATTTTCTACCAAATCACCTCCTTCAGGGTAAAATTGGATATTCAGGTTTTTCTTTTGCTCTACATCAGCAGTATCTTCCAATATATATTGCTGAGATGCATTCCACAATATTATTTCTTTCGAAAATATATATTCCGGGCTATAATTCATCATGTAATTGGTGAATGCCTGTATAGTATATTTTCCATCCTGCCACGAATCTTTTAAAGCAAATTCTCCTTTGCCCCATTTTTCATTGATCAATATACTTTTTTTAGATAATACTGTAGAATCAGGGCCTATAAGCTGTACATATACAAGTTTGGAAACACTTTGTTTTTCGTGAAAACTGGCATCAGTGGCTGTTAAACTAAACCAAAGAGTATCACCTAATGTATAATGTGGTTTATCTGTATGCACATACACTTTTTCTTGTGGAAAGTGATGTATCAATTGGTCCAGTTTTGAAATGATCAAATTCATTATATCATTTGAAGGACTATATGCCAGGAAGGTCAGTATCAAACACTTTAATGGTGTGTTTTTCATGAAGGAGGATTTTCCCATTTTAGTATTAATTTTCTAAAAATTTTATAGACTCAAACATAATATCATGACTTGAATCTTTGTTTCTGAATATCTTAACCCGACAAAATTAAGAATTATTTTTCATTCAGCAACTCCTGAAACAATTCAAAATAATTTCCCACATCTTTGCCATCTACCAAGCCGTGGTGAACGTGAATGGAGCAAGGCATATCTTTTTTGCCACTCATGTCAAGCATTTTTCCAAAAGATATCTTCGGCACAGAATCTTTGGCAGCAAATCTTCTGGCGTGAGATAAACTTGTAAATCTTATACAGGGCAATGAAGAATAATGTATGGCATCCATTCCATTTCTTTCAGGAAAGAGATATTGAGATGACCTTACCCTATCAATTTCGGACTTTGCGTTTAACAGGAATGTTTCATAGGATAGATCAAATAGCATAAAACTATAGCCAAAAGTCCCGTCATCTCTGTTTACCGTTGCAGAAGAGTGAATGGTATCATATTCTACGACATCATTTTCTATTATTCTGTATTTGAGTGGTTTCAGCTGGTTTACCGCCAAAAGAGATTTGTGCAGATAATACAAAAAAAAGGAAGTTTGCAACGCTTTGGACTTTTTGTAAGCGGTGGTTACATCCAGATTGGCCGTGATACCAAAATAAGGTTCTTCAAAAGTGTTGAAAAAATAGAACAATTCTTTTCTGTTCCATTGTTCGATATCAATTTTTTTATACATGTCAAAGGAGTGCTAATAATTCATTGATATGTTCTACTTGACGGAATTTCGGATCGGTAATAATCACATCCACTTTTTCATGTTCCCAGGTAGTATGAAAAGGTACGTGAACGCCGCAGCAACCAAGGTCCAAAACAGGTAGCACATCAGATTTAAGTGAATTTCCGATCATCAGAAATTCTTGGGGATGTATGTCCAGATGCTTCAATAACTTTTGATAATCTGAAGTCCGTTTTTCAGATACGATCTCAATGTGGTGAAAATAGCCTGATAAATTTGACTTGATCAGTTTTCTTTCCTGATCCAGAAGGTCGCCTTTGGTTACCACCACGAGTCTGTATTTACTTTTCAATGCTTGTAATACATCTTCAACGCCTTCCAGCACTTCGACCGGATATTCCAATTGACTTCTCCCTATCTCTATAATTCTGGCGATGACATCCACTGGAAGCGTATTGCCCGCTATTTTTAGTGCTGTTTCAATCATTGATAACATAAATGCCTTTATCCCATATCCATAAAGTGTAAGATTTTCTATTTCTGTAGCAAACAATTCTCTGTGTGCACTGTGTCTTGGCATGTATGATTCCATCAGGTCACAAAATTTATCTTCTGCTTCTCTGAAGTAAGGTTCGTTGCTCCACAGTGTATCATCTGCATCAAAACCGATGACTTTG
>Ga0335397_10009057_pt1 | contig 12483 bp, 7 predicted proteins | sample MAT04_FD_205740 | JGI IMG/M metagenome (GOLD analysis project Ga0335397, IMG submission 205740) | Freshwater microbial communities from Lake Fryxell liftoff mats and glacier meltwater in Antarctica - MAT-04 (spades assembly) (version 2) ...
CAGGCGATTGAGTCGGAGAGCGGGCATCGCGTGATCCTCGACGACGACGACGCGAGCTGTGGCGCGGGCGAGCCATGCGTGTCGGCGATCCGATCGCGGACCAGCACCTTCGACGTCGTGCTGGTGCAGATGGTGCTCGGGCCGCTCCGCCTCCGCGTACTGGCGCAGCGCATCGGGCCCACGGCGGCCGATGAGCGGCGATCGGCCGCCGACGTGAAGGCCGGTGCGCCGCTCGGCGAGACCGCGGCGGCGATCGCGCGCGAGCTCTTCCCGAAGGGGCCAGCGAAGCCGGCCGACGTGGTCGCCGCGCCACCTCCGATCGTCGAGCCTTCGCGCACGCCGGCGTGGATCGCGTTCGGGACCGCCGCTGCGCTGACCGGCGTAGGGGTCGCGCTCGGCGTGAGCAGCCACTCGGCCATCGACACGCTCCGCCAGACCGGAGGAGGCAGCGCGAGCGGCATCGAGGATCTCGCCGGTCAGGCCAGCGGCCAGGCGGTGGTGGCGAACATCCTGTTCCTGGCGGCCGCAGGCGCGATGATCACCGGAGTGGGGCTGTGGATCGCACCCTGATCACCGTCGCACTGCTCGTCGCCGGCTGCGCCCCTCCCCAGGATCTGTCGCTGATCGATGCTCTGTCGCCCGACGTCGCGTGGGTCGCCGCGCTGGCGATCGACGCCGACGACGTCATCGTGGCCTCCACCGGGGTCGCGCGCCGCGCCGCACCATCGAAGCTGTTTCTCGATATCCCGGGCGAAGCGGTGGCGATCGAGGTGCTCGGCTTCGACGACGCCGCGATCGCTTTCGCGCTCACCCAGGCGAGCGAGGCCGATCTGCGCGGGGGGCTCCTCACCGCGGCGACCGCGCTCGATCCGCGCCTGGCGGAGCCGATCTTCGCGGGACGCCATGAGACTGCGGGCCCAGTGATCGGCGCCGCGACGAAGCGCCTGCTCACCGCGCCGTGGCTGCCGCGCTGCCCGCAGATCGTCCATGCGACGGATCTCGCCGACGTGAGCTGCGCGCTCCTGTCGTGTCGTCCGCGCGTCACGCAGGCCCTCTGCCGGCTGGAGATCGACGCGACGGGCTGCGGGCTCGGCGTGCTGAGCGGCGACATCGACACGAGGGGCGTCGTCCGCGCCCCGGTGAGCGGCGTCTTCGGTGATTGCGCCAGCGTGGAATCGCGGGCGGGGAGCGGGCTCTCGATCGACTGCACTTTGCCGGCCCCCAGCGGCTGCACGGTCGATCTGCGGCAGGTGACCCCGCCGGCCACGCTGAGCGTCGATGTCCTCACCGGCACGATCACCGCGGCGCCACGCGTGACGCAGGACTTCTTCCCGCGCGGCGGGTTCGGCTACCTCGCGGGGATGGTCGCGCTCCGCAGCCAGCTCGCGGTGCTCACCAACGCGGGCGGCGCGTATTTCGCGTTCCAGTGCCCCCCGGAGCGACACTCCGCGCTGGTGTACGTGGATCCCGCGACGCTGCAGATCACGAGGACCGCCACGCTGCCGGACTGCACGGTGCGCGTGGCGGCGGATCCCACGGTGGAGGGCGGCCTGATCATCGGCCACGGCGGCGGCGCGCACCTGATCTCGCAGGTCGATCCCCAGGGAAACGTCGTGAAGACCGTGACGGTGGAGGGGCCCGCGGCCGATCAGAGCCTGGTGCAGCTGCAGTCGCGCGGTCTGCCCCCGCAGATCGTCGGCGCGTACTCGAACATGGTGCGCCCGTACGCGTCGTACCTGTTCTCGCTGACCAGCTCGCTCGCGAAGCGCGCCGGCGAGCCGGTCCCGCTGACGCAGATCGAGGTGATGACCATCTTCGGTGACGACGAGGTGGCGTTCACCAGCGAGTCGGTCGACGACCTCTTCATCTTCGGGCCTGATCTCAAGCAGCGGCACACCGTCGCGCTCTGGGATCTGTGCAGCCGTGGGCGGCGCATCCACCCGATGGCGATCGTCCCGCTCTCGCCGACCACCACGGTGTTCCCGGCGGCGAGCCGCGACGCTCAGGCGGCGTTCGTGCTCGATCGCGGCGGCGAGGCGGCCTGCGCGCCGGCGGTGTCGTGGGTGCTCGACGAGTCGGAGGCGGTGGCGGCGATCGCGTGGCCCCGGGATCCGAAGCTGGTTCTGGTCGCGCTCGGCGTGGTGGGCGGCGACGCGGCGCTCACGCTCCTCGACGTCGACACCCCGCGTTTTCTCCCCGATCGGGTGGTGGTGGGGCAGGGCCAGCTCACCGACCCGGTCATCGACGAGCGGGGCCGCATCTTCTTCTTGCTGCCGAACACCGGACAGATCGTCCGCGTGACGCCGCGCCGCTGATAGACTCCGCGCCGTGGTGGACCGGGAGGCAGGCGCGCGGCTCATCCGCGCCACCGCGCGCTACGAGGTGTGGTCGGCGCCCGAAGAAGGCGGCAGATCGCGCGTTCTGAAGGGCCTGTCGAGCACCGTCGCGACCGATGACACCTGGGTGCGCCGCTTCGCCGACGAGGCGCGGGCCGTACGGCGGCTCAATCACCCCGGGATCCTCGCGATCAAGGAGCTGCGCCGCGTCGCCAAGCAGCCGGTGCAGGTGCTCGAGGACTTCGACGCGATCGATCTGTTCACCATCAAGGAGCGCCTCACCGCTGCGCAGGCCGCGCTGTCGAAGGACGTGGTGCTGGCGATCGGCGCCGAGCTCGGTCGCGCGCTGGATCACGCCCATCGATCGGACGTCTGTCATGGGTACCTGGGGCCGCAAAGCGTGCTCCTGGCCGAGGACGGCACGCTCAAGCTGACCGACTTCATGCTCGGGGCGGGTGGGCCGCTCGAGTCGCGCATCGCGGAGCCCGGCGATCCGAGCGTGCGCGGCGACGTGGCGGCGGTGGGCCGGCTGCTGGCGTGGCTGATCGGCGGCGCCGAGGTGGTCGATCGCTCGGCGATCCGGCGGCGCATCGCGGAGGGTGACTTCGCGCTCGATGGTCGGATCGTCGACACCCAGCTGGAGGAGGTCGTCGGGCGCTGCAGCGGAGCCGCAGCCTACCCGTCGGCCGCGGCGCTGGTGGAGGCGTGCCTGGGCGCGGCGCTGCTTTCGCCGAAGGACACGCTCGCGACCTGGCGTGCAGAGATGCCGCCCGACGTGTCGACGGCGCTCGATCTGCGCGCGCTCACCGACGACGAGCCGGAGCCGCGCACGATGCCGGATCAGTCGGCGATCGAGGTCGACGTCGAGACCCGCTACCAGATCCTCGAGCCGATCGGGTTCGGCGGAATGGGGGCGATCCACCGCGCGATCCAGGTCGCGGTGGGCCGCGAGGTGGCGATCAAGACGCTGCACGACGAGGACGATCCGGATCGCGTCCAGCGCTTCCACAACGAGGCCAAGCTGGTCTCGCAGCTGCGCCACCCCAACACCGTTCGGGTGTTCGACTTCGGCCAGCGGGAGGGCGGCGCGCTGTTCCTGGTGACCGAGCTCTTGCGCGGCGAGTCCCTGGAGGCGCGGATCGAGTCGCGCGGCCGGCTCGATGCGAAGACCACCGTGCGCATCTTGATCGACGTCGCGGAGGCGCTCAGCGAGGCGCACGGCCTCGGCATCATCCACCGCGACATCAACTCGCGGAACCTCTTCCTCGACAAGGTCGGCGATCGCGAGCGCATCAAGGTGCTCGACTTCGGACTGGCGAAGGACGCCGAGTCCTCGCCCCTGACGCAGGCGGGGATGATCGTCGGCACGCCGTCGTACATGTCTCCGGAGCAAGCGCAGGCGATTCCGATCACGCCGGCGAGCGATATCTACAGCCTCGGCGTGACCGCGTATCAGTGTCTGGCCGGCGTCCTGCCGTTCACCGGCGGCTCGGTTCCGGCGATCTTGCGGCAGCACTTGCACGATGCGCCGAAGCCGTTCGCGGCGCTCGATCCGCCGGTCGAGGTGCCGCACGCGCTGGAGGCGCTGGTGATGTGGATGCTCGCCAAGTCACCGGAGAAGCGGCCGGCGAGCGCCACCGTGCTCGGCGCGAAGCTGCGCGAGGTTGACGCGACGCTGCCCGAGCCGAAGTCGAAGAACGAGCCGCAGTCGTGGGTCGGACGCGAGCTGCACTCGTACCGGCTCACCGACGAGATCGGCCGCGGCGTCGGCTCGCGCGTCTACAAGGCGGTGCACACCGTGCTCGGGCGCACGGCGGCGATCAAGGTGCTGAACGATCTCGGGCTCGATCACCCGTCGATGCACCAGCGGCTCAAGCGCGAGGCGCAGGTGCTGGCGAGCCTGGACCACCCCGCGATCCTCAAGGTGCAGGACTTCGGCGTCTCACCGGAGGGCGTGCCGTATCTGGTGAGCGAGCTGATCTCCGGCCTCACGCTGCGCCAGGTGCTCACCGCCGAGGGCGCGCTCCCGCCGTCGCGCGTGGCGCGGATCGCGCGGCAGATCACCTCGGCGCTGGCGCTGGCGCACGACAAGGGCGTGGTGCACCGCGATCTCAAACCGGGCAACGTGATGTTGCTTTCTGAGCGGAACGAGGACGGGTCCCACGGCCGGCGGAGCCGGACCGTACCCGTCCATCCGCGCCACGAGGACGCGGCTGAGGACGGTGACGCGCGCGACGCGGTGAAGGTGCTCGACTTCGGGCTCGCGCGCATCGAAGGGCCCGACGATCGAACGCACCTCACCAAGAACGAGTCGCTGATCGGCAGCCCCGGCTACATGTCCCCGGAGCAGATCGAGACCCCGAGCGCGGCGGGACCGGCGTCGGATCTGTACGCGCTGGGATGCGTGATCTACGCGCTCCTCACCGGTGGGCCGCCGTTTCGCGGCAAGATCACCGAGGTCCTCGAGCAGCAGCGACACGCGGCGCCGCCACCGCTGCCGCCGTCGGGTGGCCTCGAGCGGCTGGTGATGCACCTCCTCCAGAAGCGCCCGCAAGATCGGCCGACGAGCGCGGCGGAGGTGCTGGCCGAGCTCGAGCGCCTCGAGCGCGAGGTGCCGCCGCGCTCCGGCACGGTGACCCAGCCGCTGGCTCCGTCGCCGCGCGCCGCGGCCCGATCACGCACGAGGGTGGTGATGGTCGCGCTGGCCGCGATCCTCGCCGGGATCGGGGGCGCGGTGCTCGTCACGATCTTGAAGCGCTAGCGCCGCAGGCTCGCGGCCAGCGCGCCGGCCTTCAGCGTGCCGGTGGGGGCGCGTGCCCCGAACATCGGCGCGCGCTTCGGAGCGCTGGTGCCCGCCTCGATCCCGTCGATCCCGAGCGCCGCCACCGCGCTCGCGCGCCGCTCGATCGCCCGGTACAGCACCCCCGCCGCGTCCGGGCTCTTCCGCCCGATCACCAGCGCCACCTCGGACAGCGCCTGCAGCGCCTCCGCGAGCCCCTCCGCCACCAGCCCGCGGGCCAGCGCCCGCTCCAGCGCCACCTCATCGAACGCGAACGGCGCCACCGAGACGACACAGTCGAGGACCCGATCCAGCCAGCTCATGCTCCAACACTGCTGCCGCACGGGACCGGAAGCTCTTACCGGCGCTGTAACCCGTGCCGGACCACCCCAGGGCGGCCGGGGAGATCGCCTCGTCCTCGAGGCGGGGGCGGGTGGCTCGCGAAGCGAGACGGGTCCCGCCTGAGGACGATCAATCGTTCGTGACGCGTACAGCGCTTCGAATCACCAAGCACCTGTTGCGAGCACACCCGCCCGAGGTTCTGCCGAGGGCGGGGCTCGAACCCGCACACCCTTTCGAGTCAGGGCTTTTAAGGCCCCTGCGTCTACCATTTCGCCACCCCGGCTCGGGGCGATCTCTCTAGCGCGCGTGGATCGTGCTGTCACCGGTCCCGTCGAGGCCGGTGCCGCGCTCGGTCGCGGCGATCTCCGGCTCGGCGCTCTGCGCGCGGGTCCAGGCGTGATCGTCGGCCGCGTCCACCAGTGGCATCGTCATCGCGCGGTAATCGTCGCGACCGCCTGCGTCGATGAACACGCCGATCGTGTCGACCTTGCGCCGTGAGCTCCCGGCGACGCGCAGGTCCATGTCGAGCAGGCCCGCCGCGCCGAGCGCGTAGGTCGGGCTGTTCGCGTCGTAGTGATCGTCACCGCCGTTGTCGATGAGCCAGCCGATGCCGTTGGCGTTGCCGCTGCCCAGCGTGATGCGCGAGCCGCGGTAGTCGTCGTTGCCCGACTCGTCGACCAGGAAAGCCGATGACCAGTCGTGGCCGCCGCCCAGCGTGACGTTGATCGGGGTGATGTCGCGCCCGTACACGTCGTCGCCGCCGCCCTCCAGCAAGACGCCGATCGCGTAGTGCGCGCCCGCGCCCGTCACGTACCAGAGGCCGTCGTAACGATCGGCGCCGCCGCGATCGGCGAGGATCCCGGTGCCGAACCAGAACCCGCCGCCCTGCGCGAACACGCTGGCGCGGTACACGTCATCGCCCGCGCCGTCGATCAAGACGCCGATGCCGCCTGACATGAACGCGCGATCGGAGAAGTCGGCGCGCCGTCCGAACGCGAACCCTTGTCCGAGCGAGGCGTTGGAGGTCAGGGGCCGCTGCGCCGACGGGTACATCGGGTCGCCGCCGAGGGCCGGATCGCCGACGTCCATCTCCCAGCGATCGTCGCCCGCGACGTCGATCGCCACGCCGATGCCGCGCGCGAACGCGAACCCCTGCGCGAACTCGTACGCGCTGCGGACGTCGCGCCCGCCGAGATCGAGCTGCAAAGCAAAGCCGAACGCGGCCGCGCCCTGGGCCATGATCTCGGCGCGATACTCGTCGTCCCCGCCATCGTCGACCAGGACGCCCGCGCCGAACGCGGCCGCGCCTTGCGAGAGGCGGAGCGAAAGATATCGATCGTCATCGCCGCCGAGATCGACCACCGTCGCGACGCCCGCGCGCGCGCCGCCTTGCCGCGGCACCTCCGACAGGCTGACCGGCCCGCCGTCCATCGCGTCGACGGGCTCGTAGCGGCCGCCGGCATCGGAGACCAAACGCGGGCCATCGAGCGGGGAGGGCACCTCGACGTAGCCGTAGCGATCGCGCCCGCCGAGATCGACCAGCACCGACACCGGGTTGGTCACCGCGACGTTGCCGCCCGCGGCGATGCGATAGGTGTCGCTGCCGCCGAGATCGACCAGCACCGCCCACGCGCCGCCGAAGCCGGGCACGCGCTCGTCGTAGATGCCGCTCTCGGGGCCGCCGATCGCGATGCGCCCGGCCGGCGTGTCGACCGCGAACAGGAACGTCGCGGTGGAGGTGGCGACCGTCGCGGTGGCGGTTCGATCGGCGAACGCGGCGATCCCCGAAGCGTCGATCGACTCGAGCACGGTCACCGCGCCACGGGCGAATTCACCATATTTTATGGTCTGCGAGAGCAGCGTCCGCACCGAAGCCTGGGCCGGAGAGAGGCCGAATCCATCCGCGCGGCGCGTGACGAAGGCGGGGCCGTAGTCGTAGATCGAGCGGATATCGCCGGCCCGAAGCCCGGCGAACGCCGCCGCGCGGGCCTTCAGCCCCTGCCGCGCGCCCTCGACGATCGTCGCCATCGCGAGCTGCAGGGCGGGCGGGACATCGGCGGCGTCGAGCGCGATCGCGGCGCGATCGGGTCGCCCGCCGGCCTCGGTGGCGAAGCGCACGACCGCGTCGGTCAGCGGATCCATCGGATCGACCGGCTCGAGCGGGCGCGCCGTGGCCTCGGCGTCTCCGAGCGGCGCCATCGCGGCCATGATCGACGCTGCGCGGCCCGCGGCGCTGCGGGTGACGCCCACGCCGTCGAGCTTCTTCGCCTCGCCGTTGGCCCATCCGGGGATGCGCCAGGGCTCGCCGAGGAGCGGCGTGACCGCGCTGAATCGGTACGGATCGCCGAGCACGTCGGGCGTGGTGTTCACCAGCTCGGCGACGCGCTGGATCGCGGTGCAGCGATCGAGGCCCACGCCGTCGAGCGCCTCGCCGAGCAGATCGCGGGTCCCCGCGGGCAGCGGGATCGCGCCGCGGCAGGCGCAGCGGCTCGGCACGCAGCGCTGGGTCCCGTCCTCGTCGACGCGGATCGTCTGATCGGCGCCGCAGGTGTCGGGGAGGAGCACGTCTACGCCGCAGACGCCGGTGCGCCCCGGCGCAGCGCCGACGCACCACCAGTTCTCGGTGCAGTCGCCGTCCCAGCTGCAAGCGGTCTCGCCGGGAAGGCTCTCCTGGCCGCAGCGCTCGGCGCCGGTGCCCCAGCGCGGGATGCAGACAGGGTTCCCGTCGTCGCCGGGGAGGCACGAATAGCCCTCGGGGCAGTCGAGGTCGGCGAAGCAGCCGTCGGTGCAGGTGCCGGTTCCGAGGCCGAGCCGATCGCCCTGGCAGTTGGTCCGCCCGGTCATGCAGAGGCTCGTATCGCCGAAGCAGTCGGTGCCGAAGCCGACGCCGAGCTGGCTGCACACCGCGGCGGGTGGGACGCACACGCTGACGGTCTGCATCATCGACGTGATGTCGACGCACGAAAAGCCGGCCAGGCAGCCGTCGCGGTCGGTGTCGCAGCGATCCACACAGAACTCGACGTTGTTGGCGCGGACGCAAAGGCCGGCGCCGCAGGAGTCGGGGCAGCCGCTGGTGCAGCTCGCTTCGTGGAAGGTGCTGCCGGCGTCGAGGACACCGAGATCGGGCGGGCCGGTGTCGATCGGGTCGGCGTCGGGCGCGGCGGCGTCGGCCGCAGCAGCGTCGGGCGCCGCGGCGTCGACAGCGCGCGCGTCGTCCGCGGTGAGCGCGGCGTCGGCCGGGCCGGGGAGGGGCTCGCTGCCACACGCGGCGAAGAGCACGGCGATCGACAGAGGGAGCGCTCGGCGCATCGGTGGAGCTTAGTCAGCTATGTCAGAGGTTTCTAGCGAATCTCGCTCGGTCTCGCGGTCGCTGGCGGCGTTGGGCCGCCTTCAAATACGCAGAGTATTCGCGCGGCGGCCCGCCTTGCCATCGATCACGATCCCGTCGCGATATTCACTAGTAGCTCTGCACAGTGAAGTTGATGGGTTGCGGGTGTCGAGGCGCTCGTCTGGCAAGGCGCGCCGTCCGACGGCATACTCTGCGTCTGTCGAGGCGGCGCAACGCAGCCAGGCGAGATGGATCGGCGGCCTCAACCCTTCAACTTCACTGTGCAGAGCTACTAGAAACCTCTGACAAAGCTGACGAGCCCAATCTTGCCTTTTGGGCCCATGCCTGAGAGCAAGCGGCCTCCGATGGCCGTTCCCTCCGTGGCCCCGTCCCGATCGCCGATCCGCCGCGCGATCCAGGCTGCGGTGGCGATCGCGGTGTCGGTGGGCGCGCTGTGGATCTCGTTCAAGGACGTCGAGCTGCGCGCGCTGCTCGGGCGGCTGGCCAGCTCACACATGCCGACGATCGTCGTGTTCGTGCTCGCGCAGATGGTGATCCACGTCGTGCGCGTGTTTCGCTGGGGCCTCCTCGTCGGCCCCCTCGGCAAGGTGAGCAACCGCGCGATCTTCTCCGCGGCGAGCGTGGGCATCCCGGCGGCGATGTTCCTGCCGCTGCGCCTGGGCGAGTTCGTACGTCCCGCGATGATCGCGCGCGCCGGCGTGCCGTTCCCGGCGGCGATGGCCAGCGTCGTGACCGAGCGCCTCGCGGACGGGCTGACCAACGTCGGCCTCTTCTTCGTCCTGGTGCTGTGGATGCCTCCCGGCACGCTGCCCGATCAGGTGCGGCTTTACGGGCAGCTCGCGCTGGTCGGTTTCGGCGGCGCGTGTTTGGTGCTCTTTTTCATGGTGTGGGCGCGCGACCGGAGCGAGCGCGTCCTGCTCGCCATTCTGCGCCCGATCTCGCCGTCGCTCGCCGATCGCGTCGGCGCGGTCTTCGGCGCCTTCGTAGAGGGTCTCCGCCCGCTCGCGCAGCCCCGGCGCCTCGTCGGTTTCATCCTGCTGACGCTGGTCTACTGGGCCATCAACGGCGGCATGACGACCGTGCTCGCGCGCAGCTATGGCCTCGATGTCCCCTGGCTCGCGGGCCCTTTCGCGACGGTCGTGGTGGTGTTCGCGGTGACGCTCCCCGCCGGCCCGGCTTTCGCCGGCACGCTGCAGCTGGGCTACCTCCTCGGGTTCAGGCCGTTCGGTGTGACCGACGATCAGGCGGCGCTGGTGGCGATCGCGGTCCACCTGATCCAGATCACCTCCCAGGCGGGCCTGATGGGACTCGGCTTCCTCACCGCCGAGCCCAGCCAGCGCCGGCGCGAATAGACGCGGGGGGGGCCGCCCCTCATAGTGGAACGAGTGGCCCCCCGAGAGGAGCGTCTCGGCTCGTTCACGCGCCGCTACATCGGCACGGTCCAGCATTTCGGCTGGCTCGAGCGGATCGTGCAGGCCACGCTGCTCCTGAACGCGCTCGACGCTGGCTTCACGCTGTTCTGGGTGCTCAGCGCCCAGGCGACCGAAGCGAACCCATTCATGGCCACGGCCCTCGACGTGCACCCGGTGATGTTCGTCGTCACCAAGGTCGCGCTGGTCGGCATGGGCTCGTGGCTCTTGTGGCGCCACAAGAAGCGGCCGCTGGCGGTCGTCTCGATGTTCGCCGCGTTCATCGTCTACTACGCGGTGCTGCTCTATCACCTGAGCGCCGTCGACATGCACCTCTGGCAGCGCCTGTTCGGCTAGCTACGATCGGCTAGCTACGATCGGCTACGGCCCGAGCGTGATCGTCGAGACGCCGTCGGGGAAGTCTACGCCGCCGCAGTTCGGGGCCACATCGCGCGTCACTTCGTAGCGGATCGAGAAGTTCGGCCCGCCCAGCGCCGGGAACACGACGTTGCGCTGGATCTGGCGCTGGCCCGCCGTGATGCTGAAGATCTCGATCACCGTCCCGTTGATCGAGACCTGCACGTCCACCGCGTCGCACATCAGGCCGTTCTGCACATCGAGGTTGATCTGCGCGCTGCCCACCGAGGCGATCGGCGGTCGCCGCGCGCCCTCGACGAAGTCGCCGTCCTGCGAGAAGAGGCCGCCGATCTGCTTCAGGCGCGCGTCGCCGATCTCCGGGAACGACAGCGCCAGCGTCTGCACCTGCTGCGTGACGCGCAGGTTGTACTCGCCCGACTGGGTCGCACCGAAGCCGTCGACGATCACGAAGTAGGTCCCCGGCGGGAGCACCGCCTCGATCAGCGGCTGGAAGTTGCCCGCCAGATCATCGTCGCAGGCGATCGGGTTGATCAGGCCGGGCGCGCACGGGCCCTGGAAGATGTACATCGTGGCGTCGTAGGTCATCGCGCCCACCGGCGGGAGCATGCGCAGCTCGACCGCGGTCGGGGCCTGCACCGTGAGGCGATAGACATGATCGGCCGATCCGCAGCCACCGCCGCAGGTGGCCGTGGTGAAGTCGTTGGCCGCGCCGGTCGTGATGCCGCGCAGCTCGACGGACCGGCCCGGAAGCGGGAGGGGGATGTCGACCGCGCCGGCGCAGACGTCGTGCGGATCGATGATCAGGTTCAAGCTCACCGGCCCCCCGGGCGCGCTCAGCTGCTGGTCGAGCACGAAGAAATTCGGCCCGCGCTCGAGGAGCATCTCCTGCGGGGGGCCGTTGGCCGGGAAGCGACAGTCGATCTCGCTCCTCCCGCCGCAGGCGTTCTGGACGACCAGCGCCCGGAGCGGGCTGATCCCATCTCGTGACGCCGCGTAGACCCGCCGCGGCCCGTCGTTGGCCAGCGCAAACACCACGTCGGGACCGGAGAACATGCTGCAGCTCGGGCGCACCTCGTCGCCGAGGCAGGCGGCGGACGGAGCGATCACCGTCGAGCTCCCGACGATGAGCGGGATGGTCGTCGGGTTCGCGCACGAGCCTCCCTGCGTCCCGGACGTGCACATGCCGCCGCGGCAGATGTCGTCCACCGTGCACATCATGCCGTCGTCGCAGCGCGTGCCGTCGCGGGCGGGTTGCGCGATGCAGCCGCCACGGTTCGAGTCGCAGACGCCGACGGTGCAGGCGAAGGTCAGCCCACTGCAGTCGCGCGGAACGGGGCCGTGGCAGAAGCCCATCTGACACTGGTCGCGGTCAGTGCAGGGGTCGCCGTCATCGCAAAAGGTTCCGGGGGGCGCGAACACGCTCCTGCACAGCCCGACGGGGTTGTCGCAGAAGAAGCGCATGCAGGGGGTCGAGAGCGCCTCGCAATCCTCCGAGCAACCTTGGCCGCCGTTGTCGGCGCTCTCGCGGTCGCGGCCGACCGGGCGATCCTGAGCGATGGGGCGGTCGCGGCCGATGGGGGGAGGGACGTCGAAGTCGAAGGTCGCATCGCGGGGCGGGATCCGATCGAAGCCGGTGTTCGAGCCGCCGTCGCCCTCGTCGTCCACCTCGCCCGTGAAGCCGCTCTTCAGCGTCGATCGGCCGCAGCCGGAGGCGAGGAGAGCGACGACCACCAGGGACCAGCGACAACCCATCGGGCCGTACTATATCCCGCAAGGGACGATCCTGGCATTGAGTCCTAGTCAGCTGTGTCAGAGGTTTCTAGCGAATCTCGCTCGGTCTCGCGGTCGCTGGCGGCGTTGGGCCGCCTTCAAATACGCAGAGTATTCGCG
>Ga0335397_10009060_pt1 | contig 12482 bp, 13 predicted proteins | sample MAT04_FD_205740 | JGI IMG/M metagenome (GOLD analysis project Ga0335397, IMG submission 205740) | Freshwater microbial communities from Lake Fryxell liftoff mats and glacier meltwater in Antarctica - MAT-04 (spades assembly) (version 2) ...
CGTGCTGATAAGAGCAGCCATGGCGCCACCCTGTGCCAAAAAGTCCGGCATGGCCGGTGCAAGGTCGTCCTCGGTCATCGGGTTGACTCTTTTTTCCATGACGATGTGGGCTACTGAGAAAAAACTGCCATCGTGAGCAGTCCTCCTCCTGGCTGGGCATCTATGCCAGTCAATATACCTGTTCAGCTTGTGAAGTGCCACGGGCCACTGCCGCCTAATAGTTTCTTGTAACGCCAGTTACTGCGACGGCGCAGAACTTCGTCGACAACCCCACCTACTTTCCCTCGGATGTGCCGGCCAACCCTCGATTTCAGGAGCGGTTGAAGAGGGAGGTACCGCTCGGTCGACTGGTTGGCGCAACGGAGGACGCCGAGTTTGCGGCCTACCTCTGCAGTGAACACGCCAATTGTTTCGTCGGGCAGGTCTTTCCTGTGTGCGGCGGCTGGGTCCAACGATGATGGTTCGGCGAAGAAATTTATCGGCATGCTCAAGGTCCACCCGAACGATTTGGGTGCGTATTTCAGGGATCTTGGACGCCTGTTTCAATCTGATCGTGGACGCGGAGGGGATGCGCGCAAGAAAATTCGTGCAGTTGTCGCAGTTTTGGGTGTTTTGACACCTCTTGCCTGCGACGCGCTGGCACATTACCGTTCGGCGCTCCTTGGGGCGGCATCGAGATGGTGATGCCATCAGAATTTCTCGACCCACGGCGTGACTTCGATTTCCCAAGTCCAGGCGCTGCGTGGCTGTGCCAGCAGGTGCAGGTAAGTCTGTGCGATGGCGTCCGGGTCGAGTTGCGAGTCAGCCGTTCCGGACGTCACGGCAATGGTGTCAGACGAAGGCCGGATCGACCCATCGATGACGACATGGCCCACATGGATGCCCTGCGGATGGAGCTCGCGCGCCAAGCTCTGGGCCAGGCCACGAAGCGCGAATTTGCCCATCGCGAAGGCGGCCGACAGTGGGTAGCCTTTGGTGCTGGCAGAGGCACCGGTGAACAGCAGCGCTCCGTGCGCGTGCGGGAGCATGCGACGGGCCGCCTGCTGGGCCACCAGAAAAGCCCCGTGGGCGGTGACGGCCACGGCCTGCGCCACGTCGCTGGCATCGACATCGACGAACGGCCCCCGAACCCGGCGGCTTGCGTTGTAGACCACCACATCCGGCGCCGAACCCAGCCGATCGCTGTTCTGGTCGAACAGCGCCATGACATCGGCCGGGTCAGTGACGTCGCAGCGCAGGGCCACCGCGCCCAGCGCATCGGCCACCGGCTGGAGCTTGTCGAGCTGGCGCGCGGCCATCACCACGCGCATGCCGGCATCTTGCATGAACGCCCGCGCCAAGCCCTGGGCCGGCGCCGACGATCAAGGCCGACCGGTAGGGAAGCTGCATGGTCGCGCTCATTGCACAGTGGCCGCGTTCTGGCCGAACAGGATGCGTTTGGAGGCCTCATCGACGACCGGTGCGCTGTTGATCTCTTCCGCTCGCGCGTAGGCACGGACGGTCGCTGGGCGCTGGCGCACGCGTTCAAACCAGGCTGCCAGGTGCGGGAAGTCCTGCAGGCGCTGGCGCTGCCGTTCATGCGGCACGATCCAGGGGTAGCAGGCCATGTCGGCAATCGAGTAGCCGTCGGCGATGTACTCGCGTCCGTCAGCCAGTTGCCTGTTCAGCGCCGCGTACAGGCGCGCCGTTTCCTTGACATAGCGCTCAATGGCGTAGGGGATGGGCTCGGGTGCGTATTGCGTGAAGTGGTGGTTTTGCCCCGCCATTGGCCCCAGTCCGCCCATCTGCCAGAACAGCCATTGCAGCGCCAGGTTGCGCCCGCGCAGGTCCTGCGGGATGAACTGCCCTGTCTTGTCGGCCAGGTAGAGCAGGATGGCGCCCGACTCGAAGATCGAGATCGGCTCGCCACCATCGGCCGGTGCATGGCCGACAATCGCCGGGATGCGATTGTTCGGCGCGATGCGCCAAAACTCGGGCTGGAACTGCTCGCCCTTGCCGATGTGCACCGGAACAATGCGATACGGCAGTCCGGCTTCCTCAAGAAGCATGGTGATTTTGTGGCCGTTCGGGGTGGTCCAGTAATGCAGGTCGATCATGTCGGGGCCTCCAGGCCTTACGCGGTGAGCCGGGCGTTCTGCGGGAACATCACCTTGCGGGCTTCGTCGTCCATCTCGGCCTTGAATGCGTGTTGGGTCTTCAGGGCTTCGGCCCGTTGCGCTGCCGGGCGGGCGTTGATCTCGTCGAGCAGCCGCTTGACGTTCGGCAGACTCGCCCAGGCGTCGGCCCCCAGGATGAAGGGCACCGCGCGTGCCCATCCCCACACGGCCATGTCGACGATGGTGTACGTGTTGCCCACCATGTAGCGGCGTGTGGCGAGTTGTGCGTCAATCAGGGCCCAGTGGCGCTGCGCCTCGAAGTCGTAGCGGTTCACTGCGTAGCCCTTGGGCTCGGGTGCAAAATGTTTGAAATGTACAGCCTGGCCGGAATAGGGACCGATGCCGGTGGCGACGAACATCAGCCACGACAGCATCTGGGCGCGCTGCACGGGCGTGTTTTCGGGCAGGAAAGCGCCAGTCTTCTCGGCGAGATACAGCAAGATGGCAGTGCTGTCGAAGACGACCGCGTCGCCGTCGACCAGCGCCGGGGTCTTGGCATTGGGGTTGATGGCGGTGAACGCCGGCGCGTGCTGCTCGCCCTTGCGGGTGTCCACTGGCACGAGTTCGTAAGGCAGACCAGCCTCTTCCAGGAACAGGGCGACCTTGGCGGGGTTGGGTGACGGGTGGTAGTAAAGCTTGATCATCGGTTTCCTTGTCAGAATTGCGCGGTTGTAAGGTCTGAGACTATCGCAGCTTGCGCGAGAACCCGCTGGGCTCGCGCACGGTAGACGGACGGCTGTATGCAGCTAAAAATGGTGGGACTGACCTGCCACCACCCAAGATCAGTTTTGAACTACCGGCTCATAATGCAGGGCCACCTATGTGCTCGAACTACCGACCAGTCATTCGAGAGAATCGCATGCCTGCATTTTTTAGGGTGGAACGCGGGCTTGACAATCCCTCTGCCGTGGTATTCCCCACAGGTCTGGCGCCGATCATCCGCCTCGCGCCTGACGATGACACGGTCAGCGGCGGCCGCCTTGCATTGGCGGTCGCCGTTTTTCGTTTGGTGCTGGATTCCATCGCCAAGGTGCAATCGGTCGGGCGCGCCTACAACGCGCGAAGCGAAACGGTCGCCACCCAATCGACTGACAAGAAAGCCTGGGCCAAGGGCCAGCGCTGCATTATTCCGACCGAGCCGAATTACGAAGCTGAGACGGGCAAAGCAGTGCGCTGAACTACTCACCAGCCAGGCGACGCGCCAATGGGAATCGCCGGCATTTACCGCACATGGAAGACGCCAGACGGCCACAAGATGTTCGCGATGGCAATGCTCACCGTGAACGCAGACGACCATCTGCTCATGAAGCGCTTGCACAGGCCAGGCGAGGAGAAGCGCCTGGTGGTGATCCTGGACCCGGCCGACTATTCGAGATGGTTGGACTTCCCGCGGGAAGAGGCGAATAGTTTTTTAAAGCAGTGGCACTGCCCGCTCGACGCGAGTCCTGCGCCTTTGCCGCCAAGAGCACCGAAGGCCGGCAGTATCAGGCCCTCACGGCCGACTGCCAACCCAAAAGGGCAGCCGCATCGGGGAACTGCTGCCGCACCGCTGGCAGTTTGCATTCACCGCCTGAGCGTCAAACCCGGACGCATACCGTTTCGGCGATGGCGAAGTCATGACAGTAGCCAGCCGCACCCCTTCAATGATTCTGTAAAGCGTCAAGGACGGCTCTCGACCCGCCGCCGATCCAATCTGCCGCTGCCAGCGTCTGCGTCCCCGGGACATTTCCTACATCAGTCGGTAGCAACGTCCTGCCGCGGCATTTCTCGCCGCGGGCGTATCGTAGAAGGAACAAAAAAAGAAACACCGCCCATGAAAGTCGTCTTGTTCTGCGGTGGACTTGGCATGCGCCTGCGCGATGCCGAGAACACGCCCAAGCCGATGGTTCACATCGGCGCCCGCCCGCTGCTGTGGCATGTGATGAAGTATTACGCACATTTTGGGCACAAGGACTTCATCCTTTGCCTGGGCCACGGCGCTAACGCCATCAAGAACTACTTCCTCAACTACAACGAGTGCGTCTCGAACGACTTCGTCCTGTCCGGCAGTGCGAAGACCTTGCAGCTGCTCAGCAGCGATATCGACGACTGGCGCATTACCTTCGTGGACACGGGCGTCAACGCCAACATCGGCGAGCGGCTTAGGGCGGTGCAGCAGTTCGTCGAGGGCGAGACGGAATTCCTCGCGAACTACAGCGACGGATTGACGGACCTGCACCTGCCAGACCAACTCGAGGATTTCCGCCGGCAAGGCAAGGTGGCGAGCTTCATGTGCGTGCGGCCCAACCTGAGCTACCACGTGGTGTCGCTTCAGCGGGGCACGAGCCTGGTGGAGGGCATCCACCCGATCAATGATGGCGAGGTCCGGGTCAACGGAGGTTTTTTCGTCTTCCGCAAGGAACTCTTCGAATACATGCGGCACGGCGAGGATCTGGTCGGGCAGCCGTTCAACCGGCTCGTGGCCGACCGCCAGCTCGTCGGCTTCGCGTATGACGGCTTCTGGGCAAGCATGGATACCTTCAAGGACCTGCAGCGGCTCGAAGCCCTCTATGCCGCATCCAACGCACCCTGGGAAGTGTGGAAGCCGCGTGCCGCGCGGCCGCCGCAGACGCGCTGATGCTGCCGCTGCCACTCGCCGCATCGCCGCTGCGCGTCCTGTGCCTGGGGGCGCATGCCGACGACATCGAGATCGGCTGCGGCGGCACGCTGCTTTACCTGCTGGCCACCCGTCCGGACGTGCACCTCACCTGGGTGGTGTTCAGTTCGGCGGGCGTGCGCGAACAGGAGGCCTGCACCGGTGCTGCCTTGTTTCTGCAGGGCGCAGCCGGCCAGGAGGTGATCCTGCCAAAGTTTCGCGACGGGCACTTCCCCTACCAGGGCGGCGAAATCAAGGAATGCTTCGAGCAGCTCAAGCAGAAGATCGACCCACACCTGGTTTTCACGCACTATCGCGACGACCGTCACCAGGATCACCGAACCATTAGCGACCTGACCTGGAACACCTGGCGACGCCACATGATCCTCGAATACGAGATCCCCAAGTACGACGGGGACATGGGCCGGCCGAATTGCTTCGTCCCGCTCGACGCCGACATCTGTGTCCGCAAGGCGAGCTACATCCGTGAAGCGTTCGTGAGCGAAAGGGGCAAGGGCTGGATGAGCGACGACACCTTCCAGGCGCTGCTGCGGCTGCGTGGCGTCGAGTGCGCCGCCCGCTTCGCGGAGGCCTTCCACTGCCGCAAATTCGTGCTGGGCGCAGGCGCCGCATGAAGCCGCCCGTGACCGGCGTCGATGGCTACATCGGCTGCATCCTCGTACCTGTGCTGACGCGCATCGGCCTCAACGAGCAGCTGTTCCTGGCACGGCACTTCACGCGACGCAAGCAGATCAAGTACCTGTTGCAATCGGGGCAAGTGAAATGAGCGCCTCTTCTGGCGGTACTGACGCCAAGGTCGCCACGCCTCGCGTCGTCTTCCTCCTGATGTCGGCGGTCACCCCGCAAGCGACCGTGGACCAGCTCGCCGCGTCGCTGGCGCCGCACACCGCGCTGGTGCACCATGACTTTTCGCAGACGCCGGATTTCCGACTTGCGTCGCCGAACGTGCGCTGGGTGCCCCAGCCGCGCCGAACGGGCTGGGCGAATTTCGGTTTCGTCGAAGGCATCTTCCACTCGATGCGCCACGCGCTCGAGCACCTGGAATTCGACTATCTCCAACTGCTCAGCCCGACGTGCCTGCCCATCCGGCCCATGCACGAATTCGAGTCGCATGTCAGCGGCCCCTGCGACGCGCATTTCGACTGCATTGACCTGATCAGCGACCCCGATGCGCTGATGTCCGTCGGGTACCGCGCCTTCACCCCCGAAGGGACGCTGCGGCACCGCGTGCTGCGTCGCCTCTCGGCGGAGTATTTCGGGCAGTCGCAAGGGCGCCGAGACGTTGCAGGCATCTGGCTGCGAACCGGCCATGCGGCGGGCCCGCTGCCCTGGGTCGCCCGGGCGGCGGTGCGCGCCTTCCGCCATCCCGCGGTCGGCCGCCACGTCTTCGGGGAGTCGTTCCACCCGTACTACGGCTCCACTTGGTTCGGCGCTCGGCGCAAGGTCATCGCGGACATGGCGGCCTTGTTCTCGCGCCCCGAAATCCATGGCTACTTCAGCCGACTGTGCATCGCCGACGAGTTCCTCATCCCGACGATGCTCCAACACCTGGGGGTGCACCAGGGTCGCAGCAACCACTTCATCCAGCGCTTCGAGGACGCCCACACCGGCAAGTTCCAGGATCAGCACATCGAGCAGCTGCGCCAGTCGCGTGCGTACTTTGCGCGCAAGTTTGCGGATGAGGCCAGTGCGCCGGTGCGGGCAAAGGTGCTGCGAGAGCTCGCCGGCATGCGCGAGCCCGTGGTCAGGTCGTTTTCAGCTGTGGCCGGATCATGATGTCCGTGACTTCGGCTCGCCGCGGCAATGTCAACGCATGCACGGTTACTGCGGCCACGTCTTGCGGCTGCATCAGCAGTTCTGGTCGGTAGACCCTGGCCTCCGCTGCGTGCACCTGCGCCTGCATGGCGCTGGCGGTGCGGCCCGGGAACACGCAGAGCACCCGGACCCCCGCCGGATTCACTTCCTCTCGCAGGCTGTCCGCGAGCGCCTTCAGTGCGTGCTTGGTCGCGGCGTAGTGGCCCACATTGGCGCGCGCCGAGAGCCCCGCGCTGGAGTTCACGAAGGCGACCTGGCCCTGGCGTGACTTGAGCGCGGGCAGCAGCGCATGGGTGAGGACGAACGGCGCACGCACATTGGTCCTGTACTGCGCGTCCAGATCCCCGGCCGAAGCGCTTTCCAGCGCACCCCATTCAAACACGCCGGCGGCATGCACGAGGATGTCGATGGGGGCGTCGTCCTGCAGCAGGGTCGACGCGAGCGCCTTGACGTCGGCGTCCACGGCGAGGTCGGCCACTGCACAGCGGTGGCACTGCGGCCCGTGCATGCTTTGCGCGACCGATTCCAGTGCAGCGAGCCGACGGCCGACCAGCCACAGGCGCGCGCCCTGCGCGGCCAGCGCGTGCGCGATCGCCGCGCCGATGCCGCTGCTTGCGCCCGTGACCACGGCGACTTGCCCGTGCAGCGCGCTCACGGCAGCACCCACCCTTCTTCGTCCGGCGCAAGCAGCCCATGCTGCAAGAGCAAATCGGCCGCCCGCTTAACGGTTGCGAACGCCAGGCCCGACCGGCGCGCGATCTCGAGGAGGCCCCACTGGCCGTCGGAGAGGTTGAGCACCCACAGCATCGCCATCTGCAAATCGTGGATCCCGATGCCGCCCACGCCGGCGTAAAGCCCACGCTTGCCGAGTTGTGGCTCGCATTTCGGGTTCAGGTTCACGTAACGGCGGTCGTGTTCCAGCACATCGAAGACCGAGAGCAGGGTCAGGAAAGAGGCGGCCAGCGCGTCGGGGGCGACAAACGCCAGGTTGTCCCCCGAGGTGTGGTACTGCGGAAAACGGCCATGAGGGCTTCGCATCAGGCAACCGACGGGAAGGTTGAAGCCCGGCGAGCAGTATTGGCGTTCGTCGTAGCCGTAGGGTGAGAAGGGCTCGATGGTGTGGCCCTGTCCCGATTGTTGCAGGACATAGGCCACGGCGCGATCGATTGGCGCATCGCCCCGGCGGCTCTGCTTGTACGTGAACCCCGCGCGATCGCCGATGCAGGTGAGCACCAGGCCGTGCGCGATCGCACGCGCTTGCTCTTCGTTGCGGCTTAGCCAGGTGATGGCGCCGATCGTTCCGGGAACGAAGACGAACCGATAAGTATGGCGAAGCCGGACCCGCGCCAGGTGGCGCGCGAGAAATGCCGCGACGGCGACGCCCGAGAGGTTGTCGTCGCACAGCGACGGGTGGCACACGTGGCAGGACACGAGCACCTCCTGCCGCGTAGCGCCCGGCACGACGCATTCACCGTACGTGAGGTGACCGTCCTGGAGCGTCGCGTCGATGCAGACCTCGTACTCTTCGTCGGCGAGCTGCTCCAGGTCGCGATGGGCCAGACAAAAGCCCCAGTCTTCTTTGTAGTAGGACGTGCGATAGGGAATGAGGTCGGGCTGTTCGGGAAGGCTGTGCAGGTGTGCGCGCAGCGCGTCCAGACGCATCCGTGCCCGGACCGGCACGCTGTAGCTCACGACATGCAGGTTGTGGCGCTGGAAGTCGATCACGCGCTCACCGCGCGCGTTCTTCACCCATGCATCGCGGATGTTCCACTCGCGAGGCACGGTCCAGTCGAAGACGCGGGTGCCGCTCGGCACTTCGTGCATCTCCAGCGGGATGCCACGACGCAGGCGCACGAGTGTGCTGCGCACGCCGTCGCCGGTGATGCTGCGGCAAAAGGGATACAACTCCCGGACCAGCCCGTAGATGTCCCCGCCCAGCGCGACGGGGTCGATCGCGCTCAGGCTGGCGAAATCTTTTTTCGGGCCAGGTGCGGGCGTCATGCGTCAGCCGATGTAGTCGGGGTAATTGCGGTGGCGATCGAGCAGGATCGGGGATGGCCCGCTCGATGCCGAAAGCCGGATGAGGAATGCGCCATCCGTGTTGGCGTGGAGATCAATCCAGGATCTCCACCTTGGGAATCGGCACCACCAGCCGGCCTCCCCACTCGCGAACATAGGACAGTTGCTTGCGGATCTCTTCCTTCAGGTTCCACGGCAGGATCATGATGTAGTCGGGCCGCGTCTGGGCGATCCGCTCCGGGGCGTAGATGGGGATGTGGGTACCGGGCAGGAACTTGCCGTGCTTGTAGGGATTGCGGTCCACCGTGTAGTCGAGGAAGTCGGTGCGGATGCCGCAGTAGTTGAGCAGCGTGTTCCCCTTGCCGGGCGCACCGTAGCCCACCACGGTCTTGCCGGCGCACTTCGCATCGATCAGGAACGCCAGGATGCGGCGCTTGGCTTCCTTGACCTTCTCGTCGAACGAGAAGTACGTCTCCAGCCGCCCGAAGCCGGCAGTCTCCTCGCGGCTCGCAAGTTCGCGCACCTTCTCGCTCACGGCGGGAGCCGGCGCCTCGCGGTGCCGCGCGTAGACGCGCAGCGAGCCGCCATGGGTAGGCAGCTCCTCCACGTCAAACACCGTCAGGCCGAAGCCGTCGAGGATCCGGATAGTCGTGAGGAAGGAAAAATAGGAGAAATGCTCATGGTAGATCGTGTCGAACTGGATGTCTTCCATCAGGCGCATCAGGTGCGGGAATTCGATCGTGATCACGCCGTTCGGTTTCAGCAGGGTTTTTATCCCGGCCACGAACGACCTCAGGTCAGGTACGTGCGCGAGCACGTTGTTGGCCACGATCATGTCAGCCTGCGATCCCTCCAGGGCGAGTTGCTGCGCCAATTCGCGCCCGAAGAAGTCAACCCGTGTCCTCACACCGCGCGCTTCGGCGTCGCGCGCCACGTTGGCGGCCGGCTCGATGCCCAAAACCGGAATGCCCCGCTGCACGAAGTATTGCAGCAGGTAGCCGTCGTTGCTGGCCAGCTCCACCACGAGGCTTTGCGGGTTGAGTCCAAAGCGGTCGGTTGTCATGTCGACATACCGTCGTGCGTGGGCCAGCCAGCTGTCGGAGTAGGAAGAGAAGTAAGCGTACTCGGTGAAGATCTCCGCCGGGCTGATGTACTCTTTAAGCTGGACCAGGAAGCATTCCTCGCACACTAAAACGCGGAGAGGGAAGAACGCCTCGGCCTGGTCAAGCTTGTCCGCCGCAAGAATAGACTCGCAAGGCGGCGACATCCCCAGGTCGGTGAAGGTGTGGCGAACGGTTGAGCCGCAGAAACGGCACGCTGCTGCCCTGTCGGGGGAATAGTTCATGCCAATCGCTCGCTTGGTGTGACAAGTTGGCCAGTCTAAAGCGGCCGGACTTCCGTCGATGTAGGAAACCGCGCATTCATGAACCCTGCCGTCTTCCTCAAGATGGGCTGTGGCTTGAAAACCGCCATCGCGCCCCCAACACTAACCTCATGATTTCCGTCGCGTTGCATGATGGGCTGGCTTGATTTTTCTTGCTGTAAGTGCTCTGTCCTATAGAAGGTAGAAAGGTCGGACTACAACAATTTGAGTATGGGCGTAAACACCATGGAGGTGGAATTTTTCCACCAAATCGGGAGTCACGAATGCCCAGCTTCGCCAAGAAAAATGTTTTAACCGCTGCTGTTATCAGCACCCTCGCGCTTATCTCCGCCTTACCGGCGCAGGCGTCCAGCCACCGTGAAGCGCCGTACATCACCAATCAGCCCAAAGTGGACGGCACTGATCTGTATATGTTTCGCAGCTATGAGGCAGGCCGACAGGACTACGTGACGATGATAGCCAACTACATTCCTTTTCAGGATCCGCAGGGAGGGCCGAATTTTTACCAGTTCGACCAAAACGCCTTGTACGAAATTCATGTGGACAACGTGGGCGATGCCAAAGAGCACCTGACGTTCCAGTTCCGGTTTAAGAATACTTCGAAAAAACTCGCGCTCAAGGTGGGCGACAAGGATGTGCTGATTCCGCTGATCAATTCGGGCCCCTTGAGCGAAGTCAACGATGCGAAGCTCAATGTGCGTGAAACCTACACCGTGGCCCTGGTCAGGGGCGACCGCCGCAGCGGCTCCAAGACCAGCCTGACGAATGCAGCCGGCGGCGGGACTGAATTCGACAAGCCGGTTGACAATATCGGCGACAAGACATTTTGTGGCGCCACCTGTTACGAGGTCTATGCCAACAAGCACATCTACAACGTCGCGATTCCTGGGTGCGCCGCGCCAGGACGCGTTTTCGTCGGTCAGCGCAAGGAGCCGTTTTACATCGCGGTTGGCAAGATTTTTGACCTCTTTAACCTCGATCCGCTGGGCGCTGAAGTCAGCGGAAACAAAAATGACCTCGAAAATAAAAACGTCAGCTCGATTGCCCTTGAAGTGCCGATTTCCTGCCTGACCACGGCGGGTGAACCAGTCATCGGCGCCTACACCACGGCAAGCGTGCGGCAGGGGCGCCTGATCAATCCATCGCCAAGAGGCTTGAACAATGCCACCAAGGAAGGCGGCCCGTGGGCTCAGGTGTCCCGCGTCGGGATGCCGCTGGTCAACGAGGTGGTGATCGGCATGGATGACAAAGACCGTTTCAACGCGTCCAAGCCGTCTGGCGACGGGCAGTTCATCAACTATGTCACCAATCCGACCTTACCTGCCGTGGTGCAAACCTTGTTCCCGTCGGCCCAGGCGCCCACCAACTTCCCAAGGACGGACCTGGTCACTGTCTTTTTGAAAGGACTTGAAGGCCTGAACCAGCCGAAAAACGTCGTCCCTTCGGAAATGCTGCGTTTGAATACCACCATTGCGCCGGTTGCCCCGGCTGCTCAAAACCCGCTGGGCGTGGCGGCGAACGACAAGGCCGGTTTTCCGAACGGACGCCGCCCTGGGGACGATGTGGTGGACTTGTCCCTGCGGGTTGCCATGGGTGCGCTGTGCGCATTGACAGGTGCGGGGGATACGCTCAAGGTAGGCTGCAAGCCGGCCGATGCACCGGCAGGTGCGCTGGCGTTGACCGACGGAGTGCGCAAAGATGCCACCACGTTCAAACCTGCGTTCCCTTACTTCAATACGCCGATTCCCGGAAATTTCAACAATTAAGGAAAAAATGATGAGCAATCAGCTTTTTTTCAAAGGGGCCGCCGCTGCTGTGTTGGCTTTGGCTTTGGGGGCTTGCGGCGATGGTGGCACGACGGTGGGTAGCGGTGGATCTGATGGAACAGGCGGGGGGGGCGGGCGGACGTCCGATTCCTTCTTTGCCGCGGTGAATGCACTGATTGCCAGCAGTTCGGAGACGCTAGAGCCCAGGGAGATCGAGTCCATCAGCGTGACTTCCCCGGAAGACACCGGGCCTGCTGCGCTGGACAGTTAACAGGCATGCATCTGGCTTCGTTTGCCATCAGGATTCGGCGACAGCGCCGAACCGGTTGATACGGTTGACGCCAATCTGTTGACGCTGGCGGCCGATGACGGGTCCGGAACCGCTGCCCCTGCCATAACGCTAGCCCGCCGCCCGGCCATTGATTGCCTTCAATGGCCGGGTTTTTCCGTGCCTTTTTGCTGGGCGAGCGGCTTGGCTGATCGCCCGATGAAAGCCCCCAACACCCGCCAGGGCAATTGCATTTGAAGAAATTTGAGCGGAAAGGCCAAAAACTGGTGCTCACTCAAGCATTTTTCATTGCAAGTGAACCCGATGCTGATTCAAGCTTTCTCGATACTGCCCGATCCACGCACCGGTCCTGCACAGCGCCATGATCTCAAGGAGATGATCGTGATGACGCTGAGCG
>Ga0335397_10009065_pt1 | contig 12477 bp, 10 predicted proteins | sample MAT04_FD_205740 | JGI IMG/M metagenome (GOLD analysis project Ga0335397, IMG submission 205740) | Freshwater microbial communities from Lake Fryxell liftoff mats and glacier meltwater in Antarctica - MAT-04 (spades assembly) (version 2) ...
TAAAAGAAGCGAAAAAGTACAGCGAGTATTTTCAAAAGTCTTTTCGTAAATCCTTAGATGAGCAACAGTCTATTTGGCAAGAGCTAAATACAATTCAAGCTCAACTGGCTGATGTAGGATTAACCAAAGCACAGAGCAACAAGTTACAGAAACAGCAAGACAAGCTAGTTAGTCAAATCATTTTTACTCAGGAATCTGTCCAGCATAAAGTTCGCTTGTTCACAGAGTCCAATGGCGACCCATTTAAGTTTATTGACAACGATCGCAAACAAAACCCGGAAAAATTTAAGCAGATTGCTAATATTTCCAAAATCTTTACCAAAACAGCCACAGATCAGATAAACTCAACTCGTGGGGATATTTTTACTCAGTGTATTTGGGAAATGTATCGGCTTTTGGAAAATAAACCCAGTGCTCCATTTCCCGAACCATTGCTGACGGAAAACCCAAGAAGACTCGAAGTGCGATCGGCTGGAGATGACGGTAAAGAATTTTGCTATTCCTGCGGCGTTACTATCGAAAATGCTAAATGGAAAGTAGCTCGATTTATGTTTGAGCGACCTTCACAGCGTCGTCAATCATCCTCAAGCGAAGATCGACCCCATATTTGTTCATCCTGTTCAGCCTTAGCTTTTGCCTCACCGCTAAAAGTTACCGATGAAAGCATTATTCTGAAACTTGAATCAACCGATAGAAGTGAGCCGGCTAAACTCAAAGTTAAAGAATACATCAGAATGCTAACTAATAAAGAGTTGCATTTAAGTGCAGGTCGATATATAGTTCTGGCTTCAGATAGAACAGGAGGAGGCGATTTAGCATCTCAAAAACTCGGTCAAGTTCAGTATGCACTAGCAAAAGTAGCATCGATTTTCCCCCTTGAAGTTTTAACAGATTTTGATTGTTCGCTGATTCCTCAAGGCAGTCAAGAAATTCATTTAGCAAGTCGGCACTTAGTTTTCATTAAAGGATTGATGGAATGCTACGGTCAATCTATTGTAATCGCTGGCAAAGAAATCAATCTCAATCTCGGCGATGCCGTCCGCTATATACAGCAAGACTTACCATTTATGGCTAACTACGATCTCGCTAAATCAGCTAGCATATCAAACAATTTGCAACTGGAGAAAGTTCGCGAACTCTACTGGACAATTATTCAACTAGACTTGAAATCACAGGGAGTTGCAATGGATTCATCAAACCAAATGGCAAAAAGAGCAAAACTCTACAGAGATGTAACAGCGTTAACAGGCTTAACCTATGCTTTTGTGCAATCCCTAGAAAGTACAGCGAAAAAGGCAATGAAGTCAGAAGATGCTGAAAGAGAAGTGAGCAAAATCATCGAAAAAGTAGATGATGCTGTAGCTTTCTGTTACTATGCAACTCTTGGCGAAAAGGAAAAAACGAGGGTAGAAGCAAGGCTTTTCCGCAATACTGATAACTACTTTGTTTACGACCAGACTAAGCAGTTATTAGAGACACTAGGCTTGGGCAATCGCGAAGGAAAAGATGCAGAAAAGTCGCAAATTTGGCTAACGCTCTACGCTGACGATGTGATGAGAGCTTATACATACTTTGCTGAGAATGGCTACAGCCAAGACCGAGAGTGGAATGAGTTAACTTATAACTTGAAACTTTCTCTCTACACTCGTTTTCCTGAATTGGTTCGCAAATTGAAATCTACAACGGAGAAAAAATAATCATGGCTGCTAAAAAACCTGAAACAACGAATGAACAACCTGAAAATGGTTCTGAGACGGCTAAGGAATCTAAAGTAACAACTGGCCTACCTAAAACCGATGTGAATCATCCTCGGATGCACTTTGATATTTATGCCATACTTGAAGGTTCACAAGAGCTTTATTTTGGGCATGAAGTACAAGTTAATGTCAACTTAGTTGAGATAGTTAAGCTGACAACTAAAGACGGTAAATCTCTCGAAAAATGCTACATCTCTCCCACTAAACGGCGCGGTGTTGAACGTCGCTGTTTGCTCTGGGCACCTGTGAAAAGTGGGGAATTGTTAGGAGATAAACAAAAGTGTGGCATTCCCAAAACCTGTGCTAAACCTGACTGTCCTATTTGCGCTCCCTACGGCGCACTCGATCCAGGAAAAAGTACATTAATTGGTCGCGTTACTCACGGTGGCGGTGTTGCTGTTCAAGATATTTACCCAGTCGAGAAACAACGGGCAATGCACCCTGCACGTTTGGTAAATCAAAAGGATGAAACGCCCATACCATTTAAGCGCCAGTACAATCAGCCTGGTATTCTTTATCCGGTTTACGATCATGCTTTGAGTGTAACTGACAAAGAGTTTTCTTCTGTTGCTTACGCTTTTCTAGATGCTTTGCCGCGCATTGGTTCGGGGAATCCCAAGGGAATCGCGATCGCTGAATCCGAGAGTCAAACCCCTTTGCTAGTTGTCGATCGCTATTTAGTGCCAAGAGGGAAACGCCCGATTATTTCCCCATCTGTAACCGATCCAGAACAAGCGATCGCCGATTTTATTCGCCTTGCTCAGTATCCAGAAAATGACACTGAACATATCCAATTAACTTACTTCGATCGCTGGATTGGCAATGCAGCATTGGATAAGTTACAAGAATACGCCGCGAACTTTGTTGCAACCGTTTTACAGGCGTGATATGTACTGCATAAAACTTACCATCACACCTACGGCAGCAATGACATTTCGCATTCTGCCGGGGTCAATTCTCAATATTGCCACCTATCCTTTTGTACCACCGACAACCCTATCGGGATTCTTGCGAAGGTTAGGAATGCTGAGTATAGGGTTAGAAATTCCTGAAACTCGCATCAACAAAGATGACCCGCCATTTTATGCTTTACCGCGTCATTATGTAGCTTTAGGCGCATATCCTACGTCAAATTCTTGGCGAGGAGTGCATAAAACCTATCGCAAAGGAATGCGCGAGTTTAATCACGATATGTTTTCCCGATTGTATGTAGAAAAGGACAAGGCTAACTTTCAACTCCACACTTGGGAATATTTAATTGTCGAAGAACTAACGGGTTACATCGTCAGCGAATCTTTACAAGGTTTAGAACATTTCCTCGACCTAGAAACCTACGGTTGTAAACTGGGTAAAGAAGGCTTCGCTGTTGTCACAGAAGTTTGTCAAGCCATTAAATTAAGACGCGAAACAGTGGCAGCTTATCCATCAACAATTGTCCCGATGGAAGCACTGTTGCAGACTTCTCAATTTGTGGGAGGTTGCGACATTTACAACTTGTACCGTTACAACTGGTGTGCTGGTTCTGAAATTGATTCCGAAACAGAGGGATTCTTAGACAAAAATCGTACTCCTGTAGATGGGTTTATTCCTTTTGTTGCCGCTTACTACCCGAAAGTTGTTAACTCTGCACCTACCCTTGATTGCTACACCGACGGAGAAATTTATCTCCCCGTTTCCCTTGTCAACCTGCTGAGAGATTAAGTTTATGGCTAAGTCAGAACGTCAGCGTCCCTATAATTTTGGTCGCGTTTTTTTTCCTAGCGAACCCAATCCAGAACCAGCGATTCCTAATGAGATTCGCTTTCAGCCCCTTGGAAATCATGTTGGCAATGTCATCAAGTTAGTTGAATACTGGGATAAACATGATTTTCCTTGTTCCTCATCCTTTGAACGGGTCAAGGAAGCAGCCAAAATTCACGATAAAGGCAAACCGCAAAAGTTTGATCTGCGAGTTGAGACTACCAGCAAAGGCAATTTCAAAAAATACATTTACTCGTTCAGAGGGCATCGGTATTTAGCAGAAAGCAAAGATGCTTGGGCCGAGTCTTTGGCTAAAGGACATCACGATTTTTCGGTTAAAGATATCTGTCGCGATGCTTATCAATTAAAGAAACATCCAGAGTATGAGAAAATTCTCGCCACAGAACCCTTAGCTTATGCACGAGAACTTTACATTTTGGAGATGTGCGATCAAATTGAGGCCGAGTTAGCTTGTCGGGTAATTGGAGATGACGAGCAAGCCGAGTCGCGTACTTTCATGGATTATACAATTGCTCAGGATGATTCCGAGCAAAATGTTTATCGAGTTGACCCTTGGATTTTCTCGCCAGATCAAATTGAGTTAACTTTTGAATATTGGCTGTTTCGTCTTTCTGAAGATGAAAAGGCTGAGTTGAAAAAATGCCGGACAGAAAATCGAGATATTGACTTGGGGAAAAAGTTAGACGCAATTGCTAAAAAATGGTGGCAACAGCAGGAAGGTAAGCCTGATAAAGGAGAACCTCGAAAAGTGACTCTGAAACCTTATTTGTCAACAAAACAGTTTCAAAATCGAGATTGTCAGTTTTGGTATCAGCAGTTGGCTGGATTTACACCCAACCCGATGCAACAGAAACTTTTTGACTTAATTGAACAGACAGAATTTTCACCGTTTTTATTCAAATCTCCTACAGGTTCGGGAAAGTTTGAAGCTGTTTTATTTCCGGCATTGTCAAAAAAATGCCGTTTAATTTTACCATTACCTGCTCGGAGTTTAATAGAAGACCAAAAACAGCGAATACAAGAGTATCTCAAGCGTTTTTCTGCACTTAATCCAGAGCGGGAAATCTCTCTAGTCATCGATACTGGCTCTCAAATGCAACGCTGGGTTTACCGCAACGGACAAGAAGAACCTAAACCGAGAACTTACAATCCCAGACGGCATCTTTATAAGGGAGATGTCATTTTAACGACATTGGACAAATTTCTTTATCGTTATTTTGCATTTGGGGATAAGCAAAAGTCATTTGTGTTTCCGTTAAGAATTCACAGCAATAAAACTACCGATGAAAAAACTATCATCTGCTTTGATGAGGCTCATAGTTACGATGAAATAGCATTTACCAATTTTCAAAGTTTAGTGCAGTCACTATATGAAGCTGGGCGATCACTCATTCTGATGACAGCTACCATGCCGCAACAATATGTTGATCGCTTCGATTACTTGGATGTCATTGATTGCATCGATCATCCCAGTAATGCTGAATCTCTCCGCCAATTTCAACAGCAAATATTAAATCAAGCTTATCCAGAACAAAGAGGCTTTGAGTGGCTTACTCAGATTCAAATAAATGAACAAATTCCAGAGCTTTTCCCTCAGCAAATTGCTGAACTGGTGGTTCAGGAATGGAAAGCAAAACTCAATCGCCGAATTATTGCGGTTGTTGAAACTGTCAAAGATGCAGCAGCAATTTACGAGGAAGTTCGAGAACAGTTAATTAATGACCTCGCAGGCGGTGCGGAAAATTTTTTGTGCCTCTATCACGGTAGAATTGACCAGCATATTCGCCCGGAATTGTACCGACAATTGAAAAGTCGAGATGAAAATAATCACCCTTATATTTTGATAACCACCAGTGCGATCGAAGTGGGCTGTGATTTGAATAGTGAGATATTAATCTCTGAAATTTGTCCGCCAGAAAACCTGATTCAGAGAGCGGGACGCTGCAATCGTCGGGGTAATATTTCTGATGCTAAGGTGATATTAGTGGGGAATACTATCCAAGAGTTTGCTAATACGTTGGATGAATCTGGATGGCAAACTTATCAAGAGACTCTGCAACAGCTAACTCAGTTTGAAATTAAGAAAATCGCTGAATGTATTTCGCGATCGCCTCACATTGACGACTATCGAGTAGTAGAACTATTTTCAATGTTACATGACTATGTTTACAGTGCTGACTTAACTTGTCAACCCGCTCACGAAAAAGGCTTAGTGGTTACTCGAAGTTGGACACCATCTGCAACATTAATTTATGACGATGGCACTCACACAGAACTTAAAGATATGCCTCAAGTGACTGTGCCAATTGACCGTTTAATCATTAAAAAAGACAAGAGTAATCAGTATGCCAATACTCATGTTTACGAACAATTTTACGACCAAGAAGAAACGCGCTGGAAACTGCGAGATTTACACTGGGGTGTTGCTTATCAGAAAGATATCATTATCAAAATTCATCAGAGTAATGATGGTGCTTCAATCTATGAGAGTTTTCAGGAATACCCATATAACCCAGAATTAGGTTTTGTAGAACTGCCGGGAATTTTTATCAAGTTGAGAACAAATAACTTTGATGAAAAATTGCTATATCAACATGACAGTAGCGATCGCAAGAAATCAGTAATTATCACATATACCAAGCCATTAGAGGAAACAACCTAAAAGCGATCGCACCCTACTAAACACAACCAACCTCTCACAACCATAACCATCATGCCGCACAGCCTCATCCTCAACCTCCTCCCCCTCTCCCCAATATCCCCCGGATACCTAACGGGAAGACACCTGCACGCCCTCTTCCTTACCCTCGCGAGCTCCGTTGACAAAGAACTCGGCGACTACCTGCACGAAGCCGCAGCAGATAAAGCCTTCAGTCTCAGCCCTTTACAAACAAAAAAATGCCCTTTCAAAAAACACCATTCCCTGCAATGGGAACACACACAACCGATTCCCGAACATACCCTCTGTTGGTGGCGAATTACTCTCTTGGATGACACTCTATTCAGCAAATTAACTCAGCTTTGGCTGAATCTCAATCCCTCGAAGCCGTGGCATCTGGGGCCTACTGATTTGTTGATTACTAAGATTCTGGGAACGCCGCAAGTAGATCAGCCTTGGGCTAATGCTTGCGATTACTCTCAATTGTACCAGCAAGCATCGGAAACCAATCGATTGATTGCGTTCAGTCTGGCGACTCCGACTACTTTTCGTCAGGGCAAATTTGATTCGGTTTTGCCGACGAGAGAATGCGTGTTTAACAGTCTCCTCAGTCGCTGGAATAAGTACAGCGGGATAGAGTTTTCTCCGCTGGTACTTGATGCAGTTTTTTCGAGTTTTGTCAATATCAAAACTGAAGTTGTGACTAACTATCACAGCAGTTTTATCGGGATTGTTGGGGAGGTTAGTTATCGGATTTTAGGGGATGTGGAGCCGTTGGCGATTAAACAAATTAATGCTTTGGCTGATTTTTCTCTGTACTGCGGATTGGGAAGGAAAACGCCGATGGGTATGGGTATGACGCGGCGAATTCTTGTTAATAGGAGTTTAACGTAAAACCCATCGATTCCACCCGGCGGTTGAAACCGCGGCTACACAAACAAAACCCGCCGACGCGGGTTGAAGATTCCACCCGATGATTTCTGATCTCCGAATACCCTCTTCGTCCGCGGAGGCGGACATCGTTTGTGTAGTCGCGATTTCCAATCGCCGGGGGTCTAGCGGATCACTAATTCCAATTACTAATCTCCTACAAACCATCAAGATTATGAACCACACTGATGATTACATTTCGATCGCACTTCTGAACCAATACTCCTACTGTGCCCACCGCTGTTGGCGGATGTCTTGCGCGGGGGAATTTGCGGACAACCAGTATACCATAGAAGGGACGACTTTGCACGATCGCGTTCACACTATGGGCGAGATCAACCGCGATGAGACTTGGCAGGTGCGGGCGATTTGGCTGAAGTCGGAGCGCTACAGGCTGATTGGTAAGTCGGATTTGATTGAATCGGAGAATGGTGAGTTGTATCCGGTTGAATACAAGCGGGGGCGCAAGGGGGAATGGGATAATGATGAGTTGCAGGTGTGCGCTCAAGCCCTGTGTTTGGAGGAGATGACTGGGAAAAGTATTGCGACTGGATATGTGTATTACGCGCAGTCGCACCAGCGGCAAAAGGTGGAGATTTCTCAGCAGTTGAGACAGGAGGCAATTATGACTATTGAAAAAGTCGCTGCTCTTTGGCGATCGGGAAATATCCCGTTACCAGTTTACACCGCTCGGTGTTCGGGATGCAGTCTTTCTTCCCAATGTATGCCCCAAGCTGCTACCAAAGTCAACCGCTATCAAGAAGCAAGTTAACCTGCAATTAGGAGAATTCACAATGGGAACTGTTTACATTACGCCAGAAGATGCTTTTATCGGCAAATTAGACGAACGCCTTACCGTTAAAGCTGACAAAAAAACTCTGATCGATGTGCCATTAATTAGAATTGACGGTGTTGTTGTATTGGGACGCGCTACGGTTTCTCCCGCTGTTGTTAGGGAATTGTTGGAACGTCACATACCCTTAAGCTTTTTGACGGCAAACGGACGCTATTTAGGGAGGTTGGAACCGGAAATGACTAAGAATATTTTTGTGCGAAAAGCTCAGTGGAAAGCTGCTGGTGAATCGGAACAAGCGGTGCATTTGGTCAGGGGGTTTGTACGGGGAAAGCTCAAGAATTACCGGACTACGTTGTTAGAGTGTCAGCGCAAATATTCTCAACCAGATTTTGAAAAACCGATCGCACAATTGAAAGAAGTAATTGCATCCGTTGATAAAACTTCAAATATTAATTCGCTGCGAGGATTAGAGGGGGCGGGTAGTGCGACTTATTTTGGCTGTTTCAATCGGCTGATTCGGGTGCCGGAATTTAGCTTTGAAGTTCGCCGCCGCCGTCCGCCTACCGATCCGGTAAATTCTCTGTTGAGTTTGGGATATTCTCTGTTGCGACACGATGTTCAAAGTGCGGTGAATATTATCGGGTTCGATCCGTATTTGGGATATTTGCATTTTGAGCGCTACGGGCGTCCTTCTTTAGCGCTGGACTTGATGGAAGAATTTAGACCTTTGGTAGTTGATGCTGTGGTGTTAGCAGCGATCAATTTGCAGAAAGTTTCTCCTAGTGATTTTACGGCTGAACCTTTGAGTGGCGCGGTTTCTTTGACGAAAGAAGGGTTGCACAATTTTTTGCGACTTTACGAGCAAAAGAAACAGTCAAAGTTCAAGCATCCAGTTATGGGAAAGCTGTGCACCTATCAAGAAGCTTTTGAAATTCAAGGGCGGCTGATGGCTAAGTATTTGATGGGTGAAGTTGACAAGTATCCACCTTTGTTTTTGAAATAGGGAGACAATGAAGTTATGTTTGTTCTGGTTTGCTATGATATATCTGAGGACAAGCGCCGCACTAAGATTCACAAGATTCTCAAGTCTTATGGGGAATGGAAGCAGTATTCGGTGTTTCATTGCGATGTGACGGATACTCAGTATGCCCGGATGCGTCAACGTCTGGGCCGGGTGATTAAGTCTGATGAGGATAGTATTCTGTTTCATTTTTTGTGTGCTTGCTGTCAGGGCAAGATTGAGCGGATTGGCGGCCGGGCACCGCTGGATACTACGATCTTTATGGTGTGATTTTGCGTCTGGCTATGGGTGTTGAAGGGAGGGGGTGAATTTTAATGGCTGAGAGCTTTACTAGGACTGGGTTTGCGGTGGTTTGTACCTGTCAGTGGTCAGACGCAAATGCTGAAAACTTTACTGGGAGAGAGTTTGAGGTCTATTTGAATTTTGCCCCCTTGACAGGGCGATCAGTGAAATGGTATATTGATTTCATTCAGACGCAAATGAACCTTGAAAACCTTATAGTTCAAGCCTCCCAGACACCGGCGGCCGCAATCACACTAAAACCCTATTAGGGATTGAAACGTTCGATTTCGTCGCTTGCCTCTGCGATAATTTCATGCCGCAATCACACTAAAACCCTATTAGGGATTGAAACATTTTGTCGGTGCTGCTGGTGCCGCTAGTCTTGGGCCGCAATCACACTAAAACCCTATTAGGGATTGAAACACTCCTAGTGCGGCTCCTAACTCTCGTTGGGTTTTGGCCGCAATCACACTAAAACCCTATTAGGGATTGAAACTTGTAAATGAGGATTTGTAGATGAAGCGTACACACCGCCGCAATCACACTAAAACCCTATTAGGGATTGAAACTTCCAATTTGGCGTAGATGGTTTTCTGATTGAGGCCGCAATCACACTAAAACCCTATTAGGGATTGAAACCGCTGATTGTGATTTCTGAGCCGTTTAGTATTTTGCCGCAATCACACTAAAACCCTATTAGGGATTGAAACTTATGATGACCCTGCGTGTATTGAACATGGTTCTTAGCCGCAATCACACTAAAACCCTATTAGGGATTGAAACTGGGTTCTCGCTCTCAAGCATTGGAAAGGCATTATTGCCGCAATCACACTAAAACCCTATTAGGGATTGAAACGCCATTCTGCATCGTACCCGCTGTCGGAAAGATGGCCGCAATCACACTAAAACCCTATTAGGGATTGAAACCCCGCGGTGCAGCTTCACCTTGATATTTCACGATCGCCGCAATCACACTAAAACCCTATTAGGGATTGAAACCACGGTGTGCGGGTCGCATCGCTCCATTAGTTCGCGCCGCAATCACACTAAAACCCTATTAGGGATTGAAACAAGAAAAAAGACAGCCTGCTTCAACAGACTGTCTGCCGCAATCACACTAAAACCCTATTAGGGATTGAAACAAAACCGCGGCGAACTACCAGAATTGGAGAATGCAGAGCCGCAATCACACTAAAACCCTATTAGGGATTGAAACTAAGCCCTGGATAAGCAGCAGCAGGAAATAGTTGGCCGCAATCACACTAAAACCCTATTAGGGATTGAAACCAGCAAATTCTTTGGCAATCTTGGCAAGACTTCACAAGCCGCAATCACACTAAAACCCTATTAGGGATTGAAACAAAAATGAGACTCGATTCTCAAAAATTTAACAAGCCGCAATCACACTAAAACCCTATTAGGGATTGAAACCAGACGCAGCAGTTGCCGACCGTCCCCAGTTCGGAGCCGCAATCACACTAAAACCCTATTAGGGATTGAAACTTGGACATGAAGCGTACACACCCCAAGAAGTAAAGCCGCAATCACACTAAAACCCTATTAGGGATTGAAACAGGAAGCATCGATTTACCATTACTCAACCCAAGCCGCAATCACACTAAAACCCTATTAGGGATTGAAACAGCAATTGTTGGAGTTCGTCGCGGACTTTTTTTGCCGCAATCAAACTAAAACCCTATTAGGGATTGAAACATGAATCACTTGTTCAATATTTTCCTATTGCATTTGGTTTGCAAAAATACCTAAAACTTTATTGATATCCTTCAGGTAATACTCTGTCGCATCAACTTTGAGGTGTTTTTCAGATAATTCCAAGAACCTCCAAATATTCCCCGAAGTAACTACTCCTAAAATAACTGGAATTTGATTTCCCTCCCGATCGTTAAAAACTTGAGCGGCTAACATTTCTGAGGCGCATTGACCAATTCCCGCCCCAATATTTTCTTTTTTAGCCTCTACCAGAACAATCACAGGAGATTTTAGAAATAATTGTTCGGGAGATTTACTGATGATATAGTCGCAGGTTCCGTTTAACCCTCGTTCAACGTCTACATTAAAATCAACTCCCGAAAACAAGCTGATTTTTGAGCCAAGCTGTTTTCTTAAATCCAGCAAAATCGGTGCAATAATCATTTCCGATCGCGCTTTATCAGTATTAATTTTTAAAGCCAATTGTGCATTGTCTTGTAAAAATTCTGTGAGTAATGCACTAGGCTCCAACTCAGGAACGTTGGCAAAAAGGTCTACATCTTCTGAAATAGTTAAATCAAAAGCTTTTTGCACTTTTTCTAAAGTAAAATCACTGTAAGACATCTAAAATTTCCAGATTCTGCGTATTACATTATAATACAATACGGTTTACTTAAGACAGATCCCCCCTAACCCCCCTTAAAAAGGGGAGTAGGGGGTGGGACAAGAAACCTCTCAAAGTCCCCCTTGCTTTCGGGGGATTTAGGGGGATCTCCGGGGCATAAATAGTGTTAAGTGAACCGTATTACATTATAATAGCGCTATTCGTTTCATTGACGTGCGTAGCGTTCGCCTCGATTTAAAGCCGGGCGTTCGCCTCGATTTAAAGCCATCGCCATTATCATCCCCACGCCACCATAAGCCACAGCTAATGCTGCTAAATCTGGCTTCAGGAATTTGGCCGCAGCGCCGCCCAAAAATCAAGCTGCAATCGCAGTGAGTGGGAGATATTTAGTCTGGCGTTCAAGTTTGGTTATACCAATTTTAAAAATCCTTGCTACAATACTCTTAGTTGAATTTGTTTACTCAAATATTGTGGCTGGTGCGTCGATCGCTAAATTTTTCATTTTTTTCGGATACTATCGATGGCGACACACCCTACAAATATTGTTGCATTAATTTTTCACGCTTGGTATTACTCGATGGGTGATTCTCAGCAGCAAGCCGCAATCAAATTAAACCCCTATCAGGGATTGAAACGGCAATGCACGATTCCAGCCACAATCAAACTAAACCCCTATCTAGGGATTGAAACACCCAAACTATAAAATTATTGGCTCAAAAATAGACTTCCCCTCACTCTTTTTATGCCCTCCAATCACCTCAAACAATCGATCGACTCCACGCCTCCAAGAAAAATGCTCAGCCACAAAGCCCGGGCCCGCAACCCTAGCATTTGCAGCTATTTCAGGCCGATCGATCGCACTTTGCATCAAATCAGTCAAATGTTCCCACTCAGGAGCTAACATAAATAAGGTTTCGCCCTCAATTACCACAGCCG
>Ga0335397_10009067_pt1 | contig 12475 bp, 8 predicted proteins | sample MAT04_FD_205740 | JGI IMG/M metagenome (GOLD analysis project Ga0335397, IMG submission 205740) | Freshwater microbial communities from Lake Fryxell liftoff mats and glacier meltwater in Antarctica - MAT-04 (spades assembly) (version 2) ...
GCTATTACCAGCTCATCGGGCGCCATATCTTTACTAAGATATCCGGCGGCCCCTGCCCTTAATACCCTGATAGCATATTGATCTTCGGGATGAATACTTAATATTAATACCGGAAGTTTGGGTTGAATCTGTTTGATTTGTTGCAGTGCTTCCAGGCCGCTTCTGCCGGGCATACTCAAATCACTGATGACCAAATCCCAGGGTGCCTGCATTATTTTTTTTATCAGTTCTTCGGCATCAGCTACTTCTTCAACTTGAGCAGAAGGAAATCCCTCCAGCAGTATTTGCCTAAGACCTCTGCGAACCACAGTGTGATCGTCTGCAATTAAGACCTTTAGCATATAATAAATTTTAAATGTTGTTTAAAGGTACTATAATTAAAACAGAAGTGCCTTTGCCTGGCTTACTGGTAATTTCGTAAGATCCACCCAGCAAATTTGTTCGCTCTCTCATACCTAATAATCCAAGGGTTTTTTTATTGGCTATTTCGTTTGCAATAAAACCTTTTCCATTATCACTGATACTAAATTCTAAAATATCCTCTTTTATTTTTAAAAAAGATTTTACCTCTGAAGCTGCTGAATGGCGTAAAACATTGGTTAGGCTTTCCTGGTATATCCTGAAAATTCCGGTTGCCAAATCCGGATTTACATTAACCTCAGTAACATTACTGTTAAATACACAGGATATTTCAGATCGTTTTTCAAACTCTTCACTTTGCCATTCCATGGCGGCCAATAAACCGAGGTCATCTAAAATACTCGGGCGAAGTTCAGTGGCAATTCGCCTCACCGTTTTTACAGTTAAGTCTATCAAATGAATCGTTTCATTAATTTTAAGTTTTATATCATTATCCTGGTTTGTAATTTTCCTGCCCAGCCAGGAGATATCCATTTTTAAACCGGTAAGCTGTTGGCCCAATTCATCATGAATTTCCCGGGCTATATGAGTTCGTTCTGTTTCTCTCACTTTTTCAAGGTGGGTAGCCAATTGCCTTAATTGTTCATGCGATTTATTTAGGGCTTCTTCTGCCAATATTTTTTGCGTAACATCATTGGCCAGTACCAATCTTGCATTATGGCCTTCATAAAAAATATTATGCGTAATGATGTTTACTTTTATAATGGTTCCATCTTTTTTCTTATGGTCCCAAACACCGGCAAAAATTACACCGGTACCCTTTAATTCAGCATCAAAATCAATATATTCTTGATGCTTATCTTTTGGCCTGATATCAAAAGTGGTCATCTTTAAAAACTCTTCTTTGCTATACCCATAAAATTCTATTGCAGCAGTATTTACATCCAGAAAATTTTTTTCCGGAAGTGAAATCATCCACATGGGCATGGGGTTTTTATTAAACAAGAGGCGGTATTTTTCTTCGGATGCCTTTAAAGCTTCCTGCGTTTTTTTTCTTGTGGTAATATCCCTCACTATTCCCATAAACCTGCCATCGGCCAATAGTTTGGCACTGATTTCTACTTCAAGCAAACTACCATCCTTTGTTCTAAATACCCTTTCATTGATGGCTATTTTTCCTGCAAGAATTTCATCCAGCTTTGGTGGATTTTTTTCTACCTCTTCCGGCGGCATCAAATCATATATACTAAGTTTTAGCAATTCTTCTTTTGTGTACCCGGAAAGTTTTACGCCATTGGAGTTTACATCCAGCAACTGCCCGGTTAGTTCGCTTATAAAAATGCCATCCGATGCCTGTTCTACTATTGTACGGTAACGCTCTTCGCTTTGTGCTAATTCTTCCTGCGATTTCAACTTTTCAGAAATATCCAAACCCACTCCCATCAGGCAGGTTTCTCCTTCATATTGAATAACCCTGCCTGTAAAATAGTAGGGTGTTTTTACGGCGTTTTTACTTAACAAATGAGCTTCTACAAAATCTTCTCCATTAATAAATACATTGGCAATTTTATTTTGAACTAAATCTTTTTCATCGTCATCAAAAAGTTCAATGGGATGCAGTCGTTTTATTTCTTCAGTTGAATAACCTGTTACATTTGCAAAATTATTATTCCACCTGTAAAAATGTCCCTCTTTGTTATAAAGGTAAAAAACACCCGGCAGGCTGTTAATGATAATATCAGACAATTCTTTTTCTAAAATGATCTGCTGTTCATTTCTTTTTTGCTCTGTTATATCCTGCATAGCTCCCAACATACGTATGGCTGCACCATTGTCGTCATAAATAATATATGCCCTATCGCTAATCGTAAGATATTTATCATCCTTTGTGCGAAACCGAAATTCTTCTAAAACAGTAGAATATTTATTTTGTAATGTCCGCTCCATATTTCCCATTACTTCATCCCTATCCTGCGGATGGAGTCTGTCTATAAAATCTTCAATATTCACTTCAGTACCCACGGGCATATCAAAAAAGCTGGAAAATATTTCATTGCCCCATATTTTATTGTCAGTAATATTCCAATCCCATACTGCATCATTGGTTGCTTTTGATACCAGCAAAAAACGCTCATTCGATATTTTCAGTGCTTTTTGAGATGCCTCTATTTTTTTAACAGACTCATTTTTTTCTGTAACATCTATCAGCGTACCAATGATGGCAGATTTGCCAAGGTATTGTGTTAACGAACCAAATACTTCTGCATAAAATACTTCTCCATTCTTTTTTAAACCCCTTAACTGATAATTCATACTATTAACACTGCCCTGAAACCTTTGGGATAATTTATTGAGCACCATATGCCGGTCTTCGGGATTGACAATATCTACCACACTTAATTTATTGATCATTTCTGCTTCTGTATACCCCGTAAGTTCTGCCAACCGGGGGTTTACATAAGCAAACTTATCTGACTGTACGATATAAACGCCTACCATTGACTGCTCTACAAGGCTACGGAATTTTGCTTCAGCTTCTTCCAATTCTTTTTGTATTTGTTTTCGGTTGGTTACGTCGTGCACCATACTCATTACCCCTGATACATTGCCGTTTTCATCCTTCAATACAGAATTGTACCACTCGCAATAAATAATCCTGCCATCTTTTGTAATATTTCTTATTTGTGTTAAACCACTATTAAATTTTTTTTCTGTTATTTCACGGATAGCTGTTTTAACCGTATCTATATCACCCTGGTAAACCAATGTTTGCAATAATTCTTTCTGCAAATACATTTCTTCTTTAATCCAGCCAAATATTTCTTCGGCTCTTTTGCTCCACTGTTTAATGCGCAGATTATTATCAAACTCCACAAATCCCATTGGAGTATTATTAATATGATAACTTAATTTTTCATGCGTTATAAGTAGAGCTATTGCAGCATTTTTTTTGTCTGTTATATCATGGTAATAAACAGAAATACCATCTTCAGATGGATAAATAAGATCTTCAAACCATTTGCCCGTTTGAGTATCCAATAATTCAAGCCGCCGCGGAATATTATCCCGTTTGGCATTTTGAAGTGCATCATAGAACATCTCATTGCTTAACCCCGGGTTTTCATCCCATATATTTTTACCTATCAATTCATCAATAGACCGGTTGTGTAATTCTGCAGCCTTTTTATTTACGTAAGTATAGTTCCAGTTATTATCCAATGCAATAAATGCATCGGTTATCCTTTCAAAAATAATATTCAGTTCGGCTGCTTTTATTTTTACTTCCTCCTCCAGGTGTGTGGTTAGCCGTTGCAATTGCTGCTCTATACTTTTTCGCTCAGTAATATTTCTTATAACAGAAACAGTTCCTGCTTTTTCACCATTATCATCAATAATGGCAGATGCTGTCATTTCAATATTTAACGGGTTCCCGTTTTTATGAAAATGAATCAGTTCCCCTTTCCAGAAATCATTGTCCGCTCCGGGATTTATCATTTTTTCCAATAAGCTTTTACTCTTGGGTATTTTAAAAACATCATTGGCATCTTTTCCCAGTACTTCCTGTTCAGTATAGCCATAGAGTTCTTTGGCATAAGTATTCCAATTGGTAATTTTATTAAAAACATCGGTTGTAATTATAGGGTCAGAAATATTACGAATGAGTGAGGCATTAAACTTTAATTGTTTTTCTGCCTCTATTATCTTTTTAAAATCACGGTTTGTAATATAATAAGCAGTGAACAAAACAATTATAAAAAGAAAGGCCAGCAGGTAAAACTGGTAAGAAAGATTTTTAGAAAAATTTTGTCTTTGATCACTTGTACTTATTAATATTTGCTGATCATAATTTTGAAGAGATCTGAGAGCGTTTATAATAGAATCAGACAATAATTTACTTTCTATATTGTTTTTTAATACAATAGCCGAATCATACCCTGCAATACGGCGGTTTTCAATTATGTTAACTGCATGGGTTGCTTTTTTACGAAGCAGGATAATTAACTGATCTAACTTTTTTTGTGGCGCTACTTCATTTTTTTCAAAAATATTCACGAGTTTTAAAGTATCCCGTTTAATGCCTGCCATGCCCCTGTAATAGTTATCTAACTGGTCCTCATCTGCGGCTATATTATAAATATGCTGCCCGGAATCTATCCAACGGATATTTAAAATCATCTTTTCAAACAACAGCAGTTCCTCAACTTTTGATTTTGTTTTAACGTTGTCCTTATACACATATTGCAGATTATTAAATGCACCCCATACCAAAATAATTACACACATAAATGCTGCAGCATATATCCACCTGATTTCAATATTGGTAAAAAAATTTTTCATTTATAACTTCTATAAAAAAAATAAGGTAATTTGCCATTTCCAATAGCCTACTTAATACTTAAACATTTACTGTTAAAAGTAGATTAATTTTAAGGTAAAAAAAGAAAAATATGAATTACCCAATTAAAGGGATTGTTGTACTATTATTAGAGCAAAACGAAAAAGAAAAAGATCTTTTTTTGCAGGTATTAAAAAATGCCGAAACAAATATTGCCTCAGTACTTACTGCCACCAGCTTTAAAGAGGCACAACAATTATTGGAGCATAACAGGCCTGATATCATTTTTTCATCTGTTTTTCCTGATGAAGATAACAATGAGGCCTTTATAAATACACTAAAAGAACTTAGCATTATTATTCCACTGGTTATGATCTCTAATGACGATCATAATAATGTTTCCATAAAATCTTTAGCCTTAGGGGCAGATGACCAAATCTTCAGGAAGGAACTTTCGGGTCCTTTACTTAGAAAAACGATCCAATACAGCATAGAAAGAAAAAAAAATACGGAACAACTAAGGGAAGCGATAGAAAGACATCAGCTAATTGCCAAAGCCACCAATGATATTGCATGGGACTGGGAAATAACCAAAAAAAATACCTTCTGGATTGGCAATGGAATAAAAAATATTTTAAAATTTCCAAAAAACGAGATGAACATAGCTGCTGGTTTTTGGGAAAATCATTTACACCCGGATGATAAAGAAAGGGTGATAAATAAACTCAAGCAGGTATTTGAAAAGGAGCACAGTAATAATTGGGAAGATGAATACCGTTTTAAAAACCAGGAAGGAGAATATAAATTCATTTACGACCGGGGTTTTATTATTTATAAGAATAATGTTCCGGTGAGGATGCTGGGTATTATGGAAGATATTACTACCAAAGTTTTACTGGAGAGAAAACTGGAAACAGAAAAACTGCTAAAACAAAAACAAATTTCCGAAGCGGTGATTACAGCCCAGGAAAAGGAAAGAACAGAAATAGGTAAAGAGCTGCACGACAATGTAAACCAATTACTCAGTGCAAGCAGGCTGTACATTGATGCTGCTATTACAGATAAAAAAAATCAAGCTTTTCTGCTTAAACAGGCATCTTCTTTTATAAAAAATGCAATAGAAGAAATAAGAATACTTTCTAAAGCATTGCATACCCCATTAATAAATGAACTGGGACTGAAAGAATCCATTAACAACCTTGCAGAAGAAATAATGGCTGTTAGTCATCTGAATATAAATGTGAATTGCGCTGATTTTGAAGAGGAAATGCTAAATGATAATTTTAAACTTACTATCTATAGAATTATCCAGGAACAACTCACCAATATTTTAAAACATTCCAAAGCTGCCAATGCAAATATTATTCTCTCTAATAACAATCAGTTTGTTTTAATAGAAATAAAAGACAATGGTATTGGATTTGACATCAATCAAAAAAGGCAGGGAATAGGTATTACCAATATTCACAGCAGGGCCGGTATGTACAATGGAACAATCAAGCTCGATTCCAGGCCGTTAAAAGGTTGTACCTTGTATGTTCGTTTTCCGGCCAGTGAAGTTTTAGGTAATATTGTATTTAACAACAGCAATTATCAATAATTGTATTTAATATTATACTCACAAAGTTTTTAAACTGATACCAAAAATATGAACCGTTTTTTACTGATTGATGACCATGTAGTGGTTAGATCAGGATTAAAATTTATTTTATCTGATCTTTTTAAACCCTGCGAAATAGATGAAGCAGAAGATGGTGATACGGCTCTTGCAAAACTTAAAGAAAAGGAGTACGACCTGGTGATGCTGGATATAAAAATGCCCAACACCAATACGCTGCAACTAATGGAGTATATTAGAATTACATATCCCTCACTCAAAGTGATCATATTTTCCATGAACTCTGAAAGTATTTATGCTAAAAGATTTTTGAAAGCAGGGGCAAAAGGTTTTGTAAATAAAGATGCTCCACTGGATGAAGTGATCAAAGCCATAAATATGGTACTTAGCGGAAAAAAATATATTAGCGAAACGATGCTTGAAATGCTGGCAGAGTTTGGCAGCACAAAAAAAGAAAACCTGTTTAATAATTTATCCCCAAGAGAATTTGAAATTGTTTCCCTGCTGCTTAAAGGAGAAGGAATCAGCCATATTGCCCATTCATTAAATTTGCAGGTTTCTACTGTTGGCACACACAAAGCCCGTATTTTTGAAAAGCTAAAAGTAACCAACATTATAGAACTAAAAGAACTGGCCAATATCTATAATATTTAATTTGCCGGCACATCATTAATACAATTTTTTTTTGAGGAAGCATGGGGTATAACTCAACTACACCCGTGCTGCAGCTTTGATGTTAAAATCATTCAGGCTATTTATGAAGCGATGAGAACGGGGAAAAGAGTGCCAATACCCAACAATTAAATTTAATCATACAAAAAATAATAAATGGTTTGTGAATTTGTTGAAACAGCTTAACGATAAAAAAGAAGTAGTTCGTTTGTGAGAAAGATGATTATGAAATAGGCATATTCATTTGATATGGTAAAAGTGTATCTCATCTTAGCGAAGGCAGTGAATTGATGCAGTCTTATACTGGTATAGTAGAAGTAATTTTTATTTTGAGCAGATGTATACTGCGGTTACAAACCGCTGAGATCATTAGAAAGTATATGACAGGTGGGGCAATGCTGTATTTGGCAGCAGGAATTATTTAGATAAATGGGATGCTACTTTAAAAGGAATGAAAGTATCGTCTGGAAATTTTGTTTGGATAGCGGAAGCAATTACTTACGATGGCAGGCTAATACTAAGGAAGGGGTCGGTACTGGTTATCCGGTGATAACCTGCATCCCCCTTCCTTAGAGTAACTTATTTTCCTATACTAATAATTAAGTTGGTAGTTTTTAGTACCAAACTGTATCAGCTCTGTTGAATCTGTTTTGGTATCTATTATATTTCCATTGCGGATGATCTGCCATTGAAAATACAGTTTTGTAACAGGGGGTACATTAACAATTCTTGGCGGGTTGGTAGCAGCTGCAGGTAAAGCATAAAAACTATTCAAATTAAAACTTTTATCCGGGGTATCTGCTTTATCCCTGCTATGATAGCTGTATATATCACGAAATATTCCATCTGCATAATGATTACGCACGTTAAGTTCTATAGAATCCTGCGGCAGGTAGGCGCCTGTTTTATGCATGGTAAGATTTACAAAGGATGGCCTGCCCAGGTAAACAGTATCTGTTCTGTTTTTGTTTGCAGGCTGCTGTAGTATAAAAAGAAACGGCCTAACGTAATTGTCTTTAGCAGGGCGCATCTGTACCAATGTGCCATCTTTTCTAAAACGAAAAGATACCCGCCCATTAACATCTGTTACAGCGCTATCACTGGGTAAATAAAAAGAATTGCCAGCATACACTTTTGCAGAGGTAATAGGAGTTTTAGCATCCATATCCAGCACTAAACCACTAATGGTATAATACTCATCATCAGATTTTTTGCAGCTTGCTATGATGATAGTTAGTGCAAGTAAGGGGAGTAGTTTTTTCATAAAGTTGATGATATAAATTTATATACTCTAAATAGATTATTTTTTTAAATAGCAATAGAAAAATGAAGATTATTTATGATTAACTACTCACCATATTTTCTATAATAAATAGGGATAAATCCGCACTTCGGAAAATAAGATAAAATATATTGACCTCCCCTATTTGGCCTAACATCGAATTTAATCGCTAAAATATTTTCATTTAACCGTTTTGTTTGAATCAGTCTAAATTCATCATAATTCATGCAATAGAAGTCACCTCTATCTTTACAAAATACAAATAACACCCTTTTTTTATCTGCATTTGAAGCAAATGGCATTAAGAATTGAACACAAAGAGTTTCACCGTAATTTAAAATATTTGCTTTAAATATTTTTTCAATTTTAAAAAATTCAAATGATACATAGTTAGAATCTTTAGGATTATAAATAGATTCGAAAAGGTTTATGAGAAAAAGTTTATTGTTTTTTTTATAAAGTTGATCAATCAAGTGTTTATTAAGAGAATAGTTCTCGATAAAAACTGGGTCTAATAAGAATTTAAAATTTTTTAATGATTTAATTTTACTGTAATATGTTAATTCTATACTCGGAATATTCTGGGTTTTAGATCTGAGTATTGAGTCAATTAATGATGTTTTAATTGTTGTATATTTTTTTTTCAACTTTATATGGTTATATAAAGGATTATGCCTAACAAAATCAGATGTATCTGAATGAGAAAAATAATTTTGTGATAATACTGAATTCGTAAGCGAAAAACACAAACAAAGTATAATGAATTCTTTATATAACATTAAAGCAAGTAGTTTAGTAAAATAAATTATTCCCTTTAAACATAGAACCCATCATTGTTTGCACTCGCTGTCTATAATCCTCTATCCCATGACCATTGTAATTTTCAGCTGCATTTAACCAATCAGTTCCTCCATTCCAAGTGTGTCCCCCATCACCACCTTCGCCATTGTAAGGCCTAAACCCTTTTGAATAAAGCCAGCCAATCCCGGCTCTTATACTTTGTTGCGGGCTTGTTACTCCTCCATCTTCAGTTAACCCAAATTGAGTTTTTGAATCAGACCAATCGTTTCCGCCTGGTGCTGCACTATAATAAACGTTAGCTTGCATAATATCTTTTGTTCTATCATTCTTTCCTCCTGGCCGGCCAGATCCCATTGTACTTTCATCCATAATAATACTTTTTACTAAGTTAACATTGAGATCTGAAATCGATTTGGGATTATCAGCTTTTACACCGTTTATATAAGTTGGTACAATTCCATTATTCTTATTCATATTAAATATTTTTGTTTCGGCTGCTATTAAATAATCAAATCTTTGATAAAATTTTCCCATGGTACTTCCTGAATATTCCCCAGGCTTATTGGGAATAATACCAGGCATAGGTGCCTCAAATAAATTAAAATTCAGTTTATTAAAAATACTATTTGGAGAAAAAAGAGAATTTGTTGTTATAAATGTTTGAAATTGTGTGTTTGATTTTATCCTTCCTACCTCTTGCCCTTGTAGATTGAAATACACTATATCTGTGGGGACATTACCATCGATATCAATAAATCTTATAGGGTTATCAAATGAATAATTATACGGACTCCATCTTCTCATTTCCTCTGCTTTCCCATCCAAAACATTCCACCGACCAATCTGCTGATCATACATTCTTGCTGCATAATCATATAACTCTAACCCGCTTCCATCTGTGAACTCCTCATTTTGTAATTCTTTGTCATTGTATTTATATTTATTTTTTAGCTTACCCGTACCGCTGCTGCTTATGGCATGCATGAGCAATCCGAAGGGGTAATAATGATTTTCTTCTACAATGCGGCCACTGTTATGGCTTACCTTTAGGTTGTCAAAATAAACATGTTTATTACTTTCGTTGCTTACATAAATATAGGCATATCCGTTCTTAGGCGCTTTAAAGAATATAAATACTATTCCTCTAAGTTATACCTGAAGGGAATTGACGAGTTTGCTATGTGATATGATCACACATTATAGCGGCAACTGATCATTTGCTATTCTTTCTTTGAAGTGCATGCTGGGCCGTTGGTCGAAGCCCAGACGGCGGCAACACTCTAATGACGGCAGTTTACCTGCAGTGGCATGAAAATTGGTTAATGGAGTGACCGCAGGTTTTTTATACAATAATTCTATTCGAACTCCCTGAACAGTTGCCGAAAAAACTTTTACTGTTATTCCTATTTTTGAAAGATTGCTGCTTGCTAAAGTGCCCCAATTTACACTGCCTGCTAATCCTACCCCAAATCCCAATCCTTCACCTATTAATATCCCCTTCCCATCGCCACCAGTAAACGCATCAACACCTGCACCAATTATTGCGCCAGCTAATGTTGTAACTCCCATTTTCCCTGCTTGCGATAACCCCTGAAATATTCCCGTAGCTGCCCATCCACCACTTGGGTCAATATTATTCACTGGGTCATTCCCCATGCCAGTATATGGCGAAGGGAACTGGTCGTAAGGGTCTTGCTGCACAAACCTTCCTATCTGTGCATAATAGCTTCTTAACTCAAAATCATCCCATTGGGTTTCATTGTCGAACTCACTGTAATCCCCTTGGTACTGGTAAGCGTTTTTTGGTGCATCAAAGCCCTGCTGCTTATCGCTGTTATCTTCAACCCATAAGTATAATAATAATCTTTTGTTGTAATCCAATATTCATAACCACCTTAATAATTCAAAATATTTTCTGGCATCACCCTTTATTTTATCCTTGTCAAAATTTAATTTTTTGTACTTATCGAGTATATCAAAAGAATTAATTATACTATTTGCCATTGCTTTTTTCTTTTCCTGGATTGAGGCTTTTTTTACCATTTTATAATCCAAAATAACATCCCAATATAGAACTTTATCTTTGGCTGATAACCTTACCCTATTTTTAACATTCAATTTAAGGCAGTTAATTACAAAAAATAGTTTTACCTCTTTATTTCCATAGTCCTTATCTTTAAAATAATCTTTGATCGTCATTTCATTTAAGAGTGGTACTAAACCAGAGTCTTCGAAAATATCAGCTGAATTACTAATTTCCATATTGATAGCTTAATTTGTTTGTTTATTTCCTGGAGGAAGTACCCCATGTATTACACGATATTTTTTTATTTTTCTATTTTCTTCTTTCAAGACAGCCTCTTTAGACCCAGTCTTCTGTCTAACTTTAGTCAATTTTTTTTCTCTTAACCATTTTTGAGTGTATCTTCTTTCAGGACGCACAGTAGTACCATATTTCCAAACTTCACCTACTTTAAGATGTGTTTGAATAACGTTTGGTGTCCTATTTCCCCTATCCCATACATCATAATCCCCTTCCTCTGTAGCGATCAAAACATATTGCTCATATTTTCTTTTATCTTTTTTAGGAGGTGTTGGTGGCGTAACAGGCTTTGGTTCCGGCTTAGGAGATACTATCGGTTGGTTAAATGGAAGATGGGCTTCTCCTTCCGCTCCCATTTTTAAAGGTAATAAAGTAAGAACAGCAGTAGCAACAGCAGTTCCAGTACCTATCAGCAATCCTCGGATCTGGGCTTTAAAAGCCTGCTTTATTAGTTCGCCACCTATTTTGGCTGCGCCCTTTTCAATAACTTTCGGGGCTGCAGCGATGATAGCTTCGGGAATTGAAGGTACAATTGTTAAAGCCGTTTTTGTCGGTGTATAAAGTATAGAACTTCCCTTCTCCAACCCATCAATATCAATATTCGCAATAGGCTCACAGCTTGCATATTGGTAATTAGTTAATTCAGGATAATCATCTGTTAACGGATCCAGCTGAGGGAACCTCCCTATCTGCGCATCATAATTTCTGAATCCGTAATCATACCAGTTTAAATCTGCATCTTCCCACAACTCTTTATCGTTGTAAAGATATTGATTCCTTAACTGCCCCTCACTGCCATCACCCAGTTTTCTTGAACTGATGGCGGCTATTTTTAAACCATAACTGTAATAATGATTTTCTTCTATTATTTGTTTGCGCTCATGGGTCACCTGCATGTTATCAAAATACACAGGCTCCGCACTTTCATTGCTTAAGTAAACATAGGCATAACCATTCTTTGGTGCTTTGATGTTGGTCAATATTAATGCTGCTGCGCCATCGCCGGCTGCTTTAGAAGAAATAAAAAATACCACTGGGTCAACCCTATTGTATAAGAAATCTTTATTTTGCGCAAATGTATAC